>Ga0256913_10000856_pt1 | contig 15756 bp, 16 predicted proteins | sample Axial_MatmetaG_FD_185970 | JGI IMG/M metagenome (GOLD analysis project Ga0256913, IMG submission 185970) | Deep-sea worm associated microbial mat communities from Axial Seamount, Juan de Fuca Ridge, Pacific Ocean - Axial_Mat | ecosystem: Environmental > Aquatic > Marine > Oceanic > Microbial...
AATATCCCAATCCAGCACTATCTGGTGCTCTATCAAATGTAGCTAAATAAAGCTCTGTTACATTAAACTTATTAGCTGGTGTTGCATTTAATACCCCTACTGTTAAAAGAAGTATAACCAATTTTTTAAACATTTCTATCCTTTTTTTTAAATTGAAATTAGAACTTATAGGTGATACCAACTATAGGTCCATAAGATACGGTATCATAGACAAACCTATCTTCTCTACCTATCTCTCCATCTTCATAATCTACCCATATAGATTTAACACGCATATCAACCTGCCAACTCTCATCAATATCATATAAAACACCCAACTCTATTGCTGAAGAAAAGTGAGACTCTATACCAAAACCAGCCACATCTGCTCTAACTCTGAAGTTCCAATTATCGGCTATAGGTGTAACCCATACTAGACCAATAACAGGGTCATACCAATCAAAACTTCTCTCTCTAGCATTAGAGTTTATGGTCATATCTAGGGATATACTCCACCATCTTACCCCACCGTAGTAGTCTATATAACCCTTCTCTAATGGGACGCGATATGTAGCAAATGCCTCCAAAATTCCCTGAAACATTCCCAGTTCAGCTTCACTATTAATATCTTTACCTAAATCCATAAAGACATAATCTAGCCAAAATCCCCAACTACTATCTTGGTGAGCCTCAAAGTGTGCCATCGTACCTAAATTTAGAGTATCTACAATAGTCTTAGGGGACATATCTACAGCAACACCCTCTATTGAGTTCTCACCATCTAACAGGAGTCTCTGATACCCCATAGAGGCATCTCCCTCTATCCAAGGAGCTAGAGCATATATCTGAAGCTGATAACTCCAACTACTCTCCTGCTCTATCGGTGCAACTGTAGCTTCAGAGGCTATAGGAGTCATATCTCCACCTGCATTCACTATAGAGAGTGACGCTACTACCGATAATATGGTAGCTTTAATATATTTCATTTTTTACCTTTATTCTAGTATTGTATATTTGCAAACTTCTTAGCACTAAAGAGCATAATAAAGAGTCCAATAATTGCAACTGCTATAATAGTGATTGTTACTTTTGGGTTACCACTAAAATTCTGTGCAGATACAACCAACCCTGCTGATATATTTCTTTGGGCTACAGAGAGAGAGGAGACTATACGATTTGAATAGACTCTACCTCCAGCAAAGTAACCTATAATTAAAGAGGTTATCATAAATATAACTACCGCAAACATATCATATCCAAAGACTGCTAAAATATCCTTTCCATTTAAAATAGTTAGGGTGATAATAATCACTAAAAGTGCAATATTGCTAATCTTAACCATAGCACCTTGCCAAACTTCGGCTATATTCTTAAATTTAGAGCTAATCCATAGAGATATAGCTAGAGGGATAATCATCATAACTATTAATGATTTTGCAATACCTAAGCTATCTACAATTATATCCCCACCTATCATAAGGGGAAGAGCAAATGGCAGTATAAAGACTGTTGAAACCATCTGTAGAAGCATTACTGCCGTGGCTACTGCTATATTTCCTTTGGCTATCTCCACCAATTTTGGTGTAAATGGGGCTCCTGAAGCTAGAGATAATATAATTAATCCAATCTTTGCACCCTCATCTATAGGGATAATTGATACTATTACAAGTATACTAAGTGGGACAATTACAAAGTTTGTTATGAGGACATTTAGAATAAGTATAGGGCTTTTGAGAGGTTCAATAATCTCTGAAACTCTCAATCCAAACCCAATTGATACCATAGTGGCAATAACAAATATAACTATAGATATATTGAATAGTAGTGTTAATAGCTCCATATATCCATCTCTCTACATTTTTTGTAGATATACTCTTTGCTAATACCTAGAACTTTCGGCATATTTGAGATACTCATAATATACTACTTGCACTCTTTTCTATTATCGGGGATATACTCTATACCCTCCATCTTTGGAATAGTAGATTTTGGAACTGAACCATCTACCTCTATATACCATCGTGTGATAATCCATCGACCATCTCTCTTCTCTAGGGTGGCATTATATGTACCACTTGTAAATAGGCTAAACTTTCCACTTGGGAATGCATCAGATATGAGCATATATGTTCTAACCTCTGCTCTCTCTTTATCTTGATATGCTACATGCATATTTCCCATAGTGTGTCTATGAGCAAAGTTTTTCTTCTCACTTCCAGGACCACGAAATCTAATATCTACAAACTTTCTAAATGCCCTCTTCCCAACTGTTCTGATTGTACCAAAACATGGTGTAGTTGTCTCAAATACAATATCATCACTATATAGAGCAAACCACTCCTCCCATCTATCCTCATCAATCAAAAAACTATAAGCCGTAACTTGATTAAGTATCGCTTGACGGTCTGCAATCATTGTCATATCACTTAATGGTTTACCTCTATTATCTGCCTGAACCATAGGCATCTTCTTTGGAGGGAGTCTGCTCTGAAGAGCAGTCTCCTTCTCCCATAGAGTATCATTTAAATCATACATCATAGATTTAGTATCCTCTGCTATCAACTCTACACCCATTGATAATAGAATTAGTAAAGATAGTTTAATTAAGCCTCTTATATCCCTTTTCAACATATTAATAACGCTCCTTATCTTTAGGTTTATATACTTCCCACGCTCGTGGGTCTCCAGGCCACTCCTCTATCGGTTTTACTGGATATGTGTATGGGAACTTATGTGGCCACTTAAGTACACTCCAATCAACATTCTCTCCAAAGTACATTACATGGAAATCATAATCTTTAATATCCTCTTTTGTAAAGCTTACAGAGCCATCTTTAATAAATGTATGGTCGTGCATTCTAGTAAACTGTGAAGCGTCTATAATTCCTGATGCAAATGGGTGATTAATCCCCTCAACATTATAATGACCAGGGAACACAACCTTTGCGTGGAGATGCTCTCTAATAATCTTCTCTCCATCTTTGGCTGTTGTGATATGCCCATCATCACTAATAGCAGAGATAAAGACATCTACCTCTCCAATCTGTTCAAACATCTCTTTAGGTGGATTTTGTCTATTATCACCCCAATGTAGGATTTTCATTCCACCAGTCTCTATAAGTATCATAGAGTTATCCCACTCCATATTCTCTCCTGGAGGATAGTTGTGCTTCTCAAAGGCCTTCTCAAGTAGGAGACCATCATATATACCATTTTGAGGATTACTAACATGTTTATCAGGAAAGCCTGTAATCTTTACATCACCTATCTCAACAGTTCCTGCAAGACGGTCAAGTGCCATAGATGCAGGTACTCTCATCATAGCATCGTGGTCTCCGTGAGCGTGTGTAGATACAACTATATCTGCTGTTGTATCTGGAAATTGTGATAAGAACCATATACCCCCAAGGTCAAGGTCAGGTGCATTTCTATAGGGGTCTATCACTATCTCTAAACCTGCTGGTGTGGTGACTTTGTAGGCTATCATACCATAGAAGCTAATAGTTACCTTACCATCACTATCATCTTTAATCTTTCCCTCTTTCTGTGCCTTAATAAGTCTATCATTCTTAACACCTTGATAGAAGCTATTATCTCCAATAACTGGAACAAGCCAAGTTTTTGGATTTGGTAATTTTGTCATATCCATATATTATCCTTTAAATTATACATTTTCCCAAACTGCTTTTACCTCTGGAAGTTCAGGTATATTACTCTGCTCTCTCATCTCAATCTTATCTATCTCAAATGCTACATTATTTCCAAAATATAGAATATGATTTTTATAATCTTTAAGAGAGTCTGGAGTTACAGTAATTGTATCCCCATCTATCATAGTATGTTGGCGTGATGAGGCATAATCTATAGCCGATTTATCCCACCCTGCACCATCTATATTTATACCATCGATAAAATAGTGAGTTGGGATTACAACTTTTGCACCCATCTTTTTAGAGATTTTATCTGCCCACTCTGGAGTCAAGACTCTACCATCATCACTTACAGGGAGTATAGCTATATCTATATCTTGTAGTCTATCCCAAACATCTTGAGGTGGATTTTGTCTATTATCACCCCAGTGAACAATCTTTAAGCCACCTGTCTCAATGAGAAGAATAGAGTTATCCCAATCCTCATAGTCTGTATTTGGGAATGGGTATAATTTGCGTATAACATCTTTAGTATATATTGGACTTTGAGTCTCAACTATATGCTTATCTAAGATACCTGTAATTTTAAAATCTGCAAAGTTATAGACTCCACCAAAGTTCTTAAGCGTTAATCCAGCATCAAGCATCTCATAAGCGTTATGGTCAAAGTGGCTATGTGTCACTAGACCTATATCACAATGGGTCATTGGCATTCTCATCTTATACCATATACCACCCCAAGATGGGTCACATGGATTTTTCCAAGGGTCAATAAATATCTCTAGCCCCTTTGGAGTTGTAATCTTAACTGCCGACATACCGTAGTATGAGATTGTCACCTCATCAATACTCTCTCGTACTCCACCGTAATAGTGTGCTGCGATAATACGGTCATTATTCTTATTCTGTGCATAAGCTACATCTCCAACTTGAACCAATCTAGGCATCACACCTATTCCGTGGTTCTCCTCATCTGTTCGCATATGCTCTCTAGTTACTCTCTTTGTACTACCTATAACTGGACTAGGTTGTCTCTTGCTCTTTTCCATATCTCTTCTCCTTATTCGTATCGATTACCATTTTTAGGTTTAAATCTCTCCCACGCTTTTACAGGTTCAGGAAGTTCTACATTCTCCACCCCATAAGGTGCTGGTTGCCATTTATATATATTCGTTACTGTATTCTCACCAAAGTATATCACATGCTGTTTATAATCTTTAATCTTCTCTGGAGATAGTGAAATTGTATGAGTATCTAAGAGAGTATGCTCATGCATTCTTGTAAACTGTATAGCTGGAAGCTCCCAACCTGCATTTGGTGTATTCAATCCATCAATAAAGTAGTGGTGAGGAATAACAACTTTAGCATTTAATCTCTTAGCTATCTCTCTACCCCATCGTGGAGTCAATATATGCCCATCATCACTCACTGGAAGAAGTGCAATATCTATATCTTTCATCATATCCCATACATCTTGAGGTGGATTCTGTCTATTATCTCCCCAATGTAAAATTCTAAGACCTCCAACCTCAATTAAGAACATAGTGTTACACCACTCCATAGTCTCATTTGGGGGAGTTGTTTTCTTACCAAATAGTTGCATCATCATCTCTGAAGTGTAGAGGTCATTTTGAGGCTCACACATATGCTTATCTAAAATACCTGTAATCTTCACATCTCCAAGCTCAAACTTACCACCCATTCTCTCCATAATCATAGAGGCATCAAGTCTATGTACTGCATCGTGGTCACCATGTGCGTGTGTACTTAGACCTATATCGCACTTAGTTATTGGAAAATCTACTAAAAACCAGTAGCCACCAAATCCTGGTGCATTTCTCCAAGGGTCAATAACTATCTCCAACCCTTTTGGTGATGTTATCTTAAATGCACACATTCCATAGAATGAAATCTCTACCTCTCCACTATCCTCTCTAACTCCACCATACTTTTGAGCAGCGATTACCCTATCATTATTTGAGAGTTGCATAAACCCTAAGCTTCCAACTGGACCTATTATTGCCTGTTCAAAACCCCATTTATCCTCCATCTCTGGAGTACTCTTCTGAGCCTCTAGCTCTGCCTGTTTAGCCGATATATTTCCCGATTGCATTAACTCTATCCTTTATATTAATTTGTAGATGCCTCTATAAAGTCATCTACTATCTTCTCATAAGTATCAAATGTTGCTCTCCAACTCCACTCATCTCTTGCATATTTATCATCTATAAGCAATGCACTCTTCTCTAAGATACTCTGCCACTCCTCATCTACCTCAAAGTAGCTATCTGCACCATCTATCTTATCTTTAACTATCTTGACAAGTTCACCTGCCGTTGGGGGATTTGCTACACCATTAATTAAATAGCAAACCTCCTTAATAGACTCTTTTGGAGCATTAGATAGGTCTATAATAGCACGAGAGGCATCTTTTGTATGGAGAAGAGGAAGTCTCATATCCTCTTTAAATTTAACCCTATATGGTTTACCCTCTATTGCATAATTTATAATATCGGAGGTATACCCTACAAATCCTCCAGAGCGACTACCAGGTCCAATAATGGCAGGGTATCTTATGGCTCTAAAGTCAATACCATACCTATTTCTAAAAAATCTACCTGCACCCTCTTGAAAGAGTTTTGTAACTCCATAGAATGTCCCTGGTCGCTGAAGTGAGTGGTCATTGATAATTTTACTATCTAAATCTAATCCAAATGTGGTCATAGAGCTTGAGAATAGAAGCTGTTCCACCTCATATTTTCTCACTAAATTTATCATATCTATGAAGCTATCTACATTAACCTGAACAGCTAAATCTGTCTGACTCTCACAAGCATCACCCAAGAGAGTGGCGAAGTGAAATATCCTCTTTGGTCTATGTTTTGAGATGATAGCTTCAAGTGCATCACTATTTGATATATCACCCCTCTCATATATGATACTATCCATAACATCTAATACTCTTGTAGGATTATCACTTCTACCAATAACCACTGGGGTAAAGTTACCCTCCTCAACAAGTTGGTGTGTCACTGCTGAACCCAAGAGTCCTGCTCCACCAGTAATGATAATTTTCTCTCTTCTTGACATATAGACCCCTCTACTTAAAGTCGTACTCTGTTACAATAGGCTCTCTACCCTCTGTAATATCTCTATAATACTCATAGAAACATAGCTCTAAAAAGCCTCCAGATACATTATAGACATTATTATAACCCATATTTTGAAGTGCTAAAACTGCATTATATGAGCGTTGTCCAGAACGACAGTGTAGATATACATCTCTATCTTTTGGTATCTCATCTACTCTACTTCGTAACTCCGATAGAGGTATAAGCTTTGCACCTTTGATATGTGCTACATCCCACTCATCTCTCTCTCTCACATCAATAATCTCTGCATCATCATCTAAGAGTTGACGAATTTTATCAATATGAACCTGCTTAAATGTACCGTGTAGAATATTTGAGGCTACATATCCAGCCATATTTACAACATCTCTAGCAGAACCGAATGGTGGAGCGTAACACAACTCTAAATCTGTAAGATGGTCAATTGATGCCTTTGCTCTAATTGCTGTAGCGATAACATCTATCCTCTTATCGACATTCCCTCTACCCACTGCTTGAGCCCCCAAAATTCTACCTGTCGGCTTCTCAAAGATTAACTTTAGGTGTAACTCTTCAGAATCAGGCATCAATCCAACCTTATCTTTAGGGAGAACAAAGGCGTAGTCGTAATCTATACCCATACCCTTAACAGTTCTCTCATTCAATCCTGTTGATGCTCCATTATAATTAAAGACTTTGACAACTGATGAGCCTATATATCCAGGGTAAATTACAGGTATACCGTGTATATGGTTTGCAACAGCACGAGCCTGTTTTAGGGCAGGTCCAGCGAGTGCCAATGTTGTATAGTCACGAAGGAGTGGATTATAGACCTCAATAGCATCACCAACTGCATATATATCTGGGTCACTTGTGATATAGTTATGGTCAACCCATATAGAGTCTCTCTTACCTAACTTCAATCCAGCACTCTTTGCCAATATACTATCTGGAGCAACACCTATTCCAAATACAACAACCTCTGATTTAAAACTCTTACCAGATTGCAAAATAACCTCATCAGTATCGAACCCAACAACTCTATCTTCAAGTATAAGCTCTACACCATTATCCAGTAGCTCTTTATGAAGTATCTGTGCCATATCAAAGTCAAACTGCTTTAAAATTTGATTTGGAGATTGCACTAGAGTTACATTATATCCAGCCTCTACAAGATTTTCAGCAGTCTCAATACCGATAAACCCCCCACCAACAACAGTAACTCTAGTAGGTTTTATAGATACTATCGCTCTCTGTATCTTATCTATATCTACAACATTACGCATTGTGAATGTTTTTATCTTATCACTACCTGACAATTTTGGCATTATTGGACGAGCACCTGGTGAGAGTATCAACTTATCATAAGAGTCTCTATAACTCTCTTGAGTAAGTAGATTTTTTACCTCTATCTCCTTTTTCTCTGGATAGATAGCCACAACCTCACTATTAACTCTAGCATCTATATTATATTGATTATTAAAGTTCTCTGGAGACATAAGAACCAAATCATCTGCACTCTCTACAGTACCACTAAGATAGTATGGCAGACAACAGTTAGAGAATGAGACATGAGGACCCTTTTCAAACATAACAATATGGTCATCTTCACTCAACCTTCTAAGTCTAGCAGCTACAGATGCTCCACCTGCAACACCACCAACAATTAAATATTTTTTACCCATAAGATACTCCTAATAGCTTAATAAATTAATTTATTATAGAGTAAATTGAGGTTATGTTGTTATCAGAAATACGCAAAAGTGAAGAAGGCTCTATCTATCTATAACTTTAGAACTTTTTGGTACTTTAACTACTCTATCTTTCATTAGAGTATCTGATGGAGTCTCCCCAAAGAGCTTTTTATACTCAAAGGTGAAGTGACTATGGTGAAAGAAGCTATACTTAAGGGCTACAGAGGAGATAGTTGTACCTCTACCATCAGAGGTCAATAGCTCATCTCTAATTGCATTTAAACGAAGTGTATGTAGATACTGCTTAGCAGTAATACCGAGATGAGTCTTAAAATTGTATTGAAGTGTTCGGGCATTAACTCCAAGCTCATCTACCAAATCACTTATACTATATATATTATTTATATTCTCCTCTATCTTAGTGATGATTTTTGACATATTAAATCTATCTCTGCCATATTTAACACCATCTCTCTTGAATGCCCTAAAGAGAGGTTCAAGAATATCCTCCTCTATAGTTTTAACTACATCTGCTGTAACCTTTGGGCTATCTCCATTATCAAAATAGAGTAACCATCTTTCTATATTTATAATAAAATCATCTACTCTATCTCTATCTATTGAGACTCTATAGTTACATCTTACATCATTAAGTTCTAAATTAAAGTATCTAAAGAAGAGTCTATCAAAGAATGACTCCTCTATAACAATCGTATATATCTCATTAATATCATTGGCAAGGTAATTTATCTCCTCACCATATCTAACTATTACAAGTTCATCTTCATTTAATTTTCTATTTTGAAAACTTGATACACCATCTGTACGGACTAGAGATACCATTACGCTACCCTTTGGAGGTGTACCATCTATCATAATAGCATTATTATATCTCACATAAGAGAGCTGTACTCTAGGGCTACAGAAGAGTGATAATTTAACCTCAACAGACCCCTGTTTGATATATCTCCAACGATTATCCCAACCAGCTCCCAAGAGATTAATAACCTCTGGCTCTTTAAGCTTATCATACCTCAATACTTTTGGTGTAAATAACATACTATCTATATCCTAAAAATTATAATTTGCAATCACTCTTAATTGGTTATAGTCATTATTATTATATGTCCTATCATCAATATCAGAGTATGCCATCACTAGAGATATTTTCTCATTTACTGTATACTCCATAACTATATCTAACTCTGCTGTCTCATATAAATCACTATCATCTGCCTCAAATATACCATAAGCAAATCCTGCAACTAAACCATCTACTCCAATGGTATCAAATTTATATGCCATACCACCTAAGAGCGAACTACCTTTACCACCAATAGCATCTATTGTTTGGTCTTCCATTGATGTAAAGAATGCCCCTCCACCGAGACTCAATTCAGTTGCTCCACTCTCATCACTCTCATTATTATATGCAAATAGTGCTGTAACTCCTAAATCTTTAAAGTCTATATTTGCAATTACTCCAAGAGTATTTGAAGACTGCTCACCTAGAAGCTCCTCTCCAGATGCTGTTGATGTATCATATTGAACACCTAAAGATAACTCTATACTCTCACTTATATTATAATTATATCCAATCTCACCATAAAATATATCTGCAATATCATCATAATTATAGTACCACGCACTAATAGATAAATTCTCTATCCCCTCATATATAGCAGAGGCGAAGTATACTCCATCGGTACTCTTCTCTACCCCTAACACCTCTGATATATCAATAAATTCTGCACTATCTATACCATTCTCCCAACCTGCCATTTTAGTAATTAGACCTGCACCAAGAGTTAAATTCTCTATATCTTTATTCTCAATCTGATATGCTTGAAAGTAGTTTGGCATCATTCGTATATCATCAGCATCAGCGTGTGGAGTATCTAAACTGTGTCGCCCCACTTTGATATTTGTATTTCCCCACTCACCATCTAAATATGCTTTAGATATAAGAGAGAAGCTCTCTAGGTTCTCATCAAAAAAATCTGGATTAACCTTTAGAGGATTATCATCTTGAGTCCCCAACCCCTGCACTGTGTAGAATGATGTATCTATCTTCATACCGTAATATCTTTTACTATCTAAGTGAACATGTCCACCAAGGGCAAAAGAGCTATTATCTATACCCTCATTGGGATTTAGAGATATATACCCCATACGAACCTGTAACTCTGTATGTTCAATAGGGTCAAATGAGCCTAATATTCCTCTTACACTCTTAACCTCATTCTCTGGAGCAGAGAAGAGAGCTGTTGTTATAGCTATTGGTAGCAGTAGTCTTCTTTTCATCAAAATATAATCCTTGTAATTTCGTCTTGATAATTATTATCAAGACGAAATTGTATCTAAAGAATACTTAAAGTAGCTCTTTTTTGTAGAACATTAAGATATATAAATCTTTGGATATGATATAATCGATTTCAAATATAAAGAGAAAGCAACCAAAATGAAACTAAATTATAAATCTATATTAACAACTCTAGCTATTATATCTACATTACTAACCTCCAGTGTAGCAAATGATGAGGCTAGTGAACTAAAAAAGGTAGACCAAGAGGAGAAGGCTCTGCTGAATATGTTTAATAAAGAGTGTGAAAAGGCAGAAAAGTGTGATGAGAATGGAACTAAAAAGAGTTAATAGAGTAGAGAGTTACTCTACTACTAAATCCTCATCTCCCTTAAGCTCCATAATCTTCCAAGGTAACCCTTGAGAGTTCAACTCCTCCATAAATGGGTCTGGGTCTAACTCCTCTAGGTTAAATACCCCTCTGCCACTCCAGAGACCATTTAGAATTAATTTTGCACCTATCATTGCAGGGACTCCTGTTGTGTAGCTTACACCTTGACTCATAACTTCACTATAACACTCTTCGTGGTCGCTAACTTGATAGATATATATAGTTCTAGCCTTGCCATCTTTTACCCCTTTGGCAAAGATACCTATATTGGTTTTTCCTTTTGTTCTCTCCCCTAAACTTGCAGGGTCAGGAAGTAGAGTTGATAAAAATTGCATTGGAACTATCTTACAACCATTATGTTCAACCTCTTTAATCCCCAACATTCCAACATTCTCAAGACATCTTAGATGGGTTAGATAGCTCTCTCCAAATGTCATAAAAAATCTTATTCTCTTTAGCCCCTTTATATGTTTAACTAGACTCTCCATCTCTTCGTGATATAGAAGATAGCTATCTCTTGCACCTATCTCTGGATAGTTCCAAACCTGTTTTATCTCCATAGGTTTAGTCTCTATCCACTCACCATCTTCCCAATATCTACCATTAGAGCTTACCTCTCTTAGGTTTATCTCTGGATTGAAGTTTGTGGCGAATGGGTATCCGTGGTCTCCATCATTACAATCTAATATATCTATACTCTCTATCTCATCAAAGTAGTGTTTTTGAGCATAGGCACAAAATATATTTGTTACACCAGGGTCAAATCCACTCCCTAAAAGCCCCATAATCTCTGCATCTTTAAACTTATCATCTAATGCCCACTGCTCCCTATACTCAAACTTTGCACTATCTGGGTGTTCATAGTTTGCTGTATCGAGATAATCAACTTTACTCTTTATACACGCCTCCATAATAGTTAAATCTTGATATGGAAGAGCCACATTAATAACGATATCAGGCTTAATAGAGTTGATTAAAGATACCAACTCATCAACACTATCTGCATTAACCTCTGATGTAGAGATAGATACCCCAATCTTAGATTTTATATTTGAGGCTATCTTATCGCATTTGGATATAGTTCTACTAGCTAGAGTAATATCTCCAAATGTATCTACATTCATAGCAGTTTTAAATGCCACAACACCACCAACACCACCAGCCCCAATAATAAGAGTTTTTTTAGACATAATTATCCTTTTTTCCTATAGATACATAATTTGAGATAGAAGTATCAATAGAAGTACAACCATAAATGGAAATAGGTGAGAGGTGAATACCCAAGGGTTAATCTTAAAGAATTTCTGATTAAATCCTCGGATACCTAACCATAACCCAAAGAATGCCTTGATAGATAGGACTATCTGAAAATAGCTCAACCCACCATCTTTTATCTCTCCAAAAACTTGAGAGAACATATATAGCCCACTGGCAACAGCAATCAATAGAGCATTAGGAACAACCTTTCTAACATGCATCATAATCGCCTCTCTAGCCTTTGTAGCCTCATCAGGCGATAGCGTCTGCCCCATCTTTACCATAAATAGGTTATCTACAATAAGAAAACCTCCATAGATAAAGACTGCGTATATATGAATAATATGAACAATAGAGTAAATAATAGTAAATCCTTTCTGTTTTGATAGGATTATTATACACAAAATCTACTTTTTAATAATAATTTGATGCATAACTCTCTCTGGATTTGGGAGGAGAAGATGAGTTTTATATGTTGTTAGAGATATACTCTTGATATTAAACTCTATCCCTGCCTCTTTTAGCGTATTGATAGCTCTTGTTAAATGGGTAAGTGTGACGAAGTTTGCCACCATTAAACCACCCTCCTCTAACCTATTATAGAGATAATCCAGCTCCCTAATAACCTTTTCGCCACCACCTCCAATAAAAATTCTTTGAGGGGTTGAACTCTCTACCTTATAATCCTCACTCGCCTCTCCTATATATAGTTTTGCATCTACTATTTTATGTCTCGCTAGAGAACGCTCTATCATCTCGGCTCTCTTGATACTCTTCTCAAACATTATACTCTTTACTCTATATCTCTTATATCCATCAATAGAGATAGAGCCACTCCCTGCTCCAATATCCCACATTAGAAGATTTGGCTTTAGATTTAAATTTTGTAGAGATATATGCCTCTTGTACTCTTTTGTAATCATTCCATTCTCATGCTCTATCTCATCTTCACTTGATATGGTGGCTAGAGGGGTAAATCTCCTCTCTATTAATAACGAATATGGCATCTTTGGGGGATTTTCGACCACCTCATCAATCGTAACCTCTCGAATAGTCTCATCACTATATCCAAATCTCTCTCCAAGAGTTATAGATATATCACTCTTATCTAAATATCTAATGGCATCTTTTAGATAATATGGTGTCTTCTCATCACACAGTATAAATGTATATCTCTTTGTAAGAAAGTTCTCTAAATCTATCTTAGACTTTCCGTGAAGTGAAACTGTATTGGTTTGTGTAAGAGATATACCCATTTTGGCTAAGAGGTAATTTAGTGATGAGGTGTTATCTATAATCTTAAAATTAACTCCTAACTTTTTAAGATGAGAGAGTATAACCAAAGCTCCAGAGAAGAATAGAGGTGAACCAGATACAACATATATGATATTTTTATCTAAATTATCTAATATAGCATCTCTTATCTCTCTAAATCCACCCTTAACCACATTTGGAAGATTTGAGATATAGTTTCTATCGCAAAATACCATCTCATAACTCTCTAAATCTACCGATATATTATCGAAATCATATCCACCCACTCCAGAACCTACTATAGTAACCATTTGAACTCCTATTATAAAATCGAAGTATATCTATTATTTAACTAAAATATGGCTATTATTCTTCTGAATTTCTGATAAGGGGTTAATTTATGAAGAGCTATATTATTGGGCTATCTATGGTTGCTACAGTAGGATTGAGTAGTCTAAATGCAGATAGTGGAGAGAGGGTATTTAAGAGCTACTGTTGGGGGTGTCATCACCAAACAGCTGAGGCATTTGGGCCATCTTTTGAGGAGATTGCATCAAAACGAAATGCCCAAGAGATAAAGGCTATGGTTACAGACCCTGCATCTGTATCAAAAGAGTTTGGATATAGTAGAAATGCTATGCCACCATTTAAATTAACCTCAAGTGAGCTTGATATGATTACAGAGTATATATTATCATTTAAAAAAACTAAAAAGGTCAAATAGATGTTTAGATTGTCAAACCTACTCAACTCTGTAGTTGAGGGAAAACCTGCAAGAGTCCTTGATGGAAGTATCGCGATATGGAACTTTACAAACCGTTGTAATCTATCTTGTCTTCACTGCTACTCAAAGGCAGATTTAGACTCTATTGATAGATTAACAACAGATGATATTATGAAGACTCTACCAAAGCTAAAAGCCAATGGTGTTAAGTTTATAATATTCTCTGGTGGAGAGCCTCTTACAAGAAAAGATTTATTTGATATTGCTAATAGATGTAAAGAGCTAGGGATTATCACATATCTATCTACAAATGGACTATATGTTAAAACATCTAATGCACAAAAGATATTAGATACATTTAATTATGTTGGAATTAGTATTGATGGAAGTGAAGATACACACGATAAATTTAGAGGGTTAAAGGGTTCATTTATCGAATCTATGAAAGCTGTTGATTTACTAAATAGTTATGGGCAGAGTAGAGTCGGTATCAGATTTACAATCACAAAAGATACCTATGATGATTTAGAGTTTATATTCGATTTAGCAGAGAGACATAACATTCCTAAAATATATATATCCCATTTAGTATATAGTGGACGAGGGTTAGAGAATTTAGAGATGGATTTAACAAAAGCCCAAAGGGTTAAAGCTGTCAATTTTATATTAGATAAGGCATTCGAGTACCATAAAGCTAAAAGAGATATAGAGATTGTAACAGGAAATATGGAGATGGATGCCATTCTATTCTATGATAGATTTATAAAAGAGTATCCTCAACATAGTGATGAGATGAGAGAGAGATTAATATCTTGGGGTGGAAATAGTGCAGGAAGAAAACTTCTAAATATAGATAGTGAGGGGTTCGTAAAACCAGACCCATTCTTTCCAAAGAAGATAGGAAATATACTAAATCAAGAGTTTAGCGATATATGGACAGATAACCCTACAGAGCTTTTAGAGAAGCTAAGAGTCCACCCACGAGAGCTATCTGGAAGATGTAAAGATTGCAAATATATAGATATATGTAATGGAGGTTCAAGGAGCAGAGCTTACGCAATATACGGAGATATGTGGGCAGAAGACCCATCTTGCTATTTGGAGGAGATATGAGAGTAGTCAGAGATTAATAGATTTATGTATATTACAAAATTCCAGATTAAGAACTTCAAGAGTTTTGAAGAGATAACTATATATTTTAATTCTCAATTAAATCTATTTACAGGTGTAAATAATAGTGGCAAAACCACTCTCCTAGAGGCTATCTCCCTATGGAGTGAATGTTTTGGAAAATTGATTGCACGAGCAGAACGAGCAGATGGCAAATTAAAGATAAATAGAGGAGAGTATAAATTAGGTTACTCTTCATCTTTCCATAAAACATATTTTGATTAT
>Ga0256913_10000857_pt1 | contig 15743 bp, 8 predicted proteins | sample Axial_MatmetaG_FD_185970 | JGI IMG/M metagenome (GOLD analysis project Ga0256913, IMG submission 185970) | Deep-sea worm associated microbial mat communities from Axial Seamount, Juan de Fuca Ridge, Pacific Ocean - Axial_Mat | ecosystem: Environmental > Aquatic > Marine > Oceanic > Microbial...
GCCGGCAGGTTAATAAAAAACATTGAAGAATACGGCCTTTCCGATAAATATGTTAAAATTGATTGGGACGGAAGAGATGAGGACGGTTCCGAAATTGCAAACGGAACTTATTTATATAAAGTTATTGTTAAATCAATTAGCGGTAAAAAATCCAGGAGTGTTTTGGGTAAATTAGCCGTTATTCATTAAAATAAGTAAATTCATTAGGAGGATTTTACAGATGAAAAAGATGTTTATCATTATAACCATGTTGGTATTTGTACTCGGATTTATAAATAAAATTCATGCACAAGGCGAAGCTGCTGTTCCGTTTTTGCTACTTGCTCCTGATTCCAGGTTCGCGGCTCTTGGTGAATCGGGCACAGGCTTGGCCGATAACTCATCAGCTATTTTTTGGAACCCTGCCGGTATTGCTTATCAAACCGGCTCGGAAATCGGTATTACCCATGCAAATTGGCTGCCTCAGTTTAATCTTGATTTATCTTACGATTATGTTACTTACCGTCAATATATTGAATCTATAAGTGGAAGTGTTACGGCAAGTTTAACCTAAATTTCAACGTACTGCTTCGGACGGACCAACGGTTATAGGTACTTTTAATTCGTTCGATATTGGTGCAACAGTTGGTTATGCTACAAAATTATCGGAAGATTGGGCAATCGGATTTAACTTCAGATTTATTTATTCCAAACTTTCCGACCAACCAACCGAGAACGAAGTGGGGAGTGGTATAGCTTCTACCGTAAGTTTTGATATTGGCGGGATGTGGCGGCCGCAAAATATTCTTGACGGAAATTTTAGTGTAGGTGTCAATATTAGTAACCTTGGTCCTGATATTTCATATATTGACCAAGCTCAGGCGGATCCGTTGCCGCGGAATGCCCGTCTCGGTTTTGCTTATCGCATATTTCAAGATGATTACAATTCCCTTACCGTTACAACGGATATGAGTAAACTTCTTGTTAATAGGAAAGCCTCTTTAGTTGAAGGCGATACTACCCAAGCTCCTGTTGAAAATGATTTTATCAAGAGTATTGAATTTTCGGGCGGTGCCGAATATTGGTACGGCAGACCAGAAGATTTTATGTTTGCCGTTAGAGCCGGATATTTTTACGAAGACCCCGATTACGGTGCAAGAAATTTTCTAACATTTGGTGCGGGAATAAAATATGATATTTACGGATTTGATTTCAGTTATATCTCAACAGTTGGTTCAAACAGCGATAATCATCCTTTGGACGGTACGTTAAGATTTTCTCTTGTTATTAACTGGAATACTGTTCCCGAAAAAGGACACGGATTACCAAGAGGAATATAAGTAAATGATTAAACGAAAAATATTTTCAATAATAATTCTGTTTGTGTTCGGAAATCTTTTCGCACAAACTTTTGTCGGTAAATTAAATTATAATCCTTCAGAGAATAATAATATTTATTCTTCTACGGATACATTAAAAATTCTTGCGGTTATTTCGGATTTTGTGCAAGATAAAGATGATGCAACATTCGGCGATGGGAAATTCGGGTCCGTATATTCAAAAGATTATGGTGTTGATATTCTCGACCCTCTTCCTCACAATAAGGCATATTTTGAAAATCATTTGAAATTTGTAAAAAATTATTTTGAAAAAGTATCTAACGGCAAGTTAAATATATCATATAAAATACTGGATGATATTTTAACGGTTTCCAAAACTATGCGTGAATACTCGCCTCCGGTTGATGATGTAAACAACTTGAATTCGCTTGGTAATTATTTGGAAGAAGTTTGGCAACTTGCCGATTCTCGATTCCCTTCCGTGGATTTCTCGCAATATGACTTATTCTTTGTTTTCCATGCCGGAGTTGGTAAAGATGTATCTTTACCCGGAAGTTTGGGTAACGAACGGGATTTGCCTTCGGTTTATTTAAATGAAAAATCATTAAAAAACATTTTCGGCAATACTTTTGACGGTTTCCCGGTAAACAACGGAAATTTTAAAATTACCAATAGTGCAATACTTCCAGAAACGGAATCAAGAGAACTTGACGGGTTAAACGGAAAAACTCTGATAGAATTAACCACAAACGGATTACTTGCCGCTACGGTAGGCAGTTATTTGGGTTTACCCGATTTATATAATACAGAAACCGGACGAAGTGCAATTGGACGCTTCGGCTTAATGGACGGGCAATCGATGTTTGCTTATCAAGGTATATTTCCTCCAGAGCCTTCCGCATGGGAAAAAATGCGACTTGGCTGGATAACTCCTGTAAAAGCTTCAGTTGATAAAGCGGGTAAAATAACCGTTGTTAATAAATATTCCGCAACATCTCTTGACACCACACTCCTTCTTATTCCCATAAATTCAACTGAATATTACCTTGTTGAAAACAGAAAGCGTGATGCAAATAAAGACGGTTCAACCGTTACATTTGTTAGTAAAGGAGAAACACATACAATCACTTTTGATAAAGATTATGAAAATTACATTTTTTATAACGTAGATACTCTCAAAGGTGTTATTACTGATGTTGACGAATTTGATTGGGCTTTGCCGAGTGGTACACGAAAAAGCAATATAGATAAATTTGAAGATGTGGGGTTAATAATATGGCATATTGACGAACAAATTATCAACAGTAATTATCAAACCAATACTATTAATAATGATAGATATAAAAGAGGTGTTGCTGTTGTTGAAGCCGACGGAGTTAGAGATATCGGCGAGGAATTTAAAACCATTTTCGGAGAAACGATAATAGGGGAAGGCTCCAAAGAGGATACATGGTACAAAAATAATCCGGCAGATTATTATAAAAATAAATTTTCTTTTGATACTAAACCAAAAGCATCCACTAACAGCGGAGCTAATAGTTTAATTACAATTTCAGAATTTTCTGATATAGCGAACAGAATGTCGTTTAATCTCTCCTTCGGTTCCGAAAATATAACTCCACTCGGTATAAGCGCTATTAATAATTTTTTGTGGCTTTCCGCAATTGATAACGGAAACGACTCGCGGCTTTTTTCATTTTCAGGAGAAAAGGTTTTTGAAATTTCCGCAAGCGGTAATGTTATTAAAGAAATTGATACAAAATATTACGCTTACAAACCGGCTGTGGTTAAGAATGGTAACGGAATTAATATTGTATTAACTTCGCCTTATTTAATCGGACTTGTGCAAATTGATAATGCCGGCAATATTGATACGGTTTATGCTGAATTTTCAACACGTGTTATTTCTACTTCTCCCGTTTTAAATTCTGTTTCCGGTGATTTTATAAAAGTTAATGTCGGAACATTTGACGGGAAAATCTTAACGTATTCCATCAATACCGGTACGGTAAAATCAATTACACAAAGCGGAATAATAGATGTGTTTAATAACGAAACAGTTTTGGGGCTTGCCGGCAATGCAGAATATCTTTCAGCATATTCGCAAGGGCATTACTGGAATAATAAAATATCGGTACCCCTTGAGTTAGATACAACCCCCGAACAAATTTTGGTTTCGCGTAATACCGATAATGAAGTTAAATCTGTCTTATATTCTACAAACGGAATTTTCGTTGCAGATAAATCTGTTATGTCTATTGTGGATTTCGGTAATTTCAGGTTGGACAAAAATAACAAAACCGACAGAGCAACGGTTGCCGACAAAATAATTTTAGCTGATATTAAAAAGAATGGAAAAAATTATATTATAATTAACGATGATGCTTTACTTACCCCATACAATTTGAATGGTTACGTAGCAAGCAATTTCCCTGTATTTGATGAATATAAAACCGAGTTATACGGTGCTCCTTTGGCAGTTGATTTAACCGGCGATGAGGCAGCCGATATTATTACGTTTACCGTTGACGGTAAAATTCTTGCTTTTGATGGAGTAACCGGCAAAATTATTTCCGGTTTCCCTATTTCGTGCGGAGGAAAAATATCAGGAAACCCCATTGTGTTTACCGCTAACGGAAAAACGGCTTTTGCTGTGGCAACACGAAATAACCTTTTACTGACATGGAATATAAGTAAGAAGAACGGTATAAAATTCTGGACCGAATTTAACGGCAATGCCGGTAATACCGCTTCTGTAAAAACGGTAAGCACTGAAAATCAAATAACGGAATTTTTCCCTCACTCAAAAGCATATAATTGGCCAAACCCCGTTTACGAAAATGTAACTAAAATACGTTATTATGTTTCCGAAAATTCAAAAGTTAAAGTTACAATCTTTGACATTGCCGGTGATTTGGTCGCAAAACTTTCCGGCAATGCTGTAGGAGGATACAATAATGAAATAGAGTGGGACGTAAGCAACATAGAAAGCGGTGTGTATTTTGCACATCTGGAGGTTACGGGGACTTCAGGTAAAAGCGATTCCAAAATAATTAAAATAGCTATTATAAAATAATTGAATTAGATAGGTGAAAATTACTAAATATGAAAAAATATATTTTTCTGTTTTTATTGTGTTTGGCTATTACGGTTAATGCCCAGTATAACGAATATGAATCCGAGTACAACTGGTATACTATAGAAGGGAAACATGTTTATGTCCATTTCCACGAAGGTACGGAAAGAACGGCTAAAGTTGTTGCTAAAATTGCCGATGAAGTATGGGGACCCTTAACATCTCTTTATCAATACGAACCCGATAAGGTTCATTTTGTTATTAAGGATAAAGACGATTACTCTAACGGTGCCACATATTTTTTCGATAATAAAATTGAAATATGGGCATCGGCTTTGGATTTTGATTTACGCGGAACACATAACTGGTTAAGAAACGTAATTACACACGAGTTTACCCATATGGTGCAAATACAAGCCGGAATGAAATGGACAAGACATATTCCCGCAGTATATTTGCAATTCCTTAATTATCAAGATGTACGCCGCCCCGATTTATTATACGGCTATCCGGATAAAATTGTTTCTTATCCGATTCCAAGCATAAATATTCCGGCTTGGTTTGCCGAGGGAACTGCCCAATATATGCGTAAGGATTTCGGTTACGAAAACTGGGACTCCCATCGCGATATGATTTTGCGCTGTTATGTATTGGACGATAATATGCTAACTTGGAATCAAATGGGAGTTTTCGGCAAAACCAGTTTGGGTAACGAATCCGTTTACAATTCAGGATTTGCATTAACCCGTTATATTTCGCAAAAGTACGGCGAAGATAAATTACGCTTGATTACAAAACAACTCGGTAAATTTTCCAACTTTACTATTGATGCGGCTTTTGAAGATGTGCTGGGCAAAGATGGCATTGAAATTTATGATGAATGGAAAACTTTTTTGACAAAAGATTACAATAAAAGAATTTCCGAGGTTAGAAAAAATCTTGTAGAAGGAACAATAATCCAAAATAAGGGGTTTGGAAATTTCTATCCGACATTGTCAAACGATGGAGGTAAACTATATTTTATTTCTAACGAAGGAGAAGATTATCTAAGCACTTCATCACTCTATGAATATGATTTTAAAACAAAAAAGAAAAAACTGACTATCCCCGGCATTCGTTCTACCGTGAGTATTACTCCGGACAACGGAAAAATAATTTTTGCTAAGCTTAGCGATGATAATCCTAACCGAGCAAATATCCATGATTTATTTATTTACAACATTAAAAATGAGGAAGATAGACGTCTAACTCGCGGTTTGCGTGCAAATAATCCTAATCTTTCTCACGACGGGAAAAAGATTACTTTTGTTTTTCAAAAAGACGGCACAACAAATCTTGGTATTGTTGATATAGACGGAAAGAATTTTAAACGCTTAACTTTTTTTGAAGAGGGGGAACAAATTTATAACCCTAAATTTTCAAATGACGATTCTTATATTGTCTTTGGTTATTCATTGAAAGAAGGGCGGGATATTGCGAAAGTGAATATTGACGGAAGTAATTTCGGTTTTATTCTCCAAACAAAATATGATGAACGTAATCCTGCATTTGATAGAAAAGGGAATTTAATCTACTCTTCCGATGAAACGGGAATTTTTAACCTTTATAAAATGAATATGAAAACCGGACAGAAAAAAAGATTAACCAATGTAATCGGCGGTGCTTTTATGGCTGTTACCGATAGTGCCGACAATATAATCTATGCCGGATATACTTCAACCGGATATAAAATTTATAAATTAGATGTTAGCGAGCAGAAAAAAGTAGATGATTCCAAACGCTACGTCTGGATTGGAAATCCGCCTTTGGATAAAGATAAACCTAATGGTGATATAGATAAATTCGATTTAAATCATCTTGTAAATTATGACGATACGAAAGTAGATTACGAAGTAAAACCATACCATTCCTTTTTTACCGATATGACTTTTTTCCCTTTTATTCGTTATGATAATTACAACCTTTCCAACGACGGTTTGGATAAAATTAAACCCGGAGTTTATTTAACGTCAACCGATTATTTAAATCGTTATTCTCTTTTTGCCGCATTTGCAATTAACAAAAGGATGGAAAGGGACCTTTATCTCAATTTGGAATATAGAGATAAAATCCCTTTACTTCATTCAATAGGATTTAATCCGGTTGTTTCCGTTGAGCTTTTCAGCGTTAGCAGAAAAGCAAATGTTGATTTGTACTTCGGTAAATATGAAGATTCCACCGGTGTTCATTACGACGATATTGTCGGAACCGATGTTACCTACAGTCTTTTTGAATTCGATTTTACAATGAAGCACCGTATTTTTGCCAAAGGAAATAATCTTGAATTCCGATTTATATATAGCGATTATACCGCCACTTTGGGAAGTTTCTCGTTGCCGAATAATAAAGGGCTTTATCCTTCTACAAAAGATAGATATTTTATCGGCAGAAATTTCCAATTAAAATATTGCCATAAAAAATTTAAGCCTTATCGCGATTCCGATATCAATCCAATCGGTAGAGAAGTTACGGCCCAGCTGAATTTTGAAATTGATGCGTATAATGGCGAAGGAGAATATACAATTGTAAACGGAGTGCTTGTTCCTAAATATGATGATTTTACCTTTGCCCGTGCCGAGCTTGATTGGAAAGAACATATAGGGCTTTTTGAAAGCAAACATACAATAAATACACGAGTTAAAGCCGGTTCAATTATCGGAGCAAAGCTTCCTACCTTTTTTGATTATTATATAGGAGGGTTGCCCGGAATGAAAGGATATCCTTTCTATGCAATAGGCGGTAACCAAGCATATTGGATTAACATATCCTATAGGTTTCCTCTTTATAGAAATATTGACAGCCGTTTGGGTCCGTGGTATTTGGATAAAATCTTCTTCTCGGTATATGCTGATATTGGTGATGCCTGGACCGGAAAATTTGAAGGCATGAAAAATGCAAAAAAAGCGATTGGTGCAGAACTTAGAATTAAAATGAATTCGTTTTATCTTTTCCCTACAGCGATATTTTTCAATGCCGCATACGGTCTTGATAAGTTTACAAAACCGATTCGCGATAAACATGTTACATACGGACAAGAGTTTATTTTTTACGCCGGTGTTCTCTTTGATTTTTCCATATAACTTTGGAGTAAATAACAATGAAAAAAAATCTATTGATAATAATATTCTTGTTTACAATCTCTCTTCCCGCACAAGAGAAGGAGATTGATTTAACAGGAAATATTTCTCAAGATTTGTTAATACTTTCACATAACACAGAATTATCAAAAATGGGAGAAACAACAAGTTCCATCGTCCAAAAACGTAAACCCGCTTTAGCTGCGGGGCTATCAGCCTTATTGCCGGGTGCCGGTCAGTTTTATAATCAAGATTATTGGAAAACCGCAATATTTGCTTCCATTGAAATAGCTGCCGTTGTTACGGCTATTGTTTATAATAAAAAGGGAGATGATCAAACAGAATCTTTTATGGCTTTTGCCGATTCTCCACAAGGGTGGAGCGTTGATAAATACGCCCATTGGTCGGTGGATAATGCCATCCGTATAAATCCGGAAATAGAAGCCGGAGATGAGGTCCTTAATATTTTTGATAATAACGGTAATGTTGTATGGAGTAAATTGAATAGATTGGAAACGAAAATAGGGCATTGGTATTCACACCAATTGGCTCCTTATGGCGACCAACAATATTACGAAATGATTGGGAAGTATCAACAATTTAATCCGGGATGGGCAGATTTTAATTACAACGACCCTTACACATACGGAGACCCGTTAACGCCAACGTTTTTATGGTATGCCGATGAACGCGGAAAGGCAAACAGCTATTACGATCTTTCGAATTTAGCGATTAAAGTTTTGTTGGCAAACCATATTATCAGTGCTGTAGAAGCGGCTTTAAGTGCCAATAATTATAACAGACATCTAAAAGCAAATGTTGAGATGAAATCTCAAACAATGGGGTATAACATAATTTTTTATCCCGAATTAAATTTAAGCTATCGGTTTTAATTTATGCGGAATTGTCATTTATGGCTTTCGTTTTTTATGATAATGATAATAAACGGTTTCTCCTTTTGCTTTCCCGATTATATTGCTTAGTTCTTCAATGTTTTTTTGCTTTATTTCTTTAACACTTTTGAATTCTATCAACAGCTTTGCGGCAATTTTTTCCCCTATCCCTTTTATTTCCGTTAATTCGGTATGGAAGGTTCGTTTACTTCGGCGCTCTCTGTGAAAAGTAATGGCAAATCTGTGTGCTTCATCACGTATTTGTTGCAGAAGTTTTAAACTGGAGGAAGTTTTGGGAATTGTTTGAGCTTCCGAATTGTTAGGGAAAAATATTTCTTCCAATCTTTTTGCAAGTCCGATGATATTGAATTTTTTGAACCCTAGTTCTTTAAGTATTTGTACGGCACTGGAAAGTTGACCTTTCCCTCCGTCAACCATTATAAGGTCGGGCAAAGTATCCTTTCCTTCTGCAATTTTAGAGTAACGCCGTTCAACCACTTCTTTCATAGAGGCAAAATCATCAATCCCCTTAACGGTCTTTATAATAAATTTTCTATATAAAGATTTTTTCGGCTTACCGTCAACAAAAACAACAAGGGATGCAACGGTTTCGCTTCCTTGAATGTGGGAAATGTCGAAACATTCAATTTTGCGGGGGAGTGTGTTAAGACGCAAATCGCGCTTTAGTGCTTGCAATACGTAAGGTAAATTCCCTTCTTTTTTCATTTTTTGTAATTGGATTTCACCCAATTGTAAGATGGAATTTTGCTTGCACATTTTTAATAACGACATTGTATCACTTTGGATTTTGGGGACAACAAACTTTATCTTTTTCCCCGAAATCTTTTTTAACCAACTTAAAATGGTTTTTTCTTCTTCCGGTGTTGTTTCAATAATTATTTCTTTAGGAATTTCCACAAATTCGTTATAATAAAATTTTATTACGGATGCATACACTTTAGGGAGTTCATCATCGGGTAAACACGATAAGTGCAATTGTTTTTTCCCGACCAAACGCCCTTCACGAATATTAAGGATTGTGCAAGCAACATCTTTCTCTTCAATTGCAACGGTGATAACGTCTTTGTCTGAAAAATCCGTGGAAACAATTTTTTGTTTGGAAGAATACAGTTCCAATTTCTTTATCGTATCTCTTAATTCCGCCGCTTTTTCAAAATTAAAGTCCTTAGCAGCTTTATTCATCTCTTCCGTAAGTTCCTTTATTAATACCTCGGATTTTCCTTTTAACACTTTAATTACGTGCAAAACCATTTTGTTGTATTCTTCTTCGGAAACAAGTCCGCGACACGGTCCGTCACATTTTTTTATGTGATAATCCAAACAGAGTTTTATTTTCCCTTTTGCAATTATCTCATCATTAATCTTATGTTTACAACTTCTAATTTTGAATGTTTGATTAATCATTCTCAACGAAGTTTTCATATCTCGAACATTTGTATAAGGTCCGAAATACTTTGAACCGTCCCGTATAATTTGCCGGGTAGAAAATATTCTTGGATACGGTTCGTTAGTTACTCTTATGTAAGGGAAAGTTTTATCGTCTTTTAGATTGATATTATAGCGAGGTTTGAATTGCTTAATAAGATTATTTTCTAGTACTAAGGCCTCAATTTCATTATCTGTAATTATAAGTTGGAAATCATTAATCTTTTTTACAAGGGCAAGTGTTTTTGGTGAATCCACCGTTGAACGAAAATAGGATTGTACACGTGTTCTTAAATTTTTTGCTTTGCCTATATAAATAATCCTTTCGGTTTTATCTTTGAATTGATAAATACCGGATAAAGGCGGAATTGCTTTTAATTTCTCTTTCAGTTTGTTATCCGGTTTTATCTTCGATTTTGTCATAAACAAAGATAATGAAATTGAAACATGAATATATTACCATCAAAAAAAATTACGTAAAATAAAAAGTCCACCTTAAATTAAGTGTGGACTTTGGTAAAGCTAAGATTTCTGTTTATTAGAATTTATAATTTTTAGGAATAATAACAATGCCGGTTTCCGTTACTTTAAAACGTTTTTTATCCGTTTCCAAATCAAATCCTATTTCCGTACCTTCGGGAACATGAACGTTTTTATCAATAATGGTGCGGCGTATTCTGGAATGCCTGCCTATATTGCAGTTATCCATAATTATTGAATCGGTAATGTAAGTATAACTGTTTACCCTTACATGTGGTCCGATAATTGAGCGTTCAACCAGCCCTCCGGAAATTATTGTTCCGTCCGTAACAAGGGAATTATAAGCACGCCCAACGCGTTCTCCTTCGTGTGAAATTGTTTTAGCCGGTGGAGATTGAATTTGTTGCGAACGCAATGGCCAATTAGAGTCGTACATATTAAAATGCGGAATTACATTAAGCAAATCCATACTGGCTGCATAATAACTGTCCAATGTTCCTACATCAACCCAATAGGGTTTTTCTTGTTTGTTTTCGTCTTCAAACCTGAATGAATAAATATTGTATTTGTTTTTAATCATATATGGAATAACATGTTTTCCGAAATCGTTGCTTTCAATCCCTTTTTTTTCCATTTCGTTCATTACACTAAGCAATGTATCGATATTGAAAATGTAAATACCCATGTTCACGAACGATTCTCCCGGCCTGTCCGGAATTTCAGGCGGGTTAACCGGTTTTTCAACAAAATCAACAACACGGTACTCTTTATCAATTTTAATAACACCGAACTGAGTAGCAAGAGATTTAGGGACATAAAGCGAAGATATTGATAAATCGGCTTTTTTATCAGTGTGATACTGAAGCATCTTCATGTAGTCCATTTTATATATGTGATCGCCGGAAAGTATTAATGCATATTTGCTTTTCCCTTCCATTAAATTGGCATTCTGATAAATAGCATTTGCTGTTCCTGTGTACCAATTATTACTTGTTTTTAGTTGTGGGGGAATTGTATAAATAAATTCTCCCAGTTCCGGATTGAAAATGTTCCAAGCTTGATAAATGTGTTGTGTAAGTGAATCCGACTTATACTGAGTGAGTACGTAAATTTTTCTTAATCCGGAGTTTAGGCAATTGGAAAGAGCGAAGTCTATAATTCTGTATTTACCTCCGAAAGGGACGGAAGGTTTGGAACGAAACTGGGTGAGGGGCATTAATCTTTCGCCTTGACCACCGGCAAGAATCATTGTTACGGTATCTCTTAATAAAGATGAGCCTGTGTACGCCATTTTTTTCTCTGTTTATTGTTAAAATAATACGATGTTTGCTTTATGGCAAATTAAGAAATTGTTAACTTTGTTAAAAATTAAATAATATTCTTTTATGAATAAAATAATAAAAATTGTTTTAACATTTACAATACTTTTTTCTTTCGGGATAATATTTTTTATCGGATATCTTTATTTATCGGATAGTTCCGTGATGAATAAAATCAGAACCGGTTTCGAATTTTATCTATTATCAAAAAAAGGTGATACTTATAGCAATATTGATGTGTTGCATTACGATTTGAATGTTGAAGTTTTTCATAAAGAAAAAAGAATTGCGGAAACGGCGAAAATTAAATTAGTAGTAACAAATAAAGAAGTAAAAAATATTGTATTGGATTTATATGATAATTTTGATATTGAAAAATTGAAATTAAACGGTGATAATGTAAAATATAAATATGATAATGACCGTGTGTTTATAGCAAGAAACGATTTTGAGGCAGATACTTTTGTTGTGGAAATTAAATTTTCGGGCAAACCGAAAAATCTCGGTTTCGGTTCCTTTATTATTGATACGTTAAACGGTAATTGGTTTATAACAACATTGAATGCTCCCAATTTTGCTTCTACATGGTTCCCGTGTAACGATGTGCCTTCGGATAAGGCAACCGCAAAGCTTTCCGTTTTAATGGATAGTAATTTTGTCTCTCTTTCTAACGGTATTCTAAAAAAGGTTATAACCATGGGGGCAAAACGTCTATATGTGTGGCAAACCCGCTATCCTATTGCCCCATACCTTATTACCATTTATTCATCCGAATACAAAACGTTTTCTCATGTTTATAACTCAATGCAAATTGATTACTATGTTACGGAAAACAAATTCGCTAAGGCAAAAAAAGATTTTAGTAAGCATCCCGTTTATTTAAAAGTGTTTTCCGAACTTTTCGGTGAATATCCGTTTATTAAAGAAAAATACGGTGTTGCTGAAATTTGTTGGGAACACGGCGCAATGGAAACCCAGACTATCACGGGCATGGGCAGTATCTTTATTTCAGGATTAAATTTTTATGAATCTACTTTAGTGCACGAATTAGCTCATCAATGGTGGGGTAATTCGGTTACTCCAAAAAGTTGGAAAGATGTTTGGCTTAACGAGGGGTTTGCAACATACTCCGAAGCCCTTTATTACGAACGGGAAAAAGGAAAAACTGCATATAAATCTACAATGAGAGATTTCAAAAATAAAATTGACTTTGATGCTGACAACACTCTTTATAATCCGGGTATAAACTTGTTCTCATCTCTTGTATATAACAAGGGTGCCTGGGTTTTGCATATGTTGCGTAAAGAGATAGGGGATTCTCTTTTTTTTATCGGACTTAAAAAGTATTATGAAATTTTCAAATATTCCAATGCGGATAGTTATGATTTTAAAAATGTTTTTGAAATAATTTCGCACAAAAATTTGGACCGTTTTTTTAATCAATGGGTTTTTGAAGGCAAAGGCGGAATACGGCTTGCATTATCTTGGAAGGTAAAAAAGAACAATAATGTAAATTTTGCGGAACTCAATATCATTCAACAGCAAAGCGGATATGAGAATTATCATTTCCCGCTTGACGTGGAAATAGTAGATACATTTGGAAATAAAACCGAATATACGCCGTATATTGTTTCGGATACAACTTTGACGTTTGTTTTGGAAAACGGAATCGGAAATATTATTGTTGATAAAGACGATTGGCTGTTAGCCGTTTTTGAATAATCTTATCAGTTGTCTCTTATTTTTTATCCAAATTTATGATAACTTTGTAAATTACAATTAAATCGATACTGTATAGAATGAAAACAAGTTACTATTTTATTTCGGATATTCATTTCGGACTATTAAATCATGAGGAAGAAATTTTACGTGAGTTGGAATTCGTAAAGTTTCTCTATTCGATTAAAGATTCTGCCAAAGAGCTTTATTTGCTTGGTGATTTGTTCGATTATTGGTTTGAATATAAAAAAGTTATCCAGAAAGGATATTTCCGCACCTTTACTGCATTAAACGATTTGGTAATAAACGGGACTAAAATTCATTACATAATCGGTAATCATGATTTTATGCATCGCGATTTCTTTGAAAAAGAGATAGGGGTAAAATTATATCAAACGGAAATTGAAAAAGAGATTGATGGTGCCAAGTTTTTTTTAGGGCATGGCGATGGTTTGGTTAAAAACGATTACGGTTATCTTTTGTTAAAAAAGATTTTCAGAAGTAAAACGGCTCAAACACTCTATTCATTAATTCATCCGAATTTTGGAATTAAAATTGCAAGCAAAACAAGTAGAACAAGCAGAGACTATACAGAAAAAAAAGATTACGGTGTAGGGGACGGTTTGTTTGAATTTGCAAAAAACAAAATTGATTCCGGTTTTGATTATGTTATATTGGGGCATACACATAAATTACAATTAAAAAAATATAATAACGGTGTTTATGCAAATCTTGGAACTTGGTTGGAAAAACCGGTGTATGGTATATATGAAAATAATAAATTTGATATAAAGGATTGGAAATAGAATGGCAAAAAAATCTGTAAAAATTTATCCTAAAAAGAAATCCAAATTAAAAATTTTTTTCCGGTCGTTTTTTATTACTTTCATTATTGTAATTGTTGCCGGCAGCTTCCTTTTTTACCAACATGTTGTTAACGGATTACCTTCTTTGGAGCAATTGGAAAATCCTAAACAAAGTTTGGCTTCCATCGTTTATAGTTCCGACGGAGTGGAAATCGGACGATTTTTTAAACAAAGCAGAATGGAAGTAAGAATAGATTCAATTCCCAAACATTTGGTTAATGCTTTAATTGCAACGGAAGATAAAAAATTCAGAAAGCATTGGGGGGTTGATTTGGATAGAGTGGTTAAGGGTATTGTGAAAACCGTTATCTTTGGCAAGCGACAAGGAGGGAGCACAATTACCCAGCAACTTTCCAAAAACCTTTACGATTTTAAGGTGCACAATGAAACTTTTTTCGAAACAATAACACGAAAAATAAGGGAAGCTATTACTGCAGTACAAATTGAAAAAACATACACCAAAGATGAAATACTGGAGATGTATTTTAACACTTCATATTTCGGAAGAACTGCTTACGGAATTGAAATGGCTGCCCGTGTTTATTTTAATAAAAAGGTGCAAGAGCTTACCGTCCCCGAATCCGCTGTATTGGTGGCGTTATTAAAATCTCCGGTTTATTACGACCCTGTAAGGCATTATAACAGTTCGTTGCAACGCAGAAATCTTGTTATGCACGAAATGTGGGAAGACGGGTATATTACAGAGACCCAATATCGTAAATTCTCCGAAATGCCCATTGAAACTTCCATCGGCCAAACCAATATCAATTCAAATAATTCCATTGCCCCTCATTATTTGGAATATGTTCGTTTGCAAATGGAAAAAAAGGCTGATAAATACGGATATAATTTATATGAGGACGGGCTTACTATCTATACGTCTCTTAATTCTAAAATGCAAGAAATAGCTAACCAAGTTGTATCCGCGCATTTAGATGAATTCCAAAAACAATTTGATAGAAAATGGAGTTGGAGAGAAAATCGTAAAACTCTTAATGACCTTTTGGATAAAGCAATAAAGCATAGGCACAAATACAGAGTTGCAAAAACTCCGGAAGAAAAAAAGAAGATTTACAATTCATTAAAACATAATGTGGCTTTTGTAGATTCCGTTCAAAGAATTGCACAAACAATCGAAGTAGGCTTTGTTGTACTTGATTCCAAAACCGGAGAAATTCGAGCAATGGTTGGAGGCCGCGATATCAAAAAAGGACGCGGATTAAATCATGTTACCTCAATTATGAGGCAGCCCGGTTCTTCTTTTAAACCGATTGTTTATACCGTTGCCCTTGATAACGGACTTTATCCTGCCTATCCCATTTTAAATCAACCGTTCGATTATAACGGCTGGTCGCCTACTAATTTTGTTGAAGATAATATCGGCGGATTTCTTACTCTTAGAGAAGGATTAAAAAATTCAGTTAATCTTATTGCCGCCCGTCTTATTGTTGAAGGACATGTGCCTCTTTGGAAAGTAGTTTTGTATGCAAAAAAAATGGGCATCAAACA
>Ga0256913_10000858_pt1 | contig 15742 bp, 14 predicted proteins | sample Axial_MatmetaG_FD_185970 | JGI IMG/M metagenome (GOLD analysis project Ga0256913, IMG submission 185970) | Deep-sea worm associated microbial mat communities from Axial Seamount, Juan de Fuca Ridge, Pacific Ocean - Axial_Mat | ecosystem: Environmental > Aquatic > Marine > Oceanic > Microbial...
TGGGGGCTGCTCTGTTCGCCATGGCAGGAGCAGGGTTGTTCAGGTCGCCTGAGGAAGCACGCAGTAGCATAGACTACAATCCGCAGTTGATCGAGCCTTCGGATGATATGAAGAAATACCAATAAATACCGGCCCTAAATCTGCAAAGAAGATGTTTACAGCATCTGATTAACAAAAAAGCCATCTGGAAAGGATGGCTTTTTAATTATCACAAACTAAATTATTTTTTGTTATTCTCAATGTCGAGCAGTTCGATCTCGAAAATAAGCACTTCGTTAGGACCTATGTCTTTTCCGGCACCACGTTCGCCATATGCAAGGTCAGAAGGGATGTAAAGCTTCCATTTTGAGCCTACAGGCATCATCTGTAGTGCTTCAGTCCATCCTTTTATCACACGGTCAACACCAAAAGTGGCAGGTTTTCCGCGATCGTATGAACTGTCAAACACGGTACCGTCGATAAGTGTACCTTTGTAGTTACATTTTACTTTGTCTTTAAGTCCCGGAACTTTACCGGTACCTTTTTTCAGGATCTCGTACTGCAGACCTGAGTCGGTTACTTTTACGCCCGGCTTTTTCTTGTTCTCTTCAAGGAATTTCTGGCCTTTTTTCAGATTCTCAACAGCCATCTCTTTGGTTTTGCCCTCTTTTTTGTCTTTAATTTCCTTATAGACCTTGCGAAGAAAAGCATCAGCAGTCATTTCGTTGAAATAAGACTTGCCGTAAGCAAACTCGTTCATAAAACCAATTCGGTATGCTTTTTCATCAAGAGTGTCAAATTGTTGCTTCATCATATCAACGAACTTCTCATTCATTGGTAAGTCGGCAAACGCTTTTGCAATATCCTTGTAGTCGGCTGAGTCAACTTTAAAAGGTGACTGGTCGAAACTCTTTTTCAGCTGTTTGGCGCCAAAGAATCCTAAGGCATACGATACACTGTCTGTCTGGGTTTTCATTTTAAAACTGCCTGTGTTAGGTATCTGGTTACAGGATACCACCATCAAGGCAATAGCTAATGCAACAGTTAAATTCTTAAATGTTTTCATGGTTATAATTTATAATAAATGTTAGAGTTATTAAACGATTTCAAGTAGTTCAACATCAAATATCAAAGTGCTGTGGGGGGCTATTGCCTGTCCTGCACCTTTTTCTCCGTAAGCAAGGTCAGAAGGGATGTAAAGCTTCCACTTCGATCCTGTGGGCATCATCTGAAGTGCTTCTATCCAACCTTGTATCACTCCGTTAACAGGGAATACGGCAGGCTCGCCACGGTCGTATGAACTGTCGAAAACCGTTCCGTCGATCAAAGTTCCGTGGTAATGACATTTCACCTGATCGGTAGCCTTAGGTTTCGGCCCGTTCCCTTCAACCAGAATTTCGTACTGTAATCCGCTTTCAAGTTCTGTTACGGTCTCTTTTTTAGCATTTTCAGTAAGAAAAGCTTTTCCTTCTTCTATTTTTGCCCCGTTTTGTTTGTTCTGTAAAACAGTAAAATACTCCTGCAATAATTGATTTGCTTCCTGTGTGGTCATTTCTGTTTTGTTACCTTCAAAAACAGCTTTCAGGCCGTCGTTAAAGTCTTCGAAGTCCAATGAATCAACTCCGGATGCTTTCAGGTTTGATGCGATGTTCATACCCAATGCATAACTAATTTCTTCCATTATCTTATATTAAAATTAAAATTGAGGCGAAAATACACTAATTCTTTGGTAATGAAAAATGTTATGACGTTAAAGAAAGGTTAAAGTCATGGGTGATTTAACAATGAAAGCACAAATAACTATTTTTACATTTTGTTTATCTGAAATTAGAATATTATGTATACTTACGAATATCCCAGACCGGCAGTAACAACCGATGCCGTAATCTTTGCCTTGAACGGGAATGAAAAGCATGTTCTGCTTATAAAACGCGGAAGGCCACCTTTTGAAGGCATGTGGGCCTTGCCCGGCGGATTTCTCGATATTGATGAAGAGCCGGAAGACGGCGTTAAGAGGGAGTTGGAGGAGGAGACAGGATTATCGGGTATAGAGATGAACCAGCTTAAGGCTTATGGGGCAGTTAACCGCGACCCGCGCCACCGGACCATAAGTATTGTTTTTTATGGCATAACTGATAAAAAGCATCCGGTGAAAGGTATGGACGATGCGGCTGAAGCAGCCTGGTTTCCATTGAACGACCTTCCTCCAATGGCTTTTGATCATGAACAGATAGTGGCTGATGCCATGTTGATGATTTGATTAACTGAGGGATTGAGTGATCGTCTTTTTTTTTTGATTTGAGGAGATCTTAAACACACAGGCATTGAGCAATTCTGAACTGTTTCAGATTATTCAATCAGTCTCATCTTATGTGATTGCTCTAAAATATGAGTTGCTTCGGGGCCTTTGTTGAAGATCAGATCAAGAATACTGAGATTGGGCACAAAATCCATTGTTTCTGAAAATACCTGACGATACCTGACAGGCTTAAACGACGAGTCATATATTTCAGGAGCTTTTTTGGGTATGATCACTTCTCTCAGGTCTTCTGCTGATATTCCGGCAGGATCAAGATATTCATTACTGAACTCGATCTCGATCTCTAAATCCAGCATTTCAATAGTACGCCGGAGTGTTTCAATATTCAGGTCGATGAGGAAATCCCACTTCTTCTCATAAATATGTATGATGTCATCGCGGTAATATTCGAAGAACGGAGAGCTGTTGTATGCTGATACGACAGATCTCCAGTGGTTTTTTTGCCAGTTTGTATCATAGCTGATGCGGATATCCTTTGTTTTGGTTTTTTCTTTTGGTTTAATTACCGGGACTGTCAGGTTCATAGGACCGTTTGCAACCAGGATTGTTGTTCTGTTCCTGAAAGTTCGACGTGAATAGTTGTCGTGTTGTTCAACGAAGATCTTATCAGACCTCAGCATGTGACAAAAAGCCTGTACCGGTCCGAAATAGTAACTCGAAAGAATTATTGCCATTTTTGCTTAATGATCCGCCTGTTTTTGATTCCGGCTTCTGAAATGTTAATTCTCTTCTTCCTCGATAGCTTCAATGTCTGTTGCTTTAGCCGGTTCGGTGATCTTTATCTCATTATCTTTCTTAACAACAGGTTTTCTGCTGAAAAAACCGTAAAGGGCTCCGGTTATCAAACCAAAAAGAAAAACGGCAATAATTAGCACTGCTTTGGATATCTGAACTGTCCAGATGAGAAAACTGATCTCGGTAGGAGCAGAGTTCTGAACAGAGAACGTAACAAGCAGGAGTGCAACTATGATGAAGAACCAGAATGATGTTTTCATGATCAAAAATTTAATTTGTCCTAAATTTCAATAAATCAAATTTATCAATAAAAATCAATAAATTATTTAATGCTGTAAAGTTTTTTATCCACAATGCCGATAATGTGATTGTCGGGAACAAAGCCCCAGTACCGGCTGTCGAAGGAATGAGGCCGGTAATCACCCATAACCCAGAAATAATTCATTTTAAAAGTATACGTATCGGCAGGCTTGCCGTTTACCAGGATAACATTGTTTCGTATGGTCAGTGTATTGCCCTCGTAAGCGGTAATTATCCTGGCATAGAGTGGCAGGTTGTCAGGGGTAAGTTTAATTTTTTCTCCTTTCCCGGGTACGATAACAGGGCCGAAATTATCCTTGTTCCATAAAAAACTGATATCGAAAGGGAAGATATTCGGATCAGGCAGGTTTAAAGGTTTTACCTCTTTTGCTATGTATTCAGAGAAGTTGGTTTTTTTAATATCTGCATTACTTAATTCAACAATGATGTTCTTGTTTTTTGAGAACTGATTGAGTGCGTAGTTTAAAATGATCTGTTTTTTTCCGTATGGTGTGCCATCCTTGATTTTATACATGTGCACTTCGGACGATAAAACGGGAAGGGTATCTCCGTTTACTATTCCTGTTCCGCCCCTGAAAAGCAGGGTGTCGCCGGGTAGTCCGATGATCCTCTTTATGTATTTTATGCGTTTTGATACAGGTTTGAAAATGGCATTCTTGAACTCCTCCTTTTTCAGGAATTGATTTTCTCTGTATTGACGTTTCAGGAAATAGTAGTTATCCTGTTGATGATTTTTTAGCACAGTGTCTCCCTCGGGAAAATGGAAAACTATCACATCATATCTTTTAAATTTTCCGAAACCTTTCAGTCTGTGAAATTTTTCAGGGTTTTCTATCCTGATTGCCGCACCCGCTCTTAGTTTATCTACTATTACCACTTCACCTGTCCGGTAATCCGGTTTCATCGATGTGGAACGTACTTTGAACAGACTGATAAAATAGGTGTTGAGAATGGTTATCAGAAGTACCCCGAGTGCAATAGCTATAATCCATTCAATTATGTTCCGGGTCTTATCCGGCTGTTTTCGTAAGAAACTTTTTAACGGAACATAGGTTTCGGGAAAATAGAAAATACTCAGTATAGCTGCAGCGATGAATAAAGCAATAAAATTGTAACTCCAGATGCAGAAGACTGCAGCAAGGAGAAAAATGACAATTACGATATATTGTCTGAATGTGGATGGCATAATGATACACTTCAAACCTTACAGGTCTTTTAATACCTGAAAGGTTTAAGAAGATAAATAATAAAATTAATTTCTGTCAACAATTGTGAAGAATCTGTTCCATCTGATATTCATGGGGAAATTCTTATCCTTGTCAAGCGATAACCAGACTATCAAAGGTTTACCTACAACATGATCTTCGGGAACAAAACCCCAGTAACGTGAGTCAGCTGATTTGTGGCGATTGTCACCCATCATAAAGTAATAATTCATTCTGAAAGTATAGGAATCGGCTTTTTTGCCGTTAATGTAGATGTCGTTGCCTTTCACTTCAAGCTTATTCCCTTCGTATGCCCTGATTATACGATCGTACAATACAAGGTTTTTGATGTTTAGCTCAACAGTTTCGCCTTTCTTCGGCATCTTTAACGGGCCGAAATTGTCACGGCTCCAAGGGTAATCGGCGCTGTATGGAAATACAGACTGACCCGTGGAATCGGCCGGCATATCCTGGATAATGATCTCTTTAATGAAACTGTAACTTTTGATCTTGTTCAGTTGCTTTTTAGTGAGTGGAAGAATGTAGTATGGAGGCATGCTTCCAGAGCGTTTGTCATCGTTGGATATTTCAAGCTTTTCGAAAAAGCGGTCGTTCAAAACAGTTCCGTCGGTCATTATCTGATAAACGAACTGAAGGTTTTCGGGGTTTATACCTTTTTCTCCGTTAATGTAAACCTGGTTATGTTTTATCTCGAGCACATCACCGGACAAAGCGACACACCTTTTTACATAATTGTCCCTGCGGTCAACCGGACGATAGATTATTTTTCCGAAAAGGTCTTCCCTCTGCTTAACTATCTCGCGTCCTTTTTCCATGAGGTACTGATTCTTTGCCCACTCTGAAGTAGCATACTTTGCAGGTACCTTCGGCCTCATCTGACCAACAAAACCAAAAGCATTGTTCAGTATGATGTTGTGATAATCGGGGTTTGTTACTTTAAGGCAAACAGTATCTCCGGCAGGAAAGTTGAATACAACAATGTCGTTCCTTTGCACATCGCCAAATCCGGCCAGCCGGTGATAACCCCAATGCGGCCAGTCAAGATACGATTTAGTGTTGATTATGGGGAAAGTATTCTGAACTAACGGGAATGCAAGCGGTGTATTGGGAATACGGGGGCCATAACTTACTTTGCTTACGAACAAGTGATCACCAACTAACAGTGTCTTTTCAAGCGAGCTTGTGGGTATTTTGTAATTCTGGAACAAAAAGATGTTTATGAGATAAACAGCAATAAGCGCAAAGAACAGGGCATCAACCCATTCAACCACTTTCTTGTGTTTCTCGGCAAATTTCGTGTGTTTCCAGGCACCCCATTTGATATACTTAAAGGTATAGCTGTCAAAGATGAAAGGGTAGATAAGTAGTAACCAGAAGTTACCCACCCATATCACCCATAAAAAAAATAGTAGTGATGCAATGGAAAGCCTTATCCATGTTGCTTTGGATACTTCGTTTAAACTTTGTGATGCTTTCATTATGTGTTTTGTTTTTTAGTTCAAAATTATCTTTCTTCCTGTTTTTTCAGAGATTAAGAGAGGTTTAAAATTTAAGCAGGTCTTTCATTCCAAGAAATCCTTTGTTGCTTTGTGTGAATTCGGCAGCAAGTACAGCTCCCAGTGCAAAACCTTTACGCGATTTGGCACTGTGGTGGATAACTATCTCATCGACTTCGGAGTCGTATTTTACGGTATGTATACCCGGTACCATACCTTCTCTTTTAGATATTATTGAGAGCTCTTCTCTGCTTTTGGAAGGCTCGTTCACCCATTTTGTTTTACGGTCAATTGCTCCGATGATATCTTCAGCAAGCGTTATTGCCGTACCACTCGGGGCATCAAGTTTTTGTGTGTGGTGTATTTCTTCCATTGTCACATCGTAGTCTTCCATCTTGTTCATTATGCGAGCAAGCTGTCGATTGATCTCAAAAAATATATTTACACCCACACTGAAGTTTGACGCGTAAAAAAAAGTTTGTCCCTCAGAGTCACATCTTTTTTTTATGTCGTTTAGTTTTTCTAACCAGCCTGTTGTCCCTGAAACTACAGGGATATTGTTCTCAAAACATTTCATGTAATTGTTGTATGCCGATGCTGGAGTTGTGAACTCGATCGCGACTTCAGCACTTTTAAAAGCTTCATCGTCAAAACTGTCGCTGCTGTTTATGTCAATTTTACTAACTATCTCATGTCCGCGTTCAAGGGCAACTTTTTCGATCTCTTTGCCCATTTTACCGTATCCTATTAGTGCTATCCTCATTTTGAAAATATTATAAAAGAAATATGATGATATTAAATTGATTGGCAAAGATAAAAAAAGGCAGGCAGAATTAATGAAATCCGATTAATAATTGAATGAATGGCTTTTTCTCATCAGATTGTTGACAGCCTCTCTGATTATCTCAATATTTCTTTCCACAGCATTCTGTAACAATTGGCTTGCTATAATATTTGTCGAATTTTTTTTTGTTACCAATGTGGGAGTTTGTATTTCTTATTGTTTTTTAATATCAAACAATAATTTCTTTGATTTATTATCCATAAATCAACTTTTTAGTTTAATCTAATCCCTTTACGAAAAAAGGGAAGCATGACACTTCCCTTTTTATAATAATTTTATCATGGCCTATTTACCCATGGCTTTTTTAAGTACAGCTTTGAAAGCTTCCGGATGGTTCATGGCGAGATCGGCCAGGACCTTACGGTTGATCTCAATATTCTTCTTGTGCAACTGTCCCATTAACTGGCTGTACGATATGCCTTCGAGACGTGCAGCAGCATTGATCCTCTGAATCCACAATGCTCTGAAATTACTTTTCTTTTTCTTTCTGTCGCGATAAGCATACTGTAATCCTTTTTCGTATGCGTTTTTGGCTACTGTCCAAACATTCTTTCTTCTTCCGAAGTAGCCTTTTGTGTGCTTAAGCACTCTTCTGCGTCTTTCCCTTGACGCTACAGCGTTTACTGATCTTGGCATTTTTTAATTTTTTACGAATGGTTAGCGTCCTGTCATTACAGGTTCTTTCAAGCTAAGTCACTCAGGTTTTACATTAATTTTCTTTTCCTACTGTTTTTACTTCATGTTCAATAACAACTTGATGTTCTTCTCATCAGCCTTGCTAACTGAAGTAAAGTAAGTAAGATTACGCTTTTGCTTTTTGGTCTTCTTCGTTAAGATGTGACTTTTAAAAGCATGCTTTCTCTTGATCTTTCCACTTCCGGTGATGGTGAATCTCTTCTTAGCACCGGAGTTCGTCTTCATTTTTGGCATTGTATATATATTTAGAATTAAAAAATCTCTAATTCGATTTTTTTGAAACCTTGGGGGAGATGAACATTATCATTCTCTTACCTTCCAGCTTCGGTAACTGTTCAACTTTTCCCAACTCTTCAAGGTCCTGTGCAAATCTTAACAGCAGGATCTCACCCTTTTCCTTGAACAGTATTGAACGTCCTTTAAAGAAAACGTAAGCCTTTACTTTGGCACCGTCTTTCAAAAACTTTTCTGCGTGGCGTAATTTAAACTGATAATCGTGGTCGTCGGTATTTGGACCAAAACGAATCTCTTTTACCACCACTTTAACTGATTTCGCCTTAAGTTCCTTTTGCTTCTTCTTTTGTTGATACAGGAACTTCTGATAATCAATTATCTTACATACCGGTGGATCTGCATTGGGAGAAATCTCAACCAGGTCAAGATCCATACTATCAGCCAATTTAAGTGCTTCTGAAGTTGGTATGATACCGGGATTTTCGATATTGTCACCAACCAGTCGCACCTTCGGCACACGGATTCTTTCGTTTATCCTGTGACTTGGCTCTTGTTTTATGACCCTCATGGGTCGTCTGCTGGGTTTTCTTATTGCTAAGTCCTCCTTAATTTAATTAATACTTATGTTATTTAATCAGAAAGTGATTTTTCCACTTCCTTGTTTACAAAGTTAACAAATTCCTGCAATGACATGACACCTTTGTCGCCCTCACCTTGCTTACGCACTGCAACCTGCTCACTTTCAGCCTCTTTTTCGCCAACTATAAGCAGGAAGGGGATACGTTTTAACTCATTGTCCCTTATCTTTTTACCTATCTTCTCATTACGATCGTCTAAGACGGCGCGAATATCGGAATTATTCAGGAATTTTAAAACTTTTTTTGCGTAATCGTTGAATTTTTTACTAATTGGGAGTATAACCGCCTGATTCGGGGTGAGCCAAAGAGGGAATTTTCCGGCAGTGTGTTCTATCAAAACGGCCACAAAACGCTCCATACTGCCGAATGGTGCACGGTGTATCATCACCGGACGATGTTTCTGGTCGTCGGCACCAACATATTCAAGATCGAAACGCTCGGGAAGGTTGTAATCAACCTGGATAGTTCCAAGTTGCCACTTACGTCCCAGTGCATCTTTGATCATGAAATCGAGCTTTGGACCATAGAATGCAGCCTCGCCATACTCAACAATTGTGTTAAGTCCTTTTTCATCACATGCCTCGATGATCGCCTGTTCTGCTTTGTCCCAGTTCTCTTCCGAACCAATATACTTTGAATGATCCTCTCTATCCCTCAGCGAAATCTGTGCCGTGTAATCGTCAAACTTCAACGTTTTAAAAATATAGAAGATGATGTCGATAACTTTCTTGAACTCATCTTTAAGCTGGTCGGGGCGGCAGAAGATGTGTGCATCATCCTGAGTGAAGCCACGCACCCTTGTCAAACCGTGAAGCTCACCGCTCTGCTCGTATCGGTAAACCGTACCGAACTCAGCATAGCGTACCGGAAGGTCTTTGTAAGAACGAGGCTTGAATTTGTATATCTCACAGTGGTGAGGACAGTTCATCGGTTTCAGCAGAAACTCCTCTCCTTCGGCAGGTGTGTGTATCGGCTGAAATGAGTCCTTGCCATATTTTGCGTAGTGCCCTGATGTTACATAAAGCTCTTTGTTCCCGATATGCGGAGTGATCACCGGCTCGTAGCCGTATTTCACCTGTACCTTTTTCAGGAAATTCTCCAGGCGTTCGCGCAAGCGTGCACCTTGTGGCAGCCATAACGGGAGTCCCTGTCCAACTTTTTGTGAAAATGTGAATAGTTCAAGCTCTTTTCCTATTTTACGGTGGTCACGTTTTTTTGCCTCTTCAAGCAAAACAAGGTACTCTTCGAGTAATTTCTGTTTAGGGAACGAAATACCGTAGATACGGGTCAACTGCTTACGTGTCTCATCGCCGCGCCAGTATGCCCCGGCAACGCTCAAAAGCTTGATCGCTTTGATGGGTGCAGTTGAAGGCAGGTGCGGCCCGCGGCAAAGGTCGGTGAAGTTGCCCTGCTCGTAAAGGGTTATCGTTCCATCCTCAAGGTCATTGATTAGCTCTAACTTGTATTCGTCACCTTTCTCTTTAAAGAAGTTCAGGGCATCGGTTTTAGAGATATTTTTACGATGATATTCATTCTTCTGCGACGCCAGCTCTTTCATCTTCTTCTCTATTTTTGGCAAATCGCTGTCTTTTATTACCACATCATCACCGGGGTCAACATCGTAGTAAAAACCATTTTCGATAGCCGGGCCTATACCGAACTTAATACCCGGATAAAGTTCCTGTAGGGCTTCTGCCATAAGGTGTGCCGATGAGTGCCAGAAGGCGTGCTTACCTTCTTCATCATCCCACTTATGCAGTTTGATGCTTGCATCTTCATTGATGGGACGCATAATGTCCCAAAGCTCACCGTTCACTGTTACCGACAAAACCTCTTTTGCCAGTCTCGGGCTGATGCTTTTTGCTATTTCGTAACCTGTTATTCCTGATTCGAATTCTCTGACCGAACCATCGGGAAATGTTATTTTTATCATTTGCATATTTTTAAACTAACACAGAGGCATTCCTGACAGAAAGGCGAGCACCAAGATACTGAGGGCTTTATTGTCTCTGTTTTTTTAAGAATGCAAAGATAAGGAAAAGCTGTGAAACTGGAGGAAAGAGAAAAGATTTTTTCTTGCAATACGGAATGAAGGGTTTGTCAGGAGTAATTTTGCTTATATGGACTATATACTTTCAGCCCGGGATACTGATTTGTTGTTTTTTTTGTAGTTTTGAATCTTAAATCAAAAAACATAAAAAATGAATAAAATAGGTTTAATAGTTCTGTTTTTAATACTCTCAAGTTCAGGCTTTTCCCAGGAAAGTAAAAAAGATATTTCGTTTGACGATATTTTCAAAAACCACACCTTCTATTCCAAAGGTGTTCACAGCCTGAAGTCGATGAACGACGGGCTGCATTACACCACACTCGAAAACGGTTCTTTGATCATAAAATATGAGTATGCCTCAGGAAAGAAGGTTGATACCATTATTGATCTGGCAAAAATAGAGGAGTGTCCCATTAAGAATATACAGGGATATGAGTTTAACAATGCTGAAACAATGGCACTTGTTTACACTAACAGAGAGAGAATTTACCGTCACTCATTTACCGCCGATTATTACCTCATAGACATTAAACGAAAAGAGATAACTGCCATTTCCGATAGCGGTAAACAGATGGTTGCCTCTTTTTCGCCTGACGGAGATAAAGTAGCTTTTGTGAAAGACAACAACCTGTACCTGCGCAAAATTCGTTTCAACACAGTTAGTGCCATAACCAAAGATGGAGAAAAGAATAAGATACTGAACGGAATACCCGATTGGGTTTATGAGGAGGAGTTCAGCTTCAACAGAGCTTATGAGTGGTCACCTGACAGTAAAGAGATAGCATATATCAAATTTGATGAAAGCAAGGTTAAGGAGTACTCATTCCCGCTGTATGAGGCATCACACCCAAAAATGACTCAATATGCCTTATACCCCGGACAGTATAAATACAAATATCCCAAGGCAGGTGAGGCAAACTCCGTTGTCAGCGTTCATGTGTTCAACATCAGGAACCGAACTACGAAAACGATGGACATAGGTAAGGATAGTGATATTTACGTTCCCCGTATCAGATGGACAAGACAGCCCGAGAAGTTAGGAATAATTAAAATGAACCGGCACCAGAATCAGCTTGAACTGTTGATAGCCAATACTGCTTCCACAGTTTGCCGCACGGTATTTACTGACAGGAACAAATATTACGTTGACGAGAGTGTTCTCGATAATCTTCAGTTCACTGATGACGGTAAATATTTCATCTATGTAGGGGAAATGGATGGCTACAATCACATTTATCTGTACACTATGGCAGGTAAAAAAGTTAGTCAGGTTACGAAAGGGAATTGGGATGTAACAGAGTTTTACGGGTACAATGCCGGGAAAAAGTTGTTTTATTACCAGTCGGCTGAGACATCTCCTTTACGCAGAAATGTTTATGCCATCAACGTTGACGGTAAAAAGAAGTACCGTTTAACACCCGGTGAAGGAACAAACAGTGCAAGTTTCAGCAAAGGTTTTAAATACTTCATAAATAGTTTTTCAAATACCACAACACCCAAAGTTGTGACTTTATATAAGAGTGATGGAAAACAGACCAGGGTATTGGAGGATAATGCTGCACTGAAAGAAAAAGTAAAAGGTTATCGTATCAGTCCAAAGGAATTCTTCACTTTTAAGACGTCAGAAGGTACAGAGCTAAACGGCTGGATGATAAAACCGGTTGATTTTGATCCTTCGAAGAAATATCCTGTATTGATGACTCAGTACAGCGGACCGAATTCTCAAAGTGTTAGAGATAGCTGGAGAATAGGATGGGAGCAGTATCTTGCAGCAAATGGTTACATTGTAGCCTGTGTTGATCCGCGTGGAACAGGTGCAAGAGGTGAGGAATTCAGAAAATGTACTTACATGAAACTCGGCAAGTATGAGTCGGATGATCAGATAGAGGCAGCAAAATATCTGGGCAGCCTTGACTACGTTGATGCATCAAGGATTGGTATTTACGGATGGAGTTACGGAGGGTTCATGTCGGCACTTTGTCTGAGTAAATCAAATGTGTTTAAGATAGGTATTGCCGTGGCTCCGGTTACCAACTGGCGTTACTACGATTCCATCTACACCGAGCGTTACATGCGTAAACCGCAGGAAAATCCTAAAGGGTACGATGAGAACAGTCCTCTCGACCTTGCCGAAAACCTGCATGGAAAACTGTTCCTTATACATGGAACGGCTGATGACAATGTTCATTTTCAGAACAGTGCCGAGTATATCGATCGTTTGGTTCAGGCAGGAAAGCAGTTTGATCTTTTCATTTATCCTAACAGGAATCACGGCATTTACGGAGGAAATACCACTGTTCATCTATTCAGGATGAAGAGCGATTATATTTTCAGAAATCTGTAATATGTGAATTTTTATCAGCAACGTAATTTAACAAAAAAGGATTGTAGTTATGTTTCTTTTGAACAGTATATCAAAAAAAACTGCGCGAGCAGCAGGTATGATCTTAGTAGCATTTTTTTTGTTGACATCATGTTCCGAAAAGAGCAGGCTTTTATTTTCCGGTGTTAATGAAGAAGAGGTGTTAGCCTTTGCCATGTCGGAGATGAAGACCTTTCTGAATGAAGACTTTTTAAAAGATGCCGGAAAAAAAGGACTACAAACAATTAATATTGATTTTTTTGTTGATAACACATTGCCTGAGGGGGCGTTTAATGTGGAATCAAAACGTGACGGAACTGAACTGAATGTGACCCTTATAGGTAAAAGTCCTTCTGATGCACTTTATGCGGCATATACTTTTCTGGAAAAAGGAGGTTTTCAGTTTGAGATAACAGGACCGTTAGTCCCTGAGAAGTTTGACTGGAAGGCAGTTTCCGATTACGAAGAAAAGATTGTTCCTGCCATTAAGAAACGTGGTATCCGGCAGCATATAAATTTTCCCATGGATCTTTCAGCATGGTCACTGAAAGATGCAAAAGAGTATATCCGTAATCTTTCGAGAATGCGGTTTAACTACATGACATTTCACAGTTATCCCGGTCAGTGGTATGAGGTGAAAAGAAAAGACACAACGGAGTATGCCGGGCATTTCTTTTACGGTGATGTATTTCCGGTGCCTGATTATAAACCGATCAAAGATATTGCCGTAAATAAAAAATATTACTGTATACCTGAGATAGAACCTTATTTCAATGATATTCCCAAGCGCAGTAAACTCGCTATTGAGTGGTTGGGGAATGTGATGAAAGAGGCAAAGCGAACAGGAATGAAAGTTCAGTTCTCTTTCGAACCTCGTAACATGACAAAAAATCTTGACAAGTCGGTTGAAACTGTTAAGTCAGTCCTGAAGGAATATCCCATGATCGATGCTTTGGAGTTCATTACGGAGGAAGCAGGTGGCTGGGGGCCGAGGACAACAAGAGAAAATACACGGAAAGTTATATCAGAGCATTTCGGCAAAGAATATCTGAAAGATGAGGTGGTCATGAAACCCGTAAAGGATGAGCAGGCTGACCTTGCATACATTTATGGTCAGGTAGGACATGCCGCAGAGCTTATAAAGTATCTTGAGAAGAATAACATTGTTCCCGGTGATATCTCGCTTAAACTTGGTATTTATGTTGTAATACCAAAGTATGCCAAACCGGCATTTCACCTTACCCGGAAGATGCTGCCCGATACGGAGATCAGTCTGATGCCGGGACATCACAGCACCAATGTGGAAAAGAACACTTCCGTGTCTGTCATCACACCTGACGATTGGGCTCACACAATTGTTTATTCATGGATAGAGTTTGACGGGATGATGTTCCTTCAGCAGAACGGGATAAGCGGTATCAGGAGCATTGTGGGACAAGCTGTGGAAAACACTCCGGGAAACAGGGGCAATATGATTCTGTACAATCATTGGCGTACTTCTGAAAATAAGGTGACTGCCCGTTATGCTGCTATTTCAGGATTGTACGGTGCTGTTGATCCCGATAAGTTTTATCGGGAATATGCCGCTGCTTATGGAATAAAAAATACTGAAGTTTTTTCGAAAGCAATGCAGGCCCTTGATGATGCCGACCTTCTGGCTATGAAGAATGTGGGTGGTATCGGATTTTGCTGGGTTGGCCGATGGCGTAACGGAGGTAATATTTATCGCTTTGATCCGAAGCGTCTTGAAACTTCGATTGAAGGATACAGAAAGGTGAGAGATGCATTAAAAGAGTGTGTACAGTCTGTCAGCAGAAAAGAGGGTGAGGATTTGATAGCTTTTCTTGACAACAGAATACGTACAACGATAATTTATCTTAAGACCTTTGTGAAAGCAGGAGAGTTGAAAGGCCTGAATGCTAAAGAGGAACTTACACCTCAGGAGAAGGAAGAGTATATTCGTATCTCGAACGAAACTCTGGCGATATTGGAACAATACATCAAAATTTATGCTTCAATGAATGCTGACAGGGGATGTTCAGGCAACCTTGTAAGTTTGTGGTACGGCCCTGTTAAAGCAGTTAAATTTCTCAGGGAGAAAAAAGGCGGGGTGCCGTTTGATGACGAGGTGCCTGCGAATACGGCAGTGGATGCACCTCCGTTGCCTGTGATAAATCCGAATAAATAAAAACTGATCGTACAACTTAAACAAATAAACAAATGAAAAAATTATCAGTAGTAATTAGTATTATGGCTTTTGCCTTGATCGTTGGCTGCGGTCAACAGACAAATAAAAAGAAGGTTGAAAAGAAACCTGCCGAAAAGGCTGTAACTATGGCAATCAACACTTTGACACCGGAAGAAAAAGCGGCCGGATGGGAGTTGTTGTTCAACGGAAAAGATCTTTCGGGATGGAAAAAGTACAATGACGGAGAAGTGACCGGCTGGACAGTTAAGGACGGTGTTTTGAACAATTCAGGCGGAGGCGGCAGTCATGGTGGTGATATCATCACAAAGAATCAGGATTATAAGGATTTTGAACTTTATCTGGAGTGGAAGATCAATCCTCAGAGTAACAGCGGTGTATTTTACCATGCCAAAGAGGGAGGGGAAGGAGCAATATCAAGATCAGGCATAGAATATCAGCTTATCGACGGTAAAGGATGGCCGAGTAAGATACACGACTATCAGTTTTCAGGTGCTTTGTATGCAATGTATCCACCTAAAGAATTTGCAGTTAAACCTGTTGGCGAGTGGAATGTGACCAGGATTATCGTTAAAGGCCCGCATGTGGAACATTGGCTAAACGGAAAAAAGGTTGTTGACTGTGAAATGTGGTCG
>Ga0256913_10000859_pt1 | contig 15734 bp, 19 predicted proteins | sample Axial_MatmetaG_FD_185970 | JGI IMG/M metagenome (GOLD analysis project Ga0256913, IMG submission 185970) | Deep-sea worm associated microbial mat communities from Axial Seamount, Juan de Fuca Ridge, Pacific Ocean - Axial_Mat | ecosystem: Environmental > Aquatic > Marine > Oceanic > Microbial...
ATAAATCAAACTGGAAAAATCAAGAAATCATATAAAACAACAAGTAGCAATAATTATTATATATCAGTAGATAATGACACAGAAATACATTCATTATCAATATGGTTTTATAATAATGTATCAATTAATAAAAATACATCAATGTATTTAATTGGATTTGAACAAAGTGGTAATAATGATTATTTTGGAATAAGATTTGGTAATGTTACATCTAGTTTAACAGATGAAATTATATCCATATATAATGATACATCTCCTTTTGGTGTATGTGGTTGGTGTAATTCTAGTTCATCAATTAACATTGGATGGCATCATTTAGTATTGACATGGGATAATAATAAATACAATATAACATTAGACAATTCTTCAAAAACAATATCAACAGCTGGTACACCTACAATATTAAAATCATCATTCAAAATTTTTAATAGATGGGTCCCGTTAAATACTGGGTTTAATGGAAATATAGATCAATTAGCTATTTGGGATAGAAAATTAACAACTAGTGAAATTACAAAATTATATAATTCTGGTAATGGTTATAATTTTAAATATTGGTAATAAATAACCCCTTTATTTTTAATATATATAAATAAAACATTTTTTATTAAAATGAATTATAAAAAAGATATAGATAAATTTATAAATAAATATGGTGATTCTTATAGTGATGAAGTTATTGATTATGGTAAAAAATTCATAAATAGAGTTAAAAGTAGTAAATTACTAAAAGAATATTTTACAAATAACAATATAACAATATATCCATTTTTATTAGAGTTAATACCTATGTCACAAACAAAATTAAATATAATAGGAAAAGAAATATTAGATGAAGATGAAATTAATCAAGTTTTTGGTACTGTTATATTAAATAATGAAATATTAAAATTATTATTAAAAAATGAAATTTTAATAAATGGTATTAATAAATATAATGAATTTATATATGAATTAAGTGATAATGCCATTTATTATTTTAATTCAAAATATGGTATCAAACTAAATAAAAAATTTAGTTTAAGAGATATTATAATTTTAGGTGTAAATAAAGATAATAAATTTTAAATTTTAATTAAAATTTTATTTTCCATTTTTTCATATAACTTATTTGGTGTAGATTTTTTATCTAGTTTAACTAATTTTAAATTCATATTTAATCTATCCATCATTATTTCATCTAAATCTGTATTTTTTATTTTCTTAAAAAATTTAATAACTTCTATTAATCTATTTTTAAAATCAGAAGAATTAAAATTTATACTATCAGGATATGTTTCTTTATAAAAATCATAGATTTTTTCTGCTCCTTTTTTACCAATACCTCTATTTCCTTTCATATAAATAGATTTAATATTATCTTTATTATGTCCTATTATTTTAATAAACAGTTCTTTTTCTGAATTAATTTCAGTTATTTTTTTATTTGACATTAGATTATTTAAAAATTCTATTAATTCTAAATTATTACTTGATTTAGTATCAAATAAATCATCAACTTTAATATTAATATTATCAATAAAATATTGATACAAATATGGCATATATATTTTTTCATCATTAAATTTAAAATTATACATAAAATTCATTGTTTTATTAACATTATCTAAATGTATTAATTGAAATAAATCACTATCATTAGCAACAATCATATTACTATCACCATTTTTATTTGTTTTATTAATAATATAAGATATTAAATCATCACCTTCTAAATTATTAATTTGACAAACTTCACAATTTTTATTCTTTTTTATTTTTTCTTTAAATTCATTATATATATCATATACTGTATCCCAATCAATTTTTTCATTTTTTTTTCTTTTTCCTTTATATTCATTATAATAATTTTTTCTCCAATTATTTCTACTATCTGATATAAAATAAATTTTATTAAAAAAATACATATTTGATAAATGATTATAATCTTTATCTAAAATTATTGGTAAATCTGTATATAAATTTTTTAATTTAAATAATACAAAAACAGATTTCTGCATTAAATAATTACCATCTATTATTAAATTTAATTTCATTTCGTTTTTTTATTTATATATTTATATTATTAGGTAATAAATAAATTTTTGTTTAATAAAAAACTATTATAACAAAATATTATATAAAAAATAAAAAAAATAGAATGTTCAATTTTAATATAAATTTCACAAATGGTGCTATAGTTAAAATTATTGATGGTTATGATAAACCATATAAAGTTACATTTATAGATAATGACAATAATAATATTATTTATAATACTGAAATAAAAAAAGGCGAATGGTCTAAAACTAATGATTTATTTTATCGAAATTGGAAGATAATTATAAAAGATGATAAAGATACAACATTAGTTGATTATGATATTAATTTAAATAATAAAAATGTATTAATATCATTTCAATCAAGATCATTGGGTGATACTTTAGCTTGGATTCCATATGTTGATGAATTTAGAAAAAAGCACAATTGTAATTTATTTTGTTCTACTTTTTTGAATTCAATGTTTAAAGACGAATATCCAGATGTAACATTTATTGAACCAGGAAAATTACCTAATGATGTATTTGCTATATACAAGATTGGTTGGTTTACACCTATATTATATAATAACCCACAAGATTATAAAAAAATACCTTTACAACAAACATCTAGTGATATTTTAGGTTTAAAATTTAAAGAAATTAAACCTAAAATTAGAATATTAAACGATAATGGAAAACCCACTAATTATAAATATGTGTGTATTGCAGAACACTCTACTGCAAATGCTAAACATTGGCACTATCCATACGTAAATGATAATAGAGGCTGGCAAATATTAGTAGATTGGTTAAATTATAAAGGATATAAAGTTATGGTTATAAGTAAACAACATACAAATTTAAAAAATGTAATAGATAGAACAGGTAGTTATCCTTTAAGTTGTAGAATGTTAGAAATGAAATATAGTGAATTTTTTATTGGAATTGGTTCTGGTTTATCATGGTTAGCATGGACGTTAAATAAAAAAGTTGTTATGATTAGTGGATTTAGTTATCCATATTGTGAATTTAAATCAAATAATATAAGAATAATTAATGAAAATGTGTGTCATGGGTGTTTTAATGATTATAAATTTGATAGAGGAGATTGGGATTGGTGTCCAGTATATAAAAATACAAAAAATCAATTTGAATGTACGAGAAATATAACACCTAAAATGATTGCTTCAGAATTAGTAAAAAAATCATTAATAGATAATATTGGTGATTTTAATTTTGATATTTTTTAATAAAATTATATAAATAACTATTAATTTTGATTGCATTAATATGATAATATGGTATATTATTTCCTTTTATATAAATAAATAACCAATTATATTTATTTATTTTTACATAAATATAATTATTTTTATATTTATAAATAATAAATTCATAATGTTCTGATTCCCAATGTATTTTTTTAATATTATCTTTTATAAATTTAATAAAATCATCTTGATTCAATAATTTTTTATATTTAATTATAGCATATAATTTAATTAAATTAATATCATTTATTGTGTTAATAAATTTAAATATTTTACCATTATTTAAATATAAATGCAATGTCATATTAGATGATTTACTATTATTTAAATTAAAATTTTTATAATATAAATCTAAATGTATAGATTTTTTTGTATTTTTTATTTTATAAATAGATGAAAATTTTCCATTATATGTTGACCATTTAAGTTTATCTAATGATGTATAATTATTAATTATACTTAATATATTATTATTATTATTCATATTTCCTATATATAAAATTTTATATATAATAATAATTAAAATTAAAAATTAATGAAAAAAAAATTTAATAATTTTATAACTGAAAATTTAAATAATAGTAAATCTAAAATGAAATCTATTGTTGATAATGCTTTATTAAAAAATAAAGGCGGAAATAATTATTTTAATTATATAGATTCATCATTAAAAACATATAAAAATATTGATTTAATAAAAACAACAATTGAACAAATAAAAAAAGACACAAATAATAATTTTAATTTAATTTTAACAGGTGGATTTGGTGATTGGGTATTAATATTAATAAAAAAAGGAATAATTTCAATACCAAATAGTTTAATATTAGTCAATGGTAGTATTAGAGGGAAAAATAACAAATTAAATAAAATAACTTATGGTAAAGTAGTAAATATTGTTTATAAAATAGGTGATATTTATAATAAAGATTATATATTAATTGACGATTCATATTATTCAGGGTCAACAAAAAATGCTATTGATAAATTTTTAAAAAAAATTAATTCTAAAATAATTAAAACATATGTATTATATGATGGTAATGATAAAATAAATAATAATAGAACATCATTATATAGGTATTATAATTATCATAATGGAACTATATTAAATGTAAATAATTTATTAAATTATTTATATCAATATGATTATTTACCAATTTTTAATATAGAAAAAAATATTATTAATGGTAATATTAAAACAATACGACAAATTAATTATTATTTAAATAAATTAAATAAAAATATTGATATTAATTCATATAATAGAAAAGATGAATTAAAATTTGAATCACATATTAATGAAAATAATGATAAAAAAATTGAATTATTATTTTTACCAAGTGGTGAAATATTTTATATAAATTTATCTATTTTAAGTAAATTGATTTCATTTGAAACATATAAAATAAATTATAATAAAATATTAAATATTTATTGGGACCATCATATTAATTATTTTACAATAAAAGATAAAAAAAGAGATATACTTTTAAAATATATTCAAGAAATTAAAAAAAAAACATGATTAATAATATAAAAATATGAAATATATTAATAAATTAAATATTGATTTTAATCAATGGGATAAATTAAAAGATGATGATTTATTTAATGAAGATTATGTATTATCTCAATTAAATGATAATAAAAAAAACAATTATTTATTTTTAAAAAATTTTTTATTGGAAAATAATATTTTTAATAAATTTTTTAAAAACTTAATTGATGATAATTTAACAAATAGATTTGATTGGCATTTTTATTTAATTAAAAATAAAGTTAAATTAACAAATGAAAATAAAATTATTTATTTTTTAAATATAAATCCTAAACAAGATTTAATTGATCTATCATTTGATTGGTCATTATCAAAAGAAAAACACGGTTATTGGTTATCTATTAAATATATGTTTGTGCATTTTAATAAATGATAAACATATAAAAACTTTTAATATATTAAAATATATAATAATATTAAAATAAAAAAAACTATGAAAAACGAAGATAAATATATTAGATTATATGCTGATTTTGAAAATTACAAAAAAAGATGTAAAAAAGATAAAAATGATTTAATTTTATATGCAAATGAAAAATTAATTTTAGATATATTAATTATATTAGATGATTTAAAAAGAAGTATTAATTATGTTAAAACAAATGAATTATTATATAATAATTTATTAAATATTTTAAAACAAAATAATGTTAAAGAAATGGATTGCATAGGTGAAAAATTTGATCCTCATTATCATGATGCAATAACTAGTATTGATTCATATGAAAAAAACAAAATAGTTAAAATATTACAACCTGGTTATACATTTCACAATAAAATTATTCGACACCCTAAAGTTGTTATAGGCAAATAATTTAATTAATATAGTCTATCCAATCATTATTTATATTAGACCAATAATCATATCCTTCTGTGGTTTTAATCCAACTAAACGCAATAAAAATATAATTATGAGGTTTGATTTCATCGCAAAATGTAAATAAACTATCATATTTATTATTGTTATAATTGAACATAATCATATATTCAACAAATTTATTATAAATATTTTTTTCATTTAAAAAATCCACTAATAAACTATTTGTAAATTGTTCATTTTTATCTATTAAATTATTTAAATATTTAAAAAGATTAAGTTTATTTTTATTCATTGTCCATATTTTTAAATCATGATTCCACTGAATAAATAAATTTTTACGTCTATCTATCATTCTTTCTAATAAAATAAAATCTCTATGTAATAATAATTTCAATTTATCTGATGATATATCAAATAATTCGCCAGTTTGTAAAATAACTATTGATTCTTTTTTCATGTTTTATTTTTTTTTCAAAAAACTTATCCAATTATAATAAATATTAATCCAATATGCTATTTTTTCTGGTGTTTTTTTCCAATCAAAAGCAATATCTATATATCTTTTTTCTTCGATTTCATCACAAAATGTAAATATACTACTATAGTCTTTATTTTGATTTCTAATCATATTTTTAATAAATTTATTATATATTTTTTTTGTCTTTAAAAAATCTACAAATAATTCATTTGTTAAATCATTTCCACATAATTTATCATTTAAATAATAAAAATATTTTAATTTATTTTGATTAATTGTCCAATTATTATATTTAACATTCCAATGAATATCTAATATAAAATTAATATTTTTATTTTTAGATAAAATATCATCTCTTAATATTAATTGATTCAAATTATTAGCTGAAATTTCTATTATTTCCCCTGTTGGTATAACTATTATATTCATTTTTTTACCATTATTATAATAACAATTAATCATTATTGAAATATTTATTTTTTATTAAATTAAATAATTCTATATTTCTATTTGTTTTTATATTATTTAATTCATACCACCATTTAATTTTTTTACCATTTAAATAAATATATAAATTATGTTTATTTACTTGTAAATATAATTTTTCTTGTTGATATTTTGTGTCATAACAAATAAAACTATTAAATTTATTTTTAAACCATTTTAATTCATCATTTTCTGTCATTTTAATTAAATCATTAATAAATTTAATTTTACCAATTTGTTTTAAATAATTATCATATTTAATTACACCATATAATTTTAATAAATTAATATCAGTTATTAAATAATATGTTTTAATATGTGTAAGATAATAATCTTTAGATAATTTTTTTATTTCTGGTAAATATGATGATGCATCCTTTCTATTCGTTGTTAAATAAATTTTTAAATTAATATTAATTAAACCATCATTATAAATATGTTTTGTTAATAACAAATAAACAAATTTTTTATTTGTTATTTTATATTTAGATTCATATTGATAATAATGTCTTGATTTCCTATTTTTATATTTCCATTTTAATTTATTAATATTTGATTGACTATATTTTATAATATGTTGTAAATTCATTATTAAATTCTAATTTATTATATATATAAAAATAATATTTTTTTTTTTTAAATTATATTTTATTTAAAATAATTTCTTATTTTTGTAAAAAAATAATAAAATGAACAATAAAATATTAATACAAACAGAAAAAAAAATAAGAAAAGGTATTTATTTAATAAAAAATAAAAAACAATCACCAAAAGAAGCAAAATTAGGTAAATTATTAAATTCATTAAAAAATATAGATGAACCATTATATGATGAATTAATTTCTTTATATAAAATATCAATTAAATTATATAATAATGATTAATGATAAAACTATATTAAATAATATAATAAAAAAAACCAATGATAATCAAATATTATGGTTAAAAGATAATTTCCATAATGGAATAATTTTTAAATCAAAAGATAAAATTACTAACAATAAAATTATTTATATATCAGCAATATTATCAAATGATTTAGGTTCATCATATGTAAAAATTCAAATACCAGATTTGAATTTAAATAAAATTATTAAAAGTAATGATAATGTATATTCATTGCTTTTATTGTTAAATTATAAATATTAGTATTTATTTAATATTTCGGTTATTAATGGATTTCGAACAATATCATTATTATCAAATTCCATTATTGCAACATCATTAATATTTTTTAACTTATTAATTGCATCTTTTAATCCACTATCATCTTCATTTTTAAACCTATCAATTTGTTCAATATCACCAGATATAATAAACTTAGAATTAAATCCGATTCTAGTTAAAAATGTTTTCATTGCTCTTTTTGTTGAATTCTGTGCTTCTTCAAAAATAACAATAGAATTATCAATATTTACACCTCTTAAATAAGCAATTGCTAATGGTTTAATTATTTCCAATTCAACTAATTGTTTTCTAGCATCTTCACCTATAATTTTATCAAATAAATAATATGTTGAAAATAAATATGGATCTAATTTATCTGTTAATGAACCTTTTAAATAACCAATTTTTTCTTCTGATTCTACTACTGGTGTAATTATTATAATTTTATTGAAATCATTATTTGGATTTTTCAATAATTCTAATGCTTTAATTACACTAATATAACTTTTACCAACACCAGCTGGTCCAGTACATAAAATAATTTGATTATTATCAATAAATTTAGAAAAATTTTTTTGTTTTGTATTTTTACATTTTAATTTTATTTTATTTTTTAATAAAATATCAATTGTTTTTTTCAATGATATATTTAATTTTTCATTAACGACTTTTGATAAAATTCCATTTTTACTCATATTTTATTATTTTTTTTTTAATAAAAAATCCTTACACTTAAATCAACATTGATTAAGTATAAGGATTTTATTTTTTATAAAAACTATCATATAATTTTATATATTAATTTTTAATTATTAAATTTAATATATAATATAAAATAATTTTATAAAAATGAATATTAAAAGATTTTTTACATTTAATAAAAATAAAATAACTGAAAATAATATTATTGATAATACTGATAATAATACCAATAATACTGATGATAATAATGTCAATAATATCAATACTGATGATAATACCAATATCGATAATAATAAAATAAAAAAAATAGAAATTGAACCAGATTTTGAAGAAATCGATTTTTTTTCTAATAAAGACCAAATAACATTATCTGAAACATTATTACTATATTTAAATGAAATGAGTAATAAAAATTATAATAAAATAGTAAAAGATGATATTATTAGTTTAATTGATAAAAATCAAAAAAAATTACCAGACGATGCTTATAATTATTTAATAAATGGAAAAATATTTAAAGTTATTAAAACAAATTCTAAAAATAAAATAGATATTGGTTTTTTTAAAAGATATACAAAAGATAATAAAAAAATTAAGCGTGTATATTATTTTAGTAATAGACGATTTATTAATATTTCTAATATTGATAATGTTTCCAAACTTTTATTATTATTACAAAATATAAATAAAGATAAATTACAAAAATACCCAATAGATTTTATAGATGTTGATAATAAAGGAAATTTCAGTGGTGTATCTAGACGAAATTTATCAATTGATGAAGATGGTTTTAAATCTAATAAAAGACAAACATTAAAATTAAATAAAATGTTACATAGAATTGTAACTACTGATTTTTATAATTCAATGATAAAACAAAAAGATTTAGAAATATTTATTAATAAATGGAATACATTATTTGATGAATCTTATACAATTGAAATATTAGAAGGTGATGATATTTTAATGGCTTATAACAAAAAATATCTAAGTTCTGGTTGGCATAATTCATCATGTGCTAATTTTAATGAATCAAAAAATTTAAATATTAAAACATTTGATATTTATACAAAAAATCCTAAAAATATAAAATGTTTAATTGTTAAACATAAAGGTAAAATATATGGTAGAAGAATGTTGTTTACTGGTAAACAAACTAAAACAATGGGAATCTATAAAAAAGATAAAAATTATATTTTATTAAATGCAATGTATGGAGAAGGAGGAAGAGGATCAAAAGTAGATATGTTAATAAAAAAATGGGCAAAAACAAATAATGCTGATTTAATAGAAGAAACATATAAAAATAAAACAGATGTCTTTTGTATTGAAATAGAAAACACAACTTGTTTTCCAAATTTTCCACCATTTGATTATATGTATGTTAATTTTAAAACAAATGAATTATCAAACAAATCACAAAAAGGATTTGTTAGTGCATATGGTGCAAGATGTCCTAAAAAATATAATTAATCCTAATTGATTTTGTAATAGTTTCTATTTTAGGTTTTGTGAAAAACTTAAAATTCAATTAACACAACCAATCAGCTGCTTTTGTAGCTACCCAACTGTTTGGTTTTGTTTTTACAGAATAACCCAAACCTTTAAAATAACCTATTGCACTATCATGCACTATATTTGATTTTGCTGTTTTTTTAACATTTACATCAAGATGTATCATAACCTTTTTTTTACACCCATTTTTAATTAAAAAATTTTTTAATTTATCTGCTGTATATCTAGTAAATTCTATTTCATTCCATAATTTTGAAAATAAATCTTTTGTTTTTTTTTCTTTTTTTCTTTTATAAATTATATGTGCACCTTTAGTTGGTCTAACCATACAAATAACAGTAACATAATTAATATGTTCTCCATGTTGTTCTGAATCTGTCCCAACTATAACATCTGATTCAGGATATTTTTTTAAATATTCCTTTACATATAAATTTTCATCATCAATAGATCTACCATCATAAAATTGAAAATTGTTCATATTTTTATTTATTTTTATATATTTTTTTTAATTTTTATTATAATAAAAAAACACCCAAAAATAGGTGTTTTTTATTATAATAAAAAATTAATTTTTTTTTATTTTTGAACTGTTAAATAAATTTTTCTATCATCTTTTATTATATTTACAACTCTAACTTTTATATTATCTCCTATTTTTAATTTAACATTATTTTTCTGTAAATAAGAATTTTGTATTAATCCATTTGTTTCATCATCTAATTGTATTAAAGCACCAAATGGTTTAATATCTATAACTTTACCATCAAATATTTTATCTTTTTTTATATTATCCCATAATGATTCTCTTAATATTTGAGTCAAAATTATTTTTTTTCGTTTTAATATTATATCTTTAATATAAAAATCTATTTTCATTCCTGGTACAATTTTCTTCCAATTCTTATCATTATTCCATTCTGGGTGAATATTATACCTATGTATCATTCCTGTTAAACATTCATTGAATTCAACAAAAACACCAAAAGATTGTGTTCCTGTTACAAATCCTTCATATACAATTTCTTTATTTTTATCAAAATTTTCCTTTACTTTCTGTAATTCATCTTTTATTAAACTTTGTAAATATTTACGTCTAGATACAACATAAACACCTTTATCTTGTTGTAATGTTTCTAACATTACATATATTTTCTTACCAATTAAATCATCCTTTTGTTGATCTGTTAATTTATTAATTCCTGCTAATGTTGTTGGCATAAAAGCATTTATAATAATATTATCTATTTCAATATCCAATAAAAAACCAGCTGGCATCATTTCTTTAACAATTGCTAATAATCCTTTATTATCATTATAATAATCTTTTAATTTTTCAGATACATTTAATCGAATTATATCTGTTATTGAACCCTTTATACTAAATGGATTATCAGATATTTTAGTTATTATTACATCTATATTATCTCCAATTTTTAAATTTTCAATTATTTTAATATCTGATAATTTATTTTCAATATAGATATAATCTTTATAACCAATATCTAATATAATTTCTTTTTTAGATAAAGATATTATTTCACCTTCAATTATTTGACCTTCTTTTAAATCTTTAAATTGATCATCTCTTTCTACTATTTCCATAGCAAATCTTCTATAATCATCATTTAAAGATGATACTGAATCATTTGTTTTAATTTTTAAAATATTTGGTTTATTTGTCAAATTATCAAAAATATCTGCATCTGATAAATTACCTACATTTACACCTTCTTCTAATTTCATATTTTTTATTTTTAAAGTTAACATTTATATTACTATAAAAATATTAAAAAGTTTAAATTAATTTAATTTTTTTATAAAATTATATAAAATTTGAGCATTTTCGTAATCTTCTTTTAATATCAAATGATTTAATTTCATTTGTATTTCATCTATACTATCATAATATGAAAATAATGAATTTTCACTTATATTTACAATAATTTTCTTTTTTTTATCATCATAACTAATATGATAATTATTATCTACATTATTTATATTAAATTTATAATCTCGAACTTTAAAATTTTTAGTTTTATTTAATCTAATATTTGTTAATTTTGTTAATTCATTTGATTCATAAATCATTTTCATAAATTTTTCTGTAAATGCTTTTTTATCAATTAAATAATCCACTACTTCTGTTATATTGAAAATTTCATTCAATGAAAGAAAATTTTCTTTAAATTTATCAACCATAATTTATTATATTTTTTTTATTATTTAATTGACTACTCCTTTCTTATTATTTTTTAATTCTATTTTTAATAGATTGTAATATATCACCTTCTTGTGATTCTACATCTTGATGAGTATTCCTATCTATATGACCATATTCTCTATAATTTGAATAAATATCAACATCAAATATGCTTTTAGATTTATCTTTATGTTCATCCTTTAATTCCCAAATTATATCTATCCAATTATATTTAAATGTCATTGTAAATGTTTTTTCAGATGCATCCTGCTGATAATAACTCAATCTAGCTTCAGACATAGATTTCATTATTATATCTTTAAATAGTACAGTATATATCAAATTACCATGTTTATCTAATATTTGTAATGCAAAATAAGGAATATATGGATTATTATTATTTAAATAATATTCTATAAGAATTTCAATTAAGATAAAATAATTAATATATGAATCTACTGCTCGAAATGTTATATCTAGTTCACTTTGAAATTTATCAAATACATTACCAGCTTCTTTCCATTCTATACTTTTACTTTTCCAATATGTCATTTTAACTGAATCAAATGATAAATTTGGAAAAACAACATCTTTTATTGTACTATTTAAATAATCCAATACATTATCATATGGCACATGATTATTATCTAATACTTTTTGAAATTTTTCATATAATTTTGAATTAATAAAATCAATAGGAAATTGAAATATAAATTGATTATTTTGTGCGTTTAATATCATATAAATTAATTCTTTTAATATATTTATATATTAATATTATAAATTGATTTTTAAAATAAAAAAGGAGATATTAAAAAATATCTCCTTTTTTTATTAAATAATAATCCATTAATTATTAAATTAATACACTATTATTATCAGTTACTTTAATTGCCATAAATTGTTTTTCTGGGAAGAAACCAATATCAGCAACTGCATATCTACTTCTAATTAACATTCTTGGTGCCCAAGTAGCTTCTGAAATTAAACTAATAGATTGAGCCATTAAATATGGAATAAATACTAACCCTGGTTGATCTACTGAATTTTTTCTACCTAAAAAGATTTGATTATCATCCCATCTCATATAAGGATCAACATAAATTGCAATATTACCTAAATTACCCATTGGATAAAGTTGTCCATTAGTATTTAATTTACCTGCTTGTACTGGACTAATTGTATAACCAGCAATATCTTGAATAACAGATGCTAAATTACCATTTGTTACTAAATATTGAGCTGGACCTACACGACCGTCAGTTGCAATATAATTAGATGCGTTATTAATTTTAGCAACTAATTTTCTTTGAATTGAATGATATGTTTCACCTCCTGGTGCTGCAAAACCTGCTCCACTTGGTAATGTTAAATATTCATCAACATTAAAATCAAATTTAGAATTACCTGATGGATCTTTTGGTGCAGTGTGTGATGATCTATTTTTCAATGCTAATTCTCTAATTGATGCTACAATTTCTTTAGAAATTACTTGTGTTAATTCATTAATTAATACACCTTCTAATTTTTGAACAATATCCATACCAGTTGCGGCTTTAATATCTTCAATTTGTGTACGTTTTAATGCTGAAGTAATTTCTACATCACCTACTTGTACAGCTTTTGTAAATACATCTGGACCAATAACACCTGGATATGTTCTTTCATCTTGTGCTCTTGACATTGGGTCATATAAATTCCAACCTGCTGAAAAACCAGGAATATGATCTTCCATTAATGAAATTAATTCAATTTCAGTTGTACCACTAAATGAACCAGTTGCCCCAGTTGATGTAGTAATACCTGTTAAATATGTTACACCAGATGCCCCAAAGATTGATGCAATAGAACCACTTTGTGGGAAAGTGTTTTTAGATTGATCAAATTGTGCATTTGTAAATGTACTATCCATTACTGGATAATATTGACGGAATGATCTAAACATTGGATAACCATCAATTCTTGAAAATCCTAAAAATTCTAACCAACCTTCTTTATCTTCAGTTGCTGATCCAGTAAATGCAACTAATTCAGCTGCTGTTGCTGTACCATTACCTAATTTAACAAATGTTCTTGCATCTAATCCACCAATTCTTTCTTGAATTGATAATGCTTTCATATGAGCATATAATGATTCTTTTAATGTTGCAATATCTGTTGTTGATGTTGAACCAACTTTAAATACCAATGGTCTATCATCATCATCTTGATCATTATTATCATATTTAAAATCAACAAATAATAATTCAATTCTTGGTGATGCGGTTGGTTTAACTGCAACTAAATCTAAACCAATTGCTTGAGCTGCAATTTTCATTGAAACTGGTAATAAATTTTGTGCAACGTCACCAGAACCAGCTGCTCCGCTACCAGCTTGCCATACTGAACCTGGTGTTGTACCAACAGTTGGTGATGTAACAGCACCCATACCATTTAAATTGTATAATGTTGAATAAGCAACATTTTCATTCATTTGATGAATTTCTGCATATTCAGACATCCATTCTCTTTTAGACGCATCATCTACATTTAATGTATCTAAAATTGGTGCCCACTTTTTCATAGCTTTTGCTTTGTCTACTATAAAATTCATAATTATTTTTTTATTTTTTTTTATTAAAAAATATTATAAATATTTTTTAATTTATTGTTTTTGTAAATGTTATATATTGATATAAAAATATCATTTTTTTCCATTTACTAATCTTATAGATTTTTCAATCTATTTAAGTACAAATCTAATTGACTTTCATTTAATTTTTGATTGTCATACTTGTGTAAATTTTCATTTAAAACTTCTTTTGTACTTTGATTATACTTATCTAATCCTCTTGTTCTCCAGAAACTTTCCATTCTAGATTCAGTTAAATTTGTATAAAATTGTGCCCCATTTAAAATACTTTGTTGTTCTACTGGTTTTAAATTTTCCCATAATGGTTTTAAATCACTTGGTAAATTTTCTAACAATAGTTCTTCAAATGTTTTTTGTGGCTTATTTGAAAGAGCTTTTTCCATAATTTTAACTACATCAGATTCACTTGTATAACTACTTTCGTTTATTGCAGTAATAACTTTTTCTTTGTCTGATTGACTTAAATTATAATAAGCCGCTTTCTTTTTTTCTGATAAAAATAATAGAAAATGAGGTTCTTGATTTTCTGATGCTTTACGTTTTTTAGCTTCTAAAATAAACCTTTTTATATTATTTTTTAACGAATTTTCGGATTCAAATAATGAACCATCTCCTAATGGTGTAATTCTAGATTCTTGTATTTCTTGAACTTCACCATTATCAGATAATTTAACTACAACAATACCATTTTCATCATTTGTTGCAATTACTTCACCTGTTTTATCATCATCTATTTTCACAACCATACCTGGTTCTACACCAATGTCAAAATCTGTTTCATCATCTAATGGTTGACCTTGTGCTTGACCTTGTGCTTGACCTTGTGCTTGACCTTGTGCTTGACCTTGTGCTTGACCTTGTGCTTGACCTTGTGCTTG
>Ga0256913_10000860_pt1 | contig 15729 bp, 13 predicted proteins | sample Axial_MatmetaG_FD_185970 | JGI IMG/M metagenome (GOLD analysis project Ga0256913, IMG submission 185970) | Deep-sea worm associated microbial mat communities from Axial Seamount, Juan de Fuca Ridge, Pacific Ocean - Axial_Mat | ecosystem: Environmental > Aquatic > Marine > Oceanic > Microbial...
GCTCCCCGGTAAATCCTATCGCATAGATATTTTTACCGCCGATGGGCAGCATCTACAGTCGGACTTCGATCAAATGCCGGCTTCTTCACCCATGGAAGAGGTGTTTTACGAAATCGAAGACCTACCCACCAATGAGCCGGAAGTCTGGATTCATGGGATACAGTTTTACACCAATTTAAATGCCCCCTCTGAAGTTGCCAGATATTACCGTTATCAACTTACCGAGACATGGGAGTATCATTCAGCCTTCCCTTTGGAGTATTATTATGATGGCCAAATTCAAAAGGTGACGCCTCCCGATTATACCGAAATGGTTTGTTGGACTACGCTGCCTGTGGAGAATATCTTTACCCTTTCCACTGAAAATCTGGATAATAATTCTTTTGCACGTTTCCCGCTGAACTATGTGAACAACAGCTCACCACGTTTATCGGTATTGTATAGTCTAAATATCAGAAAGATAGCCTTGAGTGAAGACGCTTTTACTTATTGGGATCAGATGAGGATAAATAGCAGTCAGGATGGGGGATTATATGCTTCGCAGCCATTGGCTATCAAAGGGAATATGCATAATCTGACGCATCCCGATCAAGATGTGTTGGGCTTTTTTCAAGCCAGTAGTGTTCATACTAAGCGTATTTTTGTGGAGCCGGTAGAAGGCTTGGAGTTGGATTTCTCTAACCGTTGTTCCCCCGAGCCGATAGAGCATGGATTTGTGGAGATCTCACCGGCTGATTATCCGGCTTATCTGATGACGGGTGAGAATGGAGAACCCACTATGTTGCTGCTGAATGACGAATGCATCTTTTGTACCATGCGCGGAGGAACCAATGTGAAACCTGAATATTGGCCCATAAAATGAGTAAGACGATGAGATATATATGGAGCATACTATTTGTGTTGATAGGGCATTGGTCATGTCAGGCTTCCCCATCAAATGGCTATCCCGGTGAAAGTATCGTCCTTTCTATTGATAGGTCATTATATATCACAGGGGAGGAGATTTCTTTGGCTGGAATGCTAGAGTCTGAGCAAGTATTAAGTAGTGTAGTATATTTGGAAATCATTACTCCGGCCGGGGAGAAAATAAACCAGATGAAACTGCCAATCATTCAGCAGCATTTTCAAGGAGCCATTAATATTCCGGAAGATGTTTTAAGTGGGTATTATTATGTGCGAGCTTATACTAAATGGATGCGCAATGGCAGTGTAGCAGATTATGCTTATCAAAGAATCAAGCTTGTCAATCCTCGAAACGATCAGATATTATTTGTGTCTGACTCACTGATTGTAGAGAATAAACAAGAGAGTGGCAAGGCTGAAATGCTCCCTTCTGTTTTTTCAATGAACAAGAATCATTTTCAAGCTCGGGAGAAAATCCGTCTTTCTGTAATACCTGCTTCCCATACTTCTTTTGAATGGATGACTATAGCCATGACGCCTACTTTTGCTATGGCTGAGGAACAGCATCAAAAAAAGACTACCCCTACTTATTCTGCCATTACTTATTTCCCCGATACCCGTGGCCTTTCTCTCAGTGGTACGGTGGTTCGTCATGATACTGCTATTTCCGTTCCCTATCATTTGGTGAATTTACATATAGCCGGAGAAAAAGATTTTATGGCTGCTTTGACAGATTCATTAGGGCGCTTTCGTTTTGCTTTGCCAGAGGAATATGGTATGCATGAGCTATTTTTGATAGCCGCCTCCCATAAAGATTTTGAAGTGGATATTTTGGTAGATCAGGATTTCTGTAATAGGCCTGTACATTTGGTTGTGCCGAAATTTAGCTTGGATGCGAAAGAAAAAGAAAGTATGGTTTTGATGGCACAGCGGCAGCAGTTAAAAAAGACCTTTCAAACTTTGAGCGATAGCATTCCAAAGCATCTAGAAACCTCTAAAGTTTTTTATGGTCATGCCTTTAAAAGCATCGACTTTAGCTTCTATGTGCCATTGGATAGCTTGGAGCAATATTTCACCGATTTGCCTAGTTGGGTAAATGTGAGGAAGAAAAAAGGAAAAAGGCATTTGAGTTTGGTGGGTTCACAAACCGACCTGCAATATTACAATCCCTTGGTGATGGTTGATTGGGTTCCGGTGGATGATATGGAGCGCGTTTTGGCCATCCATCCTCAGCGGGTAGAGAAGATAGACATCATCAACCAATCCTATCTTCATGGCGACATCCAATATGGAGGTATTATCAGCATCCATACCAAAAAAGGAGATTTTGGCGGTTTAATTTTCCCCAAATCAGGTATTTATCTCAACTATCAATTTTATGCCCCGCAGCATCCAAAAGCACTATGTCCACAATCTTTTGACAATACCAACTATTGGTCAGCCTTTACATCTGTCACTTCTTTTCCTTTGGAAATAGATGCTCCATCAACCAAAGCTTCCTACACCATCAAAATCCAAACTATGGATAAGGATGGGGAGCTGGGCACTTATTTACTGGAATTTGTTGTGGAGTGATCTTGCTTGATTGTTTTGGTTCATATTCGGTATCTTTCACAATCTTTCCACAATTGAAATTGACCAAAAGAGGCGTTTCATTTATTTGCCAGAATGAAGATATAGAATCTTATGTTTTTATAATAGCACTGATGAACTTACTCATTAATAGATGCTTTCTTAGTTGTCTGAGTGATAAATCCTGGCTTGTTTGATATATATTTTACGATTTTCTAATTGAGAATCTAGTTTAAATTCAATGTCAACAGCAAAAGATTCATAGCCATTATTATGGTTGGGAATATGATTGAAATAATAGTTTTTTATCGTAGTACAATAATCAGCAATTTCAAATAATTCCTCATCGGTTAATACACTTTCACCATTGAGTTCAGGAAGATTGGAATGGGTTAAATATTCTATGGTATAATTATCATCACCAAATGCCAATGTATAAACGATAATTTGATCCTGGATGATCCCCGGTTCGGGATATACAATGCTATATTCTTTATATTGAACATTTATAGTATAGCCATGAATAGCGCCATATAAGTTTTTGGTGACGATGACACCATTAGCATCTTCGTCCGGGAAGGATCTGTGAACCAATATTCCCATAGCTACAGAATGGTGGTCAATCATATAGTATTCTCTTTCGTCGAAAGCACGAATATTCCAAAGGCTGGCCCAAACTTTTTTTATGGCTCTATCCACAGTTTTATTTTGGTGGTCTTTCTTTGCTGAAAACGAATCATATAATCCGGCTCCACTAAAATTTTCCAAGTCTTCAGCATTTGTTGATGAACGAAACCGATAGGCATTGAAATCATGAAAGCGATGTATCCTGTCCATAACAAGAGCCAGGAATTCAGGGTTTAATGGGGCATCAATAATTCTTTGTCGTAATTCAGCAAGCTTGGCTTTTCTGTATTCAAAATTCGTTTTAAATTCTTCATCATTCAATAGGTTATTGACGATGGTATCGAGACCATGATCCGTCATATGCTTCTGGTAATAGAAAAAGGGGATGGCAAAAGCATTCTCGGGGACGGGAATGCTTCCTAAACCTACTAATTCTGCAAAGTTAGCTGCTTTTCCACCAATTAGATTAACGGATGAAATATTGGCATTGGAGAGTTCTACTAAGCCTGATGTCTCCACATCTTTTTCTAAGATAATTGGTGTATGAGGCTCTTTCACATACCAAAAGGCTTCGGCTTCATCTATTTTGGCACTTCTGATTACGAAAGAGTCAGGCGTCACTTTGAGATATACCAACTTCCCCAATAGGCTGTCTAATTGCGGATTTGTCCATGCGTTTTTTAAGGCCATATTGGGCGTTTGTCTATTGTGACTTAAGATATTAATATGGCTTAAGGCTGTTTGAAATTCTGTGGTAATAATCCCGGAAACTACCGATACATCATTGGGGATACCGTTTAAAATTACAAGGTCATGGCGGCCTAAATAACTATTATTCAAATCTTCAATGTCTATTTTTCGTAAATAGCCATAATTATCTCCTAGATTTAAGGCTTGGTAGTTTTGTCCGGAATATAACTCATCCGATGTAATGGTTGGAATATTCATGCATTGATTCCATCGAGAATTATTGACATAAAAATATAGCTTATCTTTAAAGTATGATGTTTCCATAATTCTGCGATAGGTATCTTCAACGCCATGGCAATCGGTTTTATCAAAGGAGGCAAATTCAAGAACATATTTATCAATATTTTTATGATAGTTGATGGTTGCCAGATTTAAAAATTTATAAGGACTATTATTATATTGGGTGTAGAAAAAATTACTGCTGCTGCCTTGATAATCCAAATAATTCTTTGCAAAGCTATAGTGGCTATGATGTATTCTTTCTCTCCACCGGATATATGGAGACCATAATAGCCAACAGAAGGAATGGGAAGCTTTAGTTTGCCGGTTTTATTTTGAGAAGTTGATAAGAGAATTTGTCCTCCCGTGGAGAAGATTACGATTTTTACCTTTTGTGCAAAATCCCAGAATAATGTATTATTATGTACGGCATAAGAAAGGGGGAGATTCAAATCAGATGGAAGATGATTAATTGGAATAAAGAAGTATCCCGAGTCATTAGTAAAAGTAGTCTTCTCGGAAAAAGAAGATTGCACTTGTACTTCTCTTAAAGATTCTCGTGTACCAACATCAACAATTCTCCCTTTGATAACTTCCTGTCCTAAAGAAGGGAATGCCAATAAGGATATGACAAAAAAGAATAAAAACTTTCTCATAACCTTCAAAGGTATCACTTTTTAGTGGACATCTGCAAGTGAAAATTCAGATTCTTATCTGATGAATCACTTTTGTCTTTAGAAGGGTAAATCGTCAGCCTTTTGAGAGCTTTCTCCGGCGGCGGTAGTGCCGTTGTCAGCTGGGGTTGAACTTGGCTCATTGGCTATGGATGTAGGTGTCGGCGCATTTTGGTTATAGGCTCCTCCGCCTCCGGCAGAATTGAGTTTTAATACTTTGTCGCCTTGTATTTCAGTGATATACTTCTTTTGACCGTCTTCGCCTTCCCAACTTCTGGATCGTATTTTACCCTCTAAATATATTTTATCGCCTTTTATCAGGTTTTTCTCGGCCAAATAACGCCATAAAACAATATTATGCCACTCTGTTTGCTCTTGCCAGTTGCCTTCTTTGTCTTTATAACTCTCGGTAGTCGCTAAACTAAATACGGCTCTCTTGGTACCGTTTTCATAGGTAAATACTTCAGGGTCTTTGCCCAAATTTCCTACTAAAATCACTTTGTTAATTCCTGCCATCTTGCTTGCTTTTTATCACTTTTACTATTATCAGACTGCTAAATTACATAAAAAGCTAGAGGCTTCAAAAGCATTTTCAAATTTATGCAATAGGTGGATATGTCAAGATGGATGGAGGTCGTTTAGGCATTATACCAATTAGCTATTGTCCTGTCTGTTGGGCTTTCTTCATCGTCATTTTCGTAAAAATGGAGGAGATCAAAAGGTAGGCTATTGTTAGAACCCATAAATGTTGCCATTGAACAATAACATCGCTAAAAGGAACGCCTTTTTGAGAGAGAGCTAGGAAGCCTTTGATGGCCGGTGTACTGGGTAAAATCTCCGCTGCATATTGTTGCCAATGGGGCATGGCACTTAAAGGCCAAGAGAATCCACTAAGGAAGATAAAAGGAATACTGGTAAAAAGTAGTATCATCATTGAGCTCTCTCTACTTTTGAAAAGCGAAGCGATGCTCATTCCCATATAGATCACTGACAATAAGAAAGGGATGACGAAAATAAATATTTCGAAATAATTACTTCGCATGGGTAGGTTGAAAATTCTGAAAATAACCACTAGAATAAAAAGAGTATTGAAAATATAGAGACTAAAATAGGCCAGGGCTTTACCAATGACAATTTTAAGAGCACCACCTCTTTTTAATCCTATTTGTACGATAAAATTGGGGATGCCTTTTTCTTTGGTAGTCCCGCCCAGCAGTCCAATTCCCAACAAAAGAGTTTGTTGCAAAATTAGTAAGAGCACGGCAGGCATGGCATAAGTAGAATAGCCACCATGAGGATTATACAGACTATAAGTCTCCAGAGGCAAGGGGTCTCTTTCGCGATAGGCCACTTCAAAAGCTTGTCCTTTAGCCATTCGGCGCTGGATCTCTATGCCGGCACTCATGGTGCCAATGCTATAGTTGGCTGCTGTGAGCACTTGTTTATAGATTACCATATACGAAGCATCAGCATAAACGGAGATATGTGCAGATTCAAAACGAAGTATTTTTTTATTGAAATCTTCAGGAATATGGATGATGCCATATATTTTTCCTTCATCGAATAATTCCTCCGCGCTATGAAAATCATGTAGCTTATATAATACCTGTACTTCATCGCTGGCATCTATCATTTGGGCTAATTTCCTGCTTAAGTCAGATTTGTTTTCATCCACTATGGCAATGGGTACATCTTTTACCAATTCGCTATCATAAGCCAAAGAATAGAGAATGGGATATATGATGATAGCAATCATAAACAGCATGACTGTTCCTGGATCGTGAAGCAGAATTTTTAATTCTTTAAGTCCTATTTTTACTATTTCTGTCATGGATTTCTTGTTTAGGATTTATACCAATATTTGGCATTGGTGACAAACTGTCGCAATCGCGGAATTAGAAAAAATGGAAGGATGATGAAAATACTTAAGGCCCAGAAGCTGGCTAAAGAATAGCGTAAATCTAGGCCTTTCATAGCCTCGTTGATATAGATTTTTAAGTAGTGGGTATAGGGAAATATTTGAGAAAAATATTGTAATGGACGACTCATGGCGATGCTGGGAAAGGTAAGTCCGGCAAATGAGAATGCCAGAGATGAGTAGGCAGCTCCCAAGCTTAATGAAAACCGCATATTGGGGAAGACAGAGATCATAAAAACGCCCATGGCTTGATAGGCATATACAAAGAAAATAGTTGAAATATAGATGACCCAGATATTTCCATTCATAGGTGCTCCAATATATTTAAATAGGATGGTATTCATAAAAAAGGCTTCAATAATAAAGATGATGGAATAGGGGAGAAGCTTACCCGTTAGTGCCACTATGATGCTTCCATCTGATAGGCGATACCAATCATCTGCTGTGCCATATTTTAACTCACTGCCAATGGCAAAAATACTGCTGGAGATAATAAACATCAGTAGCATAACAGGCAGCAGAGCCGTAACTAAATAGTAGGCGTAATTGATATAAGGGTTAAATAAAGCATGTGTATCGATAATGATGGGTTGAATATTGGTGTAAGCCTGTTGGGGCATCTCTTTTTGAGCCATGCGTTTTTGCATATTGATACCTGCAGATATGGTCTTGATGGTTTTGATTACTCCAACACTCACGGCACTCCCTGCTGATAGGTTCTCATTGGAATAAAACAAGACCAATTTAGGCGCCATTCCTTTATACACACCGCTCGTTGTTCCTTTGGGTATTTTTAAAACGCCCCAAGCTTTCGATTGTTCTATGAATCTTTTCCCATCTTCTAAGGAGTGGACGTATGCAGTCACTTTGATGTTTTGAGTAGCATCTATCCAGCGGATAATCTGACGAGACAGAGCACTATTATCAGCATCGTAGATAGCCAAACTATAGCCTTCCGCTTTGCCTTGGCTAAACATACTGGTAAATAAAAGAAAGGTGAATAGTGGAAGGATAAACAATATCCACAGATAGATAGATTTGGAACTCATGCGTTTGAGTTCCCTCCACATCACGGCTTGTAAGCCTTTTTTAATATGTTTTTTGGCAGTTTTGATAAGGCTATTAGTCTAAATTATCCCAGTTGATGAGAGCTGTCATTCCCGGGCGAAGACCCTCCACCGTATCTACGGGAGTGGCTTTTACTTCAAAAGTTTTCATATCGAAATCACCCGATGTTTTGGTGGCTTTCCAAGTGGCAAAATCGCCAAGGGGATTGATAAAAGTAACTTTCACTTTTACTTCTTCATTGCCCAAGGCGGGAATACTGACAGTCATTTCTTTACCCATTCTAAATTTGGAGAGGAGGTCTTCTCTGATATTAAAAGTCAGCCAAATATCGCTAAGGTCAACAAGGCTAACGATGGGAAAACCGGTATTGACCAATTCACCTTCTTGGGAGATAATGCTGGCCACTTCGCCTCTGGCAGGGGCTTTTACAAAGGCTTCGCTAAGATAGGAATCCAGCTCTTGTATCACTCCTGATGCTTGGTCAACCAGTGCTTCGGCTCCCATTTTGTCCTCATAGCGGGCGCCATTTTGTGCCATGTCATATTGCGATTTAGCTGCTTTTTCTGTTTCTAAGGCAGCATTGTATTGGGCAGCCACCTCATCGAGCTTTTGTGCCGGAATCACCCCTTCGTCAAAGAGATTCTTGACACGTTTATAGGTTTTCTCCATCACATCTACACCCACTTGCGATTTTTTCCACATACGAAAAGCGCCTTCTATCTGTTCTTGGCGAGCTCCATTTTGAGCCTTTAGACTTTGGGATTGGGCAGCATGACGTGCCGATTCAGCCTGAAACTTTTTAGCATCCAGCTCAGGGGTGGCTATCTCAATCAGGGTATCTCCTTTTTCAACCTGCATTCCTTCTTTCACGAGAATATGTTCTATTCTGCCGGGTATTTTAGAAGCTACTTTTATTTGTTTGGCCTCTGCTTCCCCTTGCAATATGGTGTCTGGTGGATTGGACATGATCCATCCTGAAACAATCACCAAAACCAATAATAGGAGTATGGCTATTCCAATAATGATATTCTTAGATTTCATATATGTACTATTTTTTGTTTTTTTGTCATTCTTATTTAGTTATCAAATCTTCCCGCTTCCCAGCTTAGAATTCTTCACCTTTTCTGTCAATACGCTGACTATATTGAAGGAATAGATCGGTTTGGCCTGTTACTTCTAAAAGCTTTGCTAAGCCCAATACATAATCGTTCATGACTTTTATACGGCCAATTTTCACGCGGCTCAGGGTGAGTTCTGCATCCACCACATCTTTACTGGTAGCAAATCCCTCGGCAAAAGCTTTTTTCTGAACTCTTAGATATTCGCTGGCAAATTCATAGGTTTTCTCCATGGTAGCCAATTGTTCAATTTGCATGTCCAGCTCATTATAGAGCTTGTTGACATAAGTGGCAATATCTGCTTGTGCTTTGGTTTGAATAAAATCCACCATGTCTACAGTGGCCTTGGCCGATTTTACTTTATAGGTACGTGAGATGCCATCGAAGATAGTCCATCTCATATTGACCCCCACAAACCATTCTGGCATGAGATCGCTCAAATCATGGTGGTATAATTCTCTATTTCCTATAATGGCCACGGAAGGGAGATAATCACTTCTCTTGATGTTATAGTTTTGACGAGCAAGATTTTTTTTGGAGCCCACCTGTTTGAGTAAGGGGTTATTGGCAATGGCGGCTTTCTGAAAAAATGTTACCGGCTCTAAGTTCTCAATTAAAAACAGCTCCGACACGGGTTGAATAACTGATGAGTCACCCAGCGTATTGGTGAGGGCTTGTTTTACTGTATTGGCTTGTCGTTGAGCTTTTTGCCATTCCATTTTGGCATTGGAAACTGATAGCTCTACATATAAACGCTGTGCTTTAGAAATCATGCCATTATCTTCCATTTTTTTGGCATTGTCCAGATGAAGCAGCATGGCATCATAAGATGATTTGTATAGCTGAACAGCTTTTTCCGCCAGGCGGTAGCCATAATAACGCTCCACCAGCTCTGTTTTTAAGGCATTTTCTGTTTGTTCAATTTTATAGAGGGCCTCATTGATATTGGCATCCATGGCTTTATTGGCCGCTCTAATTTTTCCTCCGTTAAAAACAGGCCATAGCATATTGACACTGGCTACTGAAAACTGTTCTTTTTGTAGGACCAGCTTCGATGGAAGCATCTTGCTATCCGGAACATTGCCAATATCTCCAATGGCATCGGAAATAGGGCTGATGTCTAATCCAATATCCTGATCAAATTTCATATAAGTGGCGGATAAGGAAACCTTGGGCAGGTATAATCCTCTGGTTGACTTCCTATTGTATTCTTGTGCTTCTTTGTCTTTCGCTGCACTTTTTAAGGCCGCATTATGGGTTTTCATGGTCTCCAGAGCTTGCTCATAGGTGAGGTTTTTTACATCCTGACCATAAGCAGCTGCCATAAAGGCAAAGACAAGAAAACTGTATATGAGAAATTTTTTCATTTGCATTATATTTTTTAAATCTTGTTCATCAAATTAACAAAAATATTTGGATGAGAGAAATGGTATCAAAATGCTTTATTTATTATATTTTATAAATCAACCCCAAACGAATATCGGCATAGCTCACATTGTTTCCTCCAAGGCTTCTGTTACATCCGGTTTTCAATAGAACTCCTAAGTCCTTTTCAAACTGATAGATCAGCCCAAAATGGGGGTTTACACCAAAATAATATTGAATGTCTTTGGTGTAATCGGAGGTATATTGCCCCACTTGCTTCACTTTATCAGTTACAATGTTCAATCCCAATCCTATGCCCATGAGTACTTGTAGCTTCTTTTCACGGAAAAAATGATAGTCGGCTGCGAGATGAATAGGGGTGACCAAGGTATGAATTTGATAATTGAGGTCTACCACATCGTTTTGATATTCTTTCATTTGAGCTTCATATTCGCTTGTGGCTCTAAAGCTATTTGTTGAAAAGCTTAGAGATGCCATAAAGGGAGAGTCGTGGAAGTTATAAAATATTTCGGCAGTGGCTCCATAGCCATTCTGAAAATTATTTTGCAGATCGAAAGTGGCGATGTTGTAGTTTCCTGTAATACTCATAGATACCTGCGTATAAGCTGTAATGCTAAGGAATAAAACACTGACAATCAGGCTGATTTGTTTGATAAAACTTTTCGATAATAATTTCATTTTTGCGCTATTTTAAAAAAATGTAAAGTTATGTAGTATTTCTATACAAAAGTAAGCTTAAAGCTAGGTGTTTGTACTGATTTTTAATAGGAATTTCTTTGCCAATAAAAAAGCCGCATTTTATAGCGGCTTTAGGGTGTTAAATATTTTTAATCGGGGTTTTATTTCTCAGCTACTGTTGCCCCATCATAAGCCCATTTTAGGTAGATAGCTCCCCAGGTAAATCCTCCACCAAATGCGGAAAGGATAATTTTATCTCCCTTTTTCAAGTGCTTCTCATAATCACTAATACATAAAGGAATGGTAGCATTGGTGGTATTTCCATAGTCTTGAATATTGATCATCACTTGTTTTGGATTGATTTTCATTCTACGTGCTGTAGCTTCAATAATCCTTAGATTAGCTTGATGCGGAACCAACCATGCCAACTCTTCCGGTTTTATATGGTGCTTATTCATCATATCGGCAGAAACATCGGCCATGCGAGAAACGGCGAATTTAAAAACTGCTTGTCCCTCTTGATAGATATAATGCTCACCGGCATCTACTGTTTCATGACTGGCAGGTTTTACAGATCCACCCGCTTTTTGGTGCAAATGAACTTTTCCTGAACCATCAGTGGCCAAATCGGCATCCATAATTCCCACGTCTTCCGTTGTTGGCTCTAGCATGATAGCACCGGCACCATCGCCAAAGATGACACAGGTTGAGCGATCGGTATAATCAACTATGGATGACATTTTATCAGCTCCAACTACTATTACCTTATTATATAGGCCTGACTCAACAAAAGCTCTTCCTGTTTGAACGGCAAATAAAAACCCACTACAAGCGGCATTCATATCATAGCTAAAAGCATTTACCAAACCCACATTATCACTTATGATGTTGGAGGTAGCAGGGAATTGCATATCCGGAGTTACCGAAGCGCAAATCAATAAGTCGATATCTTCAGCCTTAGTGTTGGTCTTTTTCAGGAGACGTTTCACGGCCGGAGTTGCCATATCGGAAGTGCCTTTGTCTTCTCCTTTTAATATGTGTCTTTGTTTAATTCCTGTTCTGGTCTTGATCCACTCATCATTGGTGTCAACCATGGTGGAAAGCTCCTCGTTTGTTAAAATATAATCAGGAACATATGATGCTATTCCTGTTATTGCAGCATTTATTTTTGACATAAAATCAATGTTTTTTACAAGCCCCCAAAATTGCTATTTTTATTTTACCTGACAAAATTATTATTCATTTATTTGGAGAAATAGATGTTAAGTTTTGTTTTGAGCAAGATTGGGTGTTGAGGAAACGAGTAGCTAATGAATGCTTTTAGTAAAAAAACAAGAGGAAGAGATTGGTGTTTTGGGAGATGCCCTAACTCATAAACCTTCCATATTTCATATCTTTTGTCAATCTGGGAAAGAGTGAGGAAAAAGACGGCAGCCAGTGTATTTTAATGGTTTTGTTTTTAATCTTAGTATAAATAAGGTTGTTAAAATTGTCATTCTCTGTATCGAAGAAATATTTATAATGTTCTGCGCCTGCCCAAGCCGTAATCATTAAGTTTAAATCATGATGCAGTTCATAGGTAGGAAAATTCACTTTGCTCATTTCATTCCAAAACCAGGATTCAGTAAAAGGAGGTTTTTCTCTATTGAATAAAGGATGTTGATTTTTTATGTCTTCGTAGAATTTTTGTAAGCCTTGGTGTATATTTACTTCTATAAAATCCTTATGTTTAGGTCTTTGCATAAAGGTAAAAACAAAACGGACTCCTTGGCTGGTAGCATGTATCATTTTCTCCCGTTTAGCCCATTGGTCTTGCCAGTTCGATTTCTCAAAGGACCTATTGGGGATGAGAGCTGGCAGTTCTAAGAGTTCCTCCTTTGTTGGCTGCTTTTCTTTCCGAACAAAATTATTTTTTATATCCCATTCATATTCTGCCATTAGGAAATCGCGTTTGTCAGGGAGGTAAAATGGTGTTTGGCAGGATGAGAAATTTACGTCCAGTTTATTTTCGGTCATAAAAATTTGGAAGATAAGTTCGGCAATCTTACCCTTGGTGATATTTTGTATCCTAGCAGATAACTGCTTAATATCCATCCTATTATAGGTAAAAGAAATAGACAGTAAAGCATAGTTGATGGCTTTATTGATGATTCTTTCTTTAATTCGGTTGGGGATTTGGTCTATAATGATGATCTCGTGGGATAGCATATGTTATGTTCTTATTATATGCAAAGGTAAGGAATATATTTTAGTATATGATTGCAAGAAACTATGAAAATTATCGCTTTAACATTTAGGTTGTATTTTTTTCTTTACTTTAGCCCACTCAAAAAAACAAATATTTAATAAAAAAAATATGTCAGAAGTAATAAAACAAAGCCTTAGAGACTCTAAGGCTGCAAGGTGGGGAGCCTTAGCTATCATTTCCATTACTATGTTTGCCGGTTATTTCTTAACCGATGTAATGTCCCCGTTAAAACCTCTATTGGAAAAACAATATGGTTGGTCAAGTACAAGTTATGGTCTTTTTACTAGTGCCTATGGATGGTTGAATGTATTTTTTGGAATGCTTATTATTGGAGGTATTATTCTAGATAAAAAAGGTGTTCGTTTTACAGGATTATTGTCATCAGGGATTATGGTTGTGGGTGCCTCTTTAAAATATTATGGTGTTTCTACTCCCGAATTGTCGGAGGTCACCTATTTTGGAATGCAAGGTCAAGTATTTTTTGCTTCTATTGGTTTTGCAATTTTTGCTGTTGGGGTAGAAGTTGCAGGTATTACCGTTTCAAAAATAATTGTGAAATGGTTTAAGGGATATGAGATGGCCTTAGCCATGGGAATGCAAATGGCTGTTGCCAGAATTGGTACCATGTTAGCCATGGTTGCTCCGGTTCCATTGGCTACCTATTTTACCAACGAACATTTGCAAAAAGTTGGTGGCGAATTAGTGATGAAATCGGGTCCCAGTATTTCTGCTCCAATTGCTTTTGCTCTACTGTTATTAGTCATTGGATTTATTGCTTTTTTCATATATGTTGCAATGGATAGAAAGTTAGATGCTTCAGAAGTAGGTTTAGAAGATAGTTCTAGCGAAGATGAATTTAAAATCTCTGATATTTTCGTGATCGTCAAAAACAAAGGGTTTTGGTTGATAGCATTCTTATGTGTATTGTTTTATTCTTCTGTATTCCCCTTCATTAAATATGCTGCCGATTTGATGGTTAACAAATATGGTTTAAGTAGCGAGATTGCAGGTGCAATTCCAAGTTTATTACCCTTGGGAACATTATTTTTAACACCTTTATTTGGAAGTGTATATGATAAAAAAGGTAAAGGTGCCACTATGATGATTCTTGGAGCCGTATTGATTGTTATCGTACACTCAATATTCTCTTTACCGATATTAAATTATTGGTTTGTTGCTGTAGTATTAGTAATGATTTTAGGTGTTGCTCTCTCTTTGGTTCCATCAGCAATGTGGCCTTCAGTACCAAAGATTATTCCTGAAAATCAATTGGGAACAGCATTTTCATTGATTTTTTGGATACAGAATTGGGGGTTGATGGGTGTGCCATTACTGATTGGTTACGTTTTAGACCAAAGTAATCCACAAGTATTAGCAGCCAAAGCACAGATAGAAAACGGTGTTGAAGGTGTTACCGTTCCTCTCTACGATTATACGAATCCTATGTTGATTTTTGCCGGATTAGGTGTCTTGGCTATTTTGGTTGCTTTCCTCCTAAAAATGGAAGACAAGAAGAAAGGTTACGGCTTGCAATTACCAAATATTCAGAAATAAAGAAATAAAGTTTTTCCTTGAATGATTTGATTCATCGAAAAGAATAATGATGAGCCTCATTGCATAATATCATGTGATGGGGCTTTTTGTTGTAGATGGAATAGAATAAAATGATGTGATATTCAGGGAGATGAGTTTTTATCCTATTGTTGAAGGGAGAGTATTTTACAAGCAGAAAAAAAAGAAGTATCAAAATGCCTGAATTTTGTTAGATTGTATTATATTTGCTCCCAAATTTTAAGCATTATTTCATGAGTAAAAAGGTAGTAGGAAAAATCTCTCAGATCATTGGGCCGGTGATTGATGTAAGTTTTGAAGACGAAGGCCAAATGCCAAAAATTCACGATGCCCTTGTGGTTACTAATGATAGTGGTCATAAGATAGTGTTGGAAGCACAGCAGGATGTTGGTGAAAATACCTTGCGTACCATCGCAATGGATTCCACTGATGGTTTATATCGTGGTATGGATGTAGAGTCCAAAGGAGAACCCATCTCCATGCCAACAGGCACTTCTGTTAATGGTAGGCTTTTCAATGTGATTGGTGAGTCCATCGATGGATTGAAGCCCGTTGAGTCCGAAATAAGATATCCCATCCATAGGGATCCACCTAAGTTTGAAGATCTATCTACATCGAAAGAGATACTCTTTACAGGTATTAAAGTGATCGACCTTATTGAACCCTACTCTAAAGGGGGTAAAATTGGTTTGTTTGGTGGTGCCGGAGTTGGTAAGACAGTGATTATCCAAGAGCTGATTAACAATATCGCGAAAAATTATGAAGGTCAATCTGTTTTTGCCGGTGTTGGTGAGCGTACTCGTGAAGGTAATGATTTGCTTCGCGAGATGATAGAAGCCGGTATTATCAATTACGGAGAAGCTTTTAAAGAAGATATGGAAAAAGGTGGTTGGGATCTTTCTAAAGTAGACCTTAAAGAGATGGAGAAATCTCAGGTTACTTTGGTGTTTGGTCAGATGAACGAGCCTCCAGGAGCCCGTGCTCGTGTGGCACTCT
>Ga0256913_10000861_pt1 | contig 15712 bp, 13 predicted proteins | sample Axial_MatmetaG_FD_185970 | JGI IMG/M metagenome (GOLD analysis project Ga0256913, IMG submission 185970) | Deep-sea worm associated microbial mat communities from Axial Seamount, Juan de Fuca Ridge, Pacific Ocean - Axial_Mat | ecosystem: Environmental > Aquatic > Marine > Oceanic > Microbial...
TTATTATTTGTCGATTAATTACCTCTGCAATCATATAAGCGAAGGTGCCAAGAGGGTTAAACGACCACCACCTCTGAAACTATTTCCAAATCAAGACTTATTTTCTTGTGAATATGGTTAAATTCTTTGTTTATCCATTGTATTTGAACTTTCTTATTGTATCTTCGAAAACTATCGGATCGTTGTGAATTTATTCAAAAAACCCTTTGTTTTTTAATAAATGTGTAACATAGAACTTGATTTTTAAAAAAGGAATTTTGTATTTTTGACTGTGCTAATTTATTAGCATCCAACCAAATTGGAAAGGTTCTGCCCTCTACCTTTCTAATTTTGCCCTTAAGGGAGTACTTATAGTACTCCCTTTTTTTTACCTTTACTTAAAACTTATAGAATAAATTATTGAGGGAAAAAGAAAGTTCATAAGATGCCCTCTATAACTTTCTTATGAATTATTTTACATGTAAACTAATTATTTTATTTAAATCAGACAATTTAATATTGGAAAGAATACTTTCCATTTTGGAAATTATATTTTTAACGTTAAGGTGTGAAACTTTTCTTTCTAAGAAAAGAAATTCTTCTTAACTATAATGAAGGTATTTTTGTTATATATTGAGTAATTTCTCTGGTGGGAGATAGTTTTGTAATAATTGAATAAATTTGCTCGAGTCACCAAATATTTGCAAAACATAAGTTGAACCTTGCATAAATTCTATAGGTAAATTTACTTTCAGAACATGTGGAGTACCCTTAACAAGAGATTTATTGCCAACCTTAATATTTCCGGAAATAAGAGTAATTGAGAAAATCGTTTTTTCAGCTAAATGGGTTAGAAAGGTTATTGTTTTATTTGGAACAAGAGAATGTGTTTCCAAAGTACGACCCATTAAAATCAAGATACTTTGCTTTGGATTATTATATAAAACCGTGTAAATACGCTCATCAAGGATGTATCCAATATCAATAGGATAATTATTATCTTTTACTTTGAAGAAGAATGCCGGAGAAACTTTCAAAGCTTCTGCAATTTTTTGAATGTCCTTATGCTTGGGTTCCAATTTCCCGCTCTGAAGTTTTGATAACTTGGATTCGGAAATGTTGGTTTGTGCAGCCAGTTCTTTTTGGCTTTTACCGAGAGCAGCTAATAGTTTTGATAGCTGCATTGAAAAATAGTTCGTTCTAGCGGGCATTTTTCAAATTCCTAATTACTATAAAATTATTATTTAATTTAATAAATCAGATGTGTAGTAATCAAATTAATAATTGCCAATTTGGGAAATATTTTAATTATCATAATATTTGAATAATTATGGAAAATTTAATTTAGAAGCGCTTACTCCGAAAGAATTTTTGAAAATAATTGTAGAGCGAGCTTCAACTTGCTTAAATATTTTGAAAACTTATTCTTTTCTTGAGTGACGTGTAATATGTATCCCCTACAACAAGAAAAACATGGAAATTATAATTGGGATTGCAGTATATTGAGAATTAATATTCCCTTCATTACAAGTATAATGTTGAACTTTAGTTACTATTATCTTACTTTAATTTAAAGTAAATAATTTTAAGGCAAAAGTATATGCAATATAATTATGGAGGGAATAGATCATTAGACTACAGGGATTACATTAGAAAAATCCTAACACAAATTGAATCGCTTTTAAATATTATTGCAAATAATTAAATTATAATTCAGAATATACGAAATACAAAGTAACGGTAAAATTACGTTTTATACGCAATGCGTATATTGGGATGTTAGGTGCAAGGCAAATAAAGTAACTTTGAAAACGAATAAAGGAAACTAAATAATAATGGCGAAAAAGAACGGAAATAAAGCAGATGAACCTTTGGAAAAACAACTTTGGAAATCAGCCGATAAACTGCGGAAAAATATTGACGCAGCGGAATACAAACATGTTGTTCTCGGTTTAATTTTTTTGAAATACATTTCCGATGCTTTTGAAGAACTTTACCAAAAACTGAAAGCCGGAGAAGGGGAATACGCAGGAGCCGACCCGGAAGACAAAGACGAATACAAAGCGGAAAACGTATTCTTTGTTCCGACCGAAGCGCGTTGGAGTTATTTACTTTCGCAAGCGAAGCAACCGACAATAGGAAAAACCGTTGACGAGGCGATGGACGCTATTGAAAAAGAAAATTCGTCATTAAAAGGCGTTTTGCCTAAAGTTTACGCGCGTCAGAATCTTGACCCTACAAGTCTCGGCGAACTGATCGATTTAATAGGCAACATCGCTTTGGGCGACGCTAAATCAAGAAGCGCCGATATTCTCGGACACGTTTTTGAATACTTTCTCGGAGAATTTGCACTAGCGGAAGGTAAGAAAGGGGGACAATTCTATACGCCGAGGAGCGTTGTAGAATTATTGGTTGAAATGCTAGAACCTTACAGAGGAAGGGTTTTCGACCCGTGCTGCGGATCCGGCGGAATGTTTGTGCAATCCGAAAAATTTGTAGCCGAACATCAAGGGAAGATAAATGACATTTCAATTTACGGACAGGAAAGCAACCAAACAACCTGGCGACTGGCTAAAATGAATCTTGCAATTCGCGGAATTGACAGCACTCAAGTAAAATGGAATAACGAGGGTTCGTTTTTAAATGATGCGCACAAGGATTTAAAAGCAGATTATATAATCGCCAATCCGCCATTTAACGTAAGTGATTGGAGCGGTGATTTATTACGCAAAGACGGTCGTTGGCGATACGGCACGCCGCCGACGGGAAACGCTAATTACGCATGGATTCAGCATTTTATTTATCATTTGGCGCCGAGCGGGCAAGCTGGTTTTGTTTTGGCGAAAGGTTCGCTTACATCAAAAACTTCTGGCGAAGGAGAAATAAGAAAAAACTTGATTGAAGCGAATTTGATTGATTGTATTGTAAATCTGCCCGCAAAGCTTTTCTTAAATACACAGATTCCCGCATCATTATGGTTCGTAAGCAGAAACAGAAATAACGGAAAATACAGAAACAGAACAGAAGAAATCCTTTTCATTGACGCACGGAATATGGGACATCTGATAAACCGGAGAACCCGCGAACTTTCAAAAGAAGATATTCAAAAAATAGCGGACACTTATCACAACTGGCGTGCTTCGACAGGCTCAGCACACCAATATAAAGATGTTAAAGGTTTTTGCAAATCGGCAACGATTGACGAAGTGAGAAAACTCGATTATGTTTTAACACCCGGACGTTACGTTGGTTTGGCTGATGAAGAGGACGATTTCGATTTTAACGAACGCTTTACAAAACTGAAAGCGGAATTTGAGGAACAACTTAAAGAAGAAGCCGAACTGAATAAAAGAATTTTGGAAAATTTGGCAAAAATAAAATTGAATTAAATATGGTTAGTTTGATTATTAACCGGTCGAATTCGATCACTTTAAAACAGAGGAAAAGATGAATGGCGAAAATGAAATAGTGATATATCAAGACCAACATCTTACCCAACGAATAGAAGTAAGAATTGAGAATGAAACAGTTTGGTTAAACAGGCAGCAGATTGCCGGCTTGTTTGAAAGAGATGTGAAAACTATTGGTAAGCATATTAACAATGTTTTGAAAGAAGAGCTGAAAGGGCTTTCAACTGTCGCAAAATTTGCGACAGTTCAAACCGAGGGACAACGAACGGTTATAAGGCAAATAGAGTTTTACAATCTGGATGTCATTATTTCTGTAGGTTACAGAGTTAAATCACAGCGAGGTATTCAATTTCGTATATGGGCAAACAAAATACTGAAAGACTATCTGTTAAAGGGCTACTCTCTTAATCAAAGAATGAATAGAATTGAAGATACGGTTCATTCGCTTACTGAAAAGGTAAATGAAATCGATTTGCAAATAAAATTAATAAAGCAATGCTGCTTGGTATAGAAAAATTTAATGCACAATATTTGCGAATATTTGTGCATGTTAAGTATGCAACGCACAACGGTTGTGTATATGGGAAAATATATTTTTCTCTTAAAAATGGTTTGCCTTTTCTAAAATGGAGACGCCGGCAGTTTAAATGGTTGGGAATTTAAAAGAGGGATTAAATTATGACTAAAAAAAATAAAATGATAAAGGTTAAAGGTACAAAAATAACCGTAGTGCAAAATAGCGAACGGGACTATATATCATTAACAGATATTGCACGACACAAAAACAGTGATAGAACAGACGATTTAATACGTAATTGGTTAAGAAATAGAAATACAATAGAATTCCTTGGTATTTGGGAGCAATTAAATAATCTAAATTTTAACCCCGTCGAATTCGACGGGTTTAGAAAACAGTCCGGGTTAAATAGTTTTACCCTTACCCCTAAGCAGTGGATTAATAAAACCGGTGCAATTGGAATAATCTCAAAGGCAGGCAGATACGGTGGAACATTTGCCCATAAAGATATTGCTTTTGAATTTGCATCTTGGATTTCCGTTGAATTCAAACTATATCTTATAAAGGAATTCCAGCGATTAAAAGAAAACGAACAAGGACAAATTGAATGGAACGTTAAAAGACAACTCACTAAAATAAACTACCGCATACATACCGATGCAGTAAAAGAAAACCTGATACCCCATAATTTAAGCCCGAAACAAATAAGTATGGTTTATGCCAACGAAGCCGATGTTTTAAATATGGCTCTGTTTGGAAAAACCGCTAAAGAATGGCGAGACGAAAACCCCGATAAAAATGGAAATATCCGTGACTATGCCAATGTAAATCAACTGATTTGTTTGGTAAACCTCGAAAACCTCAATGCCGTTTTTATTAACGAAGGCTTACCGCAACATGAAAGACTAATAAAACTTAACCAAATTGCTATACGGCAAATGGAAATTTTGTTGCAGAATACTTCCGTTAAAATGTTGAATGACCTGCCTGCGTCCGCAGAACAGGCAGATAAAAACGGAGGTGGTGATGAGGGAGAGGATTTTCGATTGACGATTGCAGATTGACGATTAAAAGGATTGGGTATGAAAGAAGAAATAAAAGATAGAACAAAAAAACTGGCAATTGAGATTATCAAGTTTTGTGATGAATTGCCGAAAGCTACTAAATATTTTGTTATCAGTAAACAAATTATCCGTTCCGCTACTTCGGTTGGAGCTAATTATCGTGCCGCTTGCAGAGGAAAATCAAAAGCCGATTTTATTGCTAAACTTGGTATTGTTGAAGAAGAAGCCGATGAAACTTTATATTGGTTAGAACTTTTGGTTGAACTTGATAAAAATTTAAAAGAAAAGATAACTCCTTTATATAAAGAAATGAATGAAATTTTATCGATTATTGTGGCAAGTAAGAAAACAGCGAGGAGAAATCTTTGATTTGCGATTGCAGATTTTCGATTGACGATTTAAAGAATTAACGATTATGAATAAAACTGGTTGGAAGACATACAAATTCACAGATGTTGCAGAGATTATTGGAGGTGGAACTCCATCTAAAAAAGTTGTAGAATATTGGGACGGCGACATTGATTGGTTAACTGTTGCTGATTTTAACACTGGCAAAAAGTATATTGAAAAAGCAGAACAAAAAATCACTAAATTAGGATTAGAGAGAAGTAGCACTAAAATTCTTAAAAAAGGACAAATAATAATATCTGCGAGAGGAACAGTTGGTGTTGTAGCAGTATTAGGAAAAGATATGGCATTTAATCAGTCAAATTATGGTATTGATGCAAATATAAAAATCACCTTTAATGATTTCCTTTATTATTTATTGAAGTTTAAAATACTGGAAATCAAGCAATCATCTTATGGAGCAGTATTTGATACAATAACAAAATCGACATTCGAAAATCTCGAAATCGAACTTCCCCCTCTCCCCGAGCAACGCGCCATAGCCGAAGTATTAAGCAGTTTGGACGACAAAATAGACCTACTCCACCGCCAAAACAAAATACTTGAACAAATGGCGGAAACGCTTTTTAGGCAGTGGTTTGTTGAAGAAGCTGAGGAGGATTGGGTAATCGATGAATTAGGAAATTATGTTACTAGCGTTGATAACAGAGGAAAAACCCCTCCAAATATAACAGACAAAACTCCTTTCCCTTTAATAGAAGCTAATGCTCTAAATGGAAATGAACGATTAATTGATTATTCGGTTATCAAGAAGTATGTCTCTGAAGAAACTTTTAATACTTGGTTTAGAAATTCTATTTCTAAATATGATACATTAATCACAACTGTAGGTGCTAATATTGGAGCAATGTCAATGTTCATAATTGAGAAAGGGAATGTGGCACAGAATATTGTCGGGTTATCTCCAAGTAAAATATCACCATTGTATGTATATCAAGTATTAAAATTTAATAAAGATGAAATTATACAAATGGATATTGGAGGAGTTCAGCCAAGTATAAAAGTTCCACATTTATTATCATTAGAAATTCAAATACCTCCATTATCAATTCAAAGTGAATTTGATAAACAAGTAAAGGAATTTGTAAGTAAAATGGAAATAAATTATTTGCAAATCCGCACACTCGAAAAACTGCGGGATACTCTGTTGCCGAAACTGATGAGCGGCGAGGTGAGGGTAAAAACAAATAATTAAAATGGCGAAAAAATACCAAAATAAATATCGAATAGAATCTGCACGCCTGCAAAATTGGGATTACAGGCGAGAAGGTGCATATTTTATAACCATATGCACAAAAAATCGCAAACATTATTTTGGAAAAATCAAAAACGGGAAAATGGAATTTTCGAATATCGGAATTATTGCCGATATTTTATGGTCCGAAATAATAAACCATAATGATAATATCGAATTGGGGGAATTTGTTGTAATGCCGAACCATATTCACGGAATATTAATTTTGAATAATAATAATACCGTTGTCGTAGAGACGTTGCATGCAACGTCTCTACGACAACGACAACAACAAACGGAAAACAAAAATGATTATTTTTCATCAATTTCCCCTAAATCAAATTCAATTTCAACCATTATTCGTTCATATAAATCTGCCGTAACAAAACATTGTCACAGGTTGGGTTTTGAATTTGGTTGGCAAACCCGTTTTTGGGAACATATTATTCGAAACAATGATGAATTTTATCGTATTTCACAATATATTATTGATAATCCCCTAAAATGGGAAAATGATAAATTAAACGGCGGTAATGGTAATATTGTTATGGAAAATGTCGCCGAATATAATTCCGAAATATGGATGATTTGATTATGACCAAAATAACCGAAAATACTATAGAAGAATTTGCCGTAAAATTATTGGAGCGATTGGGCTATCAATATATCTATGCACCGGACATTGCTCCCGATTCTGAAAATCGGAATTCGCCAATCGAAAATCGAAAATCGTATGAAGATGTTCTGCTGATAGAAAGACTGCAAAACGCTATACACAGAATTAATCCGGCAATTCCGGTTGATGCACTGGAAGAGGCGGTTAAAGAGATACAAAGAATAAATTCTCCCGAATTGATTACGAATAACGAAACATTTCACAGAATGCTAACGGAAGGAATTAAAGTTTCCTATCAAAAAGACGGAAATCAAAGAGGAGATTTGGTTTGGTTGATTGATTTTGAAAATCCGGAAAACAATGATTTTATTGTAGCCAATCAGTTTACGGTTATTGATTCATCGAGGGGTGGTGAGCGAAGCCGAACCAAACGCCCCGATGTAATTCTTTTTGTAAACGGTATTCCGTTAGTCGTAATAGAATTGAAAAATCCCGCCGACGAAAACGCCACTGTAAAATCGGCATTCCGGCAATTGCAGACTTATAAAGCAACGATTCCAACGCTCTTTGCTTACAACGGATTTATGGTTATTTCCGACGGATTGGAAGCGCGCGCGGGAACAATATCCGCCGGCTTAAACCGTTTTATGTCGTGGAAATCTTCAGACGGAAAAGATGAAGCTTCTCATCTTGTAAGCCAATTGGAAACATTGATTAACGGTATGCTGAACAAACAAACCTTGCTTGATCTCATACGTCATTTTATTGTTTTTGAGAAGTCAAAAAAGGAAGACCTTAAAACGCATATTACAAGCGTTGAAACGATTAAAAAGATAGCCGCTTATCATCAGTATTACGCCGTAAACCGAGCCGTAGAATCAACCCTTCGCGCCGCAGGCTACAATTCCCCTCCTTTGGAGGGGTGGCAGACGAAGTCTGACAGGGTGGTTAGAAATGCTAAGAATTACTTCAACTTACCTTATAACCCAAAACTTAAACAGCGGGCAAAAGAATTACGAAAAGCCGGAAACCTTCCCGAGGTTCTTTTTTGGCAGAGGGTGCATAAAAAGAAATTTAAAGGGTATGATTTTGACAGACAAAAAATAATAGGAAGCTATATTGTTGATTTTTTCTGTACCAATTACAATGTGGTTATAGAAATAGATGGCAGTAGTCATGATGGCAAACAAGAATATGATGCGGAAAGAGATGCTTATCTGAAATCGTTGGGATTAACGGTGATACGAATACCGGCTAAAGATATTCTCAAGAATCTGGATGCTACAATGGAGTGGCTTTATGACCACCCCGCCCTATCGGGCACCCCTCCAACGGAGGGGAATTTCGTTATGGAATCGCCTGAAAGTTACGGCGTGGCAGGGGTGAAATCACAACCCAAAGGAGATAGAAAAGGCGGAGTAATTTGGCACACGCAGGGAAGCGGAAAATCTCTTTCGATGGTATTTTACGCGGGTAAAATTGTATTGGCTCTTGATAATCCCACCGTTGTTGTAATAACGGATAGAAATGATTTGGACGACCAATTGTTCGATACTTTCGCAGCTTCAAAACAGCTTTTAAGGCAAGACCCTGTTCAAGCGGATAACAGAGAGCATCTGAAATCACTGCTTAAAGTAGCTTCGGGGGGAATTGTATTTACAACAATTCAAAAATTTCAACCGGAAGAAGGGAATGTTTACGAACGATTATCCGACAGAAAAAATATTGTTGTAATCGCAGACGAAGCCCACCGCACACAATACGGTTTTAAAGCAAAGACAATTGACGATAAGGACGAAGCAGGAAATATTATCGGCAAAAAAACCGTTTACGGTTTTGCGAAATATATGAGAGACGCACTGCCGAACGCGACATATCTCGGATTTACCGGCACGCCCATTGAGCACACAGACAAGAACACACCGGCGGTCTTCGGAGATTATATCGATATCTACGACATTGCGCAAGCGGTTAACGACGGAGCTACGGTTAAAATTTATTATGAAAGCAGACTGGCTAAAATAAATCTTAGCGAAGAAGGAAAAAAATTAGTTGAAGAATTGGATGAAGAGTTAGCGCAAGACGAACTTTCCGAAACACAGAAAGCGAAAGCAAAATGGACTCAGCTTGAAGCTTTAATTGGGAGCAAAAACAGAATAGAAAAAATAGCGAAAGATATTGTTACACATTTTGAAAAGCGCTGCGAAGTTTTGGAAGGAAAAGGGATGATAGTGGCAATGTCGCGAAGAATAGCAGTAGAACTTTACAAAGAGATTATAAAACTCCGTCCCGAATGGCACAGCGACGATTTAGACAAGGGAACGATTAAAGTAGTGATGACAGCCGCGTCGGCGGACGGTCCGGACATGTCAAAACATCACACAACCAAAGAACAGCGAAGAGCTTTATCGGACAGAATGAAAGACCCCGACGACGAATTGAAGTTGGTAATAGTAAGGGATATGTGGCTTACCGGCTTTGACGTTCCTTGTCTTCATACAATGTATATCGATAAGCCGATGCGCGGTCATACGCTTATGCAGGCAATCGCCAGAGTAAACAGAGTTTACAAAGATAAAGAGGGCGGATTGATTGTAGATTATCTCGGAATAGCTTCCGATTTGAAGAAAGCATTATCGTTTTATTCCGACAGCGGCGGAAAAGGAGATCCCGCACTAGCACAGGAAAAAGCCGTTGAGCTTATGTTGGAAAAATTGGAAGTTGTATCTCAAATGTTTCTCGAAAAACCGGTTAAAGATTATTCGACCGATTACAAAACCTTAGCGAAAGATCCATCGGTTCCGTATCTCGGCAGAAACAGAGGGGTGCTTTACGAAGAATATTTTACGGCAGATACAACAACAAAGCTAAAGATTATATTAGCCGCCGAAGAACATATTTTAAGTTTGGAAAACGGAAGAAAACGATTCATCGACGAAGTAACCGCTTTATCGCGCGCCTTTGTAATTGCGGTTCCGCACGAGCAGGCAATGGATGTGAAAGATGAAGTTGCATTTTTCCAAGCAGTTAAATCAAGGCTTGTAAAATTCAACAGTTCCGGCAGCGGAAAAACGGACGAAGAGATGGAGACGGCAATTCGTCAGGTAATTGATAAAGCGTTGGTAACGGATAAAGTAATTGATATTTTCGACGCGGCGGGAATTAAAAAACCGGATATTTCCATTCTTTCGGAAGAGTTTCTTCTTGAAGTAAAAAATATGGAGCATAAAAATTTAGCTTTGGAAACATTAAAAAAGTTATTGAACGATGAAATAAAATCGAGAACGAGAATTAATTTGGTTCAAGGAAAATCTTTAATGGAGATGCTCGAAAATTCCATCAAGAAATATCATAACAAGATATTAACCGCCGCGGAAGTTATCGAAGAGCTTATCAAACTAAGTAAGGAAATTAAAAACATAGATAAAGAACCGCATGAAATGGGCTTGTCCGGTTATGAATATGCGTTTTACTCAGCAATAGCTAATAATGAAAGCGCTCGTGAAGTTATGCAAAAGGAGAAATTGCGGGAATTAGCAGTCGTTCTTTACGAGCGCGTGAAACAGAACGCCTCAATTGATTGGACGATAAAGGAGAGCGTTAAAGCGAAATTAAAGGTAATAGTCAAAAGAACATTGAGACAATACGGTTATCCGCCCGATATGCAAAAGCTTGCAACAGACACCGTGCTTCAACAAGCTGAATTAATAGCAAATGAATTGACGAATGAAGAAGCCAACGCATAAAGCCATACACATTGCCAAGTTGCTTGTAAAGACCACCACACGACCAAAACTTGTCAAAGAGTATGCCTTTGCCAACGCTTAAAGAGATGCTAACAAAATTGAAAATAAATTTAGTAGTAAACCGAAAGTGTGGTATCTTAAAATCCCGCGCTACTCATAGCCTAACCATTATAAACCTATTCCACATTCTCCGCAAAAGCAAGTATGTGTCCGTCGTGATTAACACAGTAAGCAACTCTATCGCCCCAATCCATTTTGGTAAATTTCCTAAGACTCAAAGCTCCAAGCTGTAGAGCTTTTTCGTAAAGCGCTTCTGCATTATTTACTTGAAAGTAGAGTTCAAATCTTGGAGATGATTTTCTCTTATTGTTCACACTATATTCAGCACCGAACAGTTTTTCCAAAGATGAATTTGGCATAATACCAAGCACAGCTCCGTTTGGCAGTTCAAGTTCGCACATTCCGGGCTCGTCAATTATCGGTTTTATATCAAACAGTAATTCATAGAACATTTTTGTTTTGTCAATATCGTCAACGTAAATAATAAAATATGTTTTGTTCATTTTACTTTACCTAAAATGAAAGTGATAATGATAATAGCGGTACCTGCGACATCTGTGGTGTTAGTTCGTTTTCCTCATGGAGATCTGTGACAAACTTTCCGACAAAATATCCAACCACAGCGCCGAGGAAAACATCCGACGTCCAATGGTAGTTTTGATAAACTCTGGAAAATGCCGTTAGCACTGCCGGAATGAATGCGGCGGTTTTCCAAACATATGAATCGGTATTCGCGGCAAGCACTGTGGAAAGGGAAAAGGCTACCGTTGTATGTCCGGAAGGAAGCGACCAGTTTGTGTTCCTAAATGCAAACATATCGAATGTAAACGGATCACTGCCAGTGTATGGTCTTGCCCGCCCGATGATTATTTTCAATCCGCTTGTAACAGTAACGGAATAGAGGAATGATTGCCCGACTTCGAAGCCGATCTTCTTTGTTGTATTGTTGTCGAAAGCATATCCGTGAATTAACAGCAGTCCGCTAATTGCAATGGAAGGAATCGGCTCACCCCAATATCTGCCGAACTCCATTAACCAGTGTTTCTTATTTGAGTTTATTTTTGCCATCTCGTTTTTTATCGGTTGATCAGCATACATCAATCCGTAAGTCGCAGCGGCAATAAACCCAAGAGTGATAAAGTCATTTCTTTCCCAGTGAAAAGGAGCGGTAAAAAAATCTCCGGTTTCCTCACCGAATTGTTTGAAGTCGTATTTATTCTGTGCTGTAATTTGTATGCTGAACGAGAAAATGAGAAGAACCGTAAAAAAATATTTTAATTTATGTGCCGAACTCAAAACGGTTAATTATTCTTTTTTGAAGTGTAATGAATTATCTCCGCATGTTCCATTGTAATAAGACCGCCGCTATCGGCATCTTCGAATATCTTTTTGATGATCGGGATGAATTCGTCTATCTTTGCTTCTTCATCAACTATCTCGATTACAAGCGGAAGGTCTTCCGAGAGTCTCAGAATTTTGGAAGTATGAATTCTGCTGTTTTTACCGAATCCCATCACACCGCGGTAAACGGTTGCGCCGGCGAGTTCAGCTTTACGCGCTGCTACAACAATTTCCTCGTAAACATTAGTGTGCCCGATTTTGTCAGATTCACCGACAAAGATCCTTAATAATTTTGCCTTTCCGCTTATACTCATTGTTTACCTCGTTATTAAATATCCGATGTATATTCCAACCAAAGTAATAGTAACGTTTGCCAATATGTTAACGCCTGCCAGAAAAAATTCTGTATCGCGTATCAGATTGAAAGTCTCGAATGAAAAAGTTGAAAATGTTGTAAGTCCGCCACAGAAGCCCACGCCTATCAGTAATCGTAGCGAAGGACTAAGCAATCCTTTCTCGTCAAACCCGAACATTAAAACTCCGAGAATGATACTGCCGATAATGTTTACAGACAATGTACCGTATGGGAAAAAAGAGGGGAGTAGCTTTTGTACAGCGCCAGCCAACAGATAACGAAATCCGCCGCCTAATCCCGCCCCGATTGCAACAATTAAAAAATTCATAACATCTCTTAAAAATTAACTTAAGCAATTTACAAAAATATGAATATCTTTTTTAGAGATGAATGATAAAACATTTTTAAAACTTACGTTGACTTTACGTCAACGAATAAACCATGTAGAGGTTTTATAAAGAAGTTGTAACGTAGATTGATAAGCGAAGCGATCAATCTGCGTAAGCGTAAGAGCAAACAAAATTATATACCGCAGAGCCGCTAAGCCACAGAGAAAAATTTAAAACATCATTGTGGTAAAAAAAACTCCGATGTTTTAAAAACATCTGAGGTTGAATTTATGAACAATACATTCATTCCCACAATCACTACGGGATTGCATGATGTAGGGAATGAATATTTTCATTCCCCAAAACCAAAGGTTCCAATGTAAAAACAATTACCACAACATTTATGTCGCTGCAATTTTAATTATAAAATTCCGTAGGAATTTAATTATTGTAGAAGCGATGTAATACCTAACGCAATAAACCTCGTAGAGGTTTTATTATAAAAAACCGTAACGTAGATTGATAAGCGAAGCGGTCAATCTGCGTGAGAGCAAACAAAATTATATACCGCAGAGACACTAAGCCGCAAAGATATTTTATTATTTGTTTTATAATTAAATCCCGATGGGATTTATACAATTTTCTTTCTGCATTTTCTATAATAATGCAATCCCTACGGGATTGCCGTTGCAAGGAACGAGTTTCCCAAAACAAATGTTAATTTTGTCAATATGGAAACCTCTAAGGTTTTAAAAACCTTAGAGGTTGAAATTGTTAAATGCAACAATAATAACAAATTCGAGCGGACTTGTGTGCAGTGGTATAGTAGAGAAATGTGTTACTAACAATTAAAACAATTGCCACGACATTTATGCCGTGGAAGGCAAAAGGTAGAAACAATAAGGGCTTTAGCCCACAATATTTAGGGTTAATCTATCCCCGACATGTTTGCCTGTCTCAGAAGGGAATGTCGGTGCAATTAAAATTCCGTAGGAATTTAATTATAAATACAGCCGTAACGTAGATTGATAAGCGAAGCGGTCAATCTGCGTAAGCGTAAGAGCAAACAAAATTATACCGCAGAGCCGCTAAGCCGCAGAGATATTATAATAAAATCCCGATGGGATTTATACAATTTTCTTTCTGCTTTTTCTATAATAATGCAATCCCTACGGGATTGCTCGTTCCAAAAACCAAAGGTCCCAATGTAAGGATGGGGCATCCGCCAAGTCGGGACAAGTTGCCCCATCCCTACATTTATAATGTAAAAACAATTGCCACGACATTTATGTCGTGGAGAGAAAAGGAGCGAAACAATATGGGCTTTAACTCACAATATTTAGGGTTAATCTATCCCCGACATGTTTGCCCGTCTCAGAAGGGAATGTCGGTGCAATTAAAATTCCGTAGGAATTTAATTATTGTAGAAGCGATGTAATACCAAACGCAATAAACCTCGTAGAGGTTTTATTATAGTTACAAACCGTAACGTAGATTGATTAGCGAAGCGGTCAATCTGCGTAAGAGTAAATAAAACTATATACCTCAGAGCCGCTAAGTCGCAAAGATTATAACAATTAAAAACTTCATTGTGGAGAAAAAAGTTCAGTAGAAATAAAAAAGCCAATCTATAGATTGGCTTTTAAATGATATAAAAATATTTTTTACTATTTATCTCGTAGCATGTTTTAATCGTTTTAGGAATATCAATATCAATCCCGCTGCCATTAAAGAAGTAAAGACCAAGAGACTGAAAAACTGCCACAGTTCCCAGTTCTGATAGAACCGTCCGACAAACCCGGATAAATAATTACCGATTGCCGTTGCGCCAAACCACATACCCATCATCAAACCTTTCAGTTTTGGCGGCGATACTTTTGACACGAATGAAAGTCCCATTGGGCTCAAATGAAGTTCGCCTATTGTAACAATGAAGTATGACGATATAAGCCAGAACGGTGATACTGTTATTGATGAAGAAGCACCGTTAAGAGTATGAGAAGCAGGCAAGCCCACAGAAGCAATTACCATCACGGAAAATGCAAGAGCAGTATAAAGCATACCTATACCGATCTTTGCCGGCGAAGAAGGTTCCTTACCTTTCTTATTTAGATAACGGAAGAAACCAACAATTATCGGAGTCATTAAAACGATAAACATCGGATTGAAATATTGAAATTGCTCGGGCGATATTTTATTAGTATCAGATAAAGATGATAATTTGTAGATGATAATTAACACACCCGCTGCAACCGCACCGCCGGCTATACTTTTTGCTCTCTTCGATACATTCTTTGATAGGAGAAATCCTCCGCCAAGAAGAATAGCCAAAATTGCATGTATCCCGAAAAAGTCAAAAAGGATGTACGTAAATTTATCAACCAAATGATTAGTATAATCCCTCGCAAATAAAGTAAGCGCTGCACCATTCTGATGAAACGACATCCAGAAGAATATTACAATTGCAAAAATTGTAATAAGCGCTCCTATTCTTTCTTTTTCCTGTTCTTTGGTTAGTACAATATCTTTTTCGTTGTTGGTTTCATTCTTTGACTGATAATCGGCATCTTTATAATATTTCTTAAATACGGTAAAAATAATCAAAGATATCACCATGCCTAAACCGGCAATTGCAAATCCGGCATTGTATCCT
>Ga0256913_10000862_pt1 | contig 15711 bp, 12 predicted proteins | sample Axial_MatmetaG_FD_185970 | JGI IMG/M metagenome (GOLD analysis project Ga0256913, IMG submission 185970) | Deep-sea worm associated microbial mat communities from Axial Seamount, Juan de Fuca Ridge, Pacific Ocean - Axial_Mat | ecosystem: Environmental > Aquatic > Marine > Oceanic > Microbial...
AGCTATCAAAGAGGGAAAGGAGAACAACTACCACTCTAGCCTATTTATGCCATTTTTAGATAAGATAGGTGAGCTTATAGGAACTCCTTATGATTATAGTGCATCCAATAGTGCAAGTTATAGAGTCATTGCTGACCATTTGCGTTCATGTTCATTTCTCTTGGCACAAGGTGTGAACTTTGACAAAGAGGGTAGAGGGTATGTGCTTAGAAGGATAATGAGAAGAGCCATTAGGCATGGATATCTTTTGGGCTTTAGAGAGCCATTTATCTATAGATTGGTAGATACTTTAGTATCTGTAATGGGTGAGCAGTATAGCTATCTAGTGGCAAAAGCAGAGGCCATAAAAACATCTATGAAGCTTGAAGAGGAGAGATTCTTCAAGACTATTGAAGATGGGATCAAGCTATTTAACCAAGAGTTGAAAGTCACAGAAGATATCTTTGATGGTGAGGTGGCATTCAAGCTATATGATACATATGGATTTCCATTAGATTTGACTCAAGATATGCTTAGAGAGAAGGGTATTGAGTTGGATATCGACTCTTTTAACTCGAAGATGGAAGCTCAAAAAGCCAAATCAAAGGCTGGTTGGAAGGGTACAGGAGATAGCTCTACGACTGGAGATTTTAAAGCTCTCAAAGAGATATTTGGAGTCAATGAGTTTGTAGGATATGAAGATACTACTGTAGATACCAAGGTATTGGCACTCCTTGACGAGAACTTTAGGAGAGTAGATAGTATAGATGGGATTGGTTGGGTACTTTTGGAGCAGACTCCATTCTATGCGACCTCTGGTGGTCAAGTGGGAGATGTTGGAACTATTGGTGATTGTAGAGTCTTGGAGACTCAAAAATTTTTAGATATGAATCTATCCAAGGTGGATGGAGTCTTGAGTATCTCAGATAAGGTTGAAGCCATCGTAGATGGTAGTAGAGCAGAGATATCCAAACACCACTCAGCTACTCACCTGCTACATAAAGCACTCAGAGATATATTGGGTGAGCATATATCACAAGCAGGTTCACTCAATGATGACAAGAGACTTAGATTTGACTTCTCTCATCCAAAAGCTATGAGTAGTGAAGAGTTAGCAGCAGTAGAGAGCTGGGTAAATGACAAGATAGCCAAAGCCCTACCACAGAGTACAAAAGTGATGAGTATAGATGAAGCCAAAGAGAGTGGAGCTATGGCTCTATTTGGTGAGAAGTATGGTGATGAGGTGAGAGTAGTAAGCATGGCAGACTCTGTAGAGCTCTGTGGTGGTACTCATGTAGATAACACTGCCAATATAGGTCTATTTATGATAACCAAAGAGAGTGGAGTGAGTGCAGGGGTACGCCGTATAGAGGCCATATGTGGCAGGAGTGCCATAGAGGCAGTAGATAATCTACGCAATGAACTCATAGATATCAAGAGTGAATTAAAAACTCAAAATCCAATAGCAGGGATAAATAGACTCAAAGATGAGATAAAGAGTCTCAAATCTGAGCTAAAGAGTGCTTTGAGTTCTACCAAAAAGGAGTTGACCCCTACTACTATAGGTAGTATCAATACTATCATAGAGGAGATAGAAAATGGAGATATCAAAGAGCTTATAGATGAAGCAAAAAATAGATATGAAAATATAGCTATTATGCTTTTCCAAAAAAAGGGTAGCAAGGTGATGATAGCATGTGGCTCTAAAGATACTCCTATAAAAGCTGGAGATTGGATAAAGGCTATCGCCCCAATATTGGGTGGTGGCGGTGGTGGTCGCCCCGATTTCGCACAAGCTGGTGGTAAAGATGCCTCCAAGATAGATGAAGCCAAGAGTAGAGCCTTGGATTATATAAGAGAGAATATATGATCGACTATTTAACTCAAAGATATTAAAAGTAGAGTCTGGGACGATATAGACTTAAACCCGAATTATATAAAATAGTGATAGGATCAATTTGTAAGTGGTAATATGATAATTTTGTTTTTTAGATAGACATTTTAAATGATTATATGCTATTATTACTAAAATCATAATATAGAAAGGGTTAATCATGCAAAAAAGAGTCAATTTGGGTCTCAAATTTACAATAGTAGCATTGAGTATAGGTCTATTTTCTCCATCATTTCATGTAGATACTGCCAAGAGTATGGAGGATGACTATAGTACAACTCTTCCAGAGATAGAGATTGTGCTATTCAATCAAGCAGAGGCTGCACCTATACATAGACAAGCTCGTCGTGTATCTCGTAGGACTTCAAGAAGAACAAGCCGTCGTGTATCTCGTAGACACAATGTAGTTTATGGTGGTAGTCGATATTACGGTGGTGGATACTATCCACATCCACATCCGCATCCAGGTGCAGCTGTAGCAGCTGGTGTAGTGACAGGTATGGCAGTTGGTGCAGCTGTAGCCGCACCTAGACATTATTAAAAAGGATATCTGATTATGAATAGATCAAAGAGAGTTTTATCGGTTATAGGCTTAGGAGTACTACTTGGTACAGCAAATCTATTGGCTCAAAGTAGTGCTACAGATATAGCCAAAAAGGCTTATGACTACTTAGACCATCAAGAAAAGTATGCTTTTGATGCTGTAAATAGAAGTCATTTTGGTAAAGATATGACAAAACACCAAATCAGTGTAGAGGTAGATAGACCAGATCACCTACGGACAGATGTGAGAGGTGATGTGAGAAATAGAACTACATATCTCAACAATGGTATATATACTATATATGATCATGATAAAAATATGTATACCAATATCAAAGTACCAAAAGGTATAGATGGTGCATTGGATAAACTCTATGAAAAGTATCAGGTCAGTATGCCACTAGCACAACTTCTGTACAAACATATGGGTAATAGGATGAAGAGGGGATATAGGTCCAAAAACTTTGGTATAGTAGATCTCAATGGTGAAAAGTGTAACTATATAGCTTTTTCAGATAGATACAAAGAGGTACATGTATGGATAAGTGCTAGTGATAAACCTCTCATCAAACACTTTGTAGTTAAAGATAAAGTCAAAAATAACAATACCTATAATGAGGCTACAATAGTATGGAGAGATAGCAAGAGTATATCATCTAGTGATTTTCTATTTAAGAAACCAAAAAATGCTGTAGAAGTGTTTTTAGATAAATAATTTATTTAAAGGGAACCAATAATGGCTATGGCTGTAGATACGCGTACACTAGATTTTGTTGCATTGGGGATATTGACGGTAGTGGTTATATTTTTTATATATCTTGTGATATATATACATGACATACCTTACGAAAAGGCAAAAGAGAGAGGTCATCCACATAGAGATGCCATACATGTAGCAGGGTGGGTGAGCCTATTCTTGTTACATGTATTGTGGCCATTTTTGTGGATATGGGCATTTCTCTACAAACCAGATGAGGGGTGGGGTCTTGAGACTGTTGAGGTCAAGGATACCACCAAACATAAAGAGGAGATCGAGGAGTTAAGGGAGAGACTTAGTAGATTGGAAGAGGCGTTAAATAGAGATAGAGATAAGGAGGAGTCAAGCTAATGGAAACCTTAATGCTACTTACCTATATCACTATCTGCTGGATAGTCTTTAAGGTATTTAAAATAGAGGTCAATAAATGGTCTCTTACCACAGCTGTACTTGGTGGTGTCATTATATTGGGTATAACATTTATGGGTATGGCTTACTATCACCCTGGGTCAAGAAGTGCTAGGACATATTTTGTCACTACTCCTATAGTGCCAAATGTTCGTGCCAAAGTTACAGAGATAGCAGTACAACCAAATGAACTAGTCAAAAAAGGTGATATCCTCTTCAAGATAGAAGATACTAGATATAGAGCTAGATATGATGATATAGTAGCTCAATTAAATTTCGCCAAAGCTAGATTGGCAGATACCAAAGAGCTTAGAAGAGTTGCAGGTGGGTCGAAGTTTGATATACATGAGTATGAGAAACAGGTAGGTAGCCTTACAGCCCAACTAGAGGAGGCCAAATTCAATCTAGATAGCTGTATCGTCAGAGCACCATCCGATGGATTTGTAACACAGATTAGAGTGCGTCCAGGTCAAATGGCTGTCACTATACCAGCACTACCAGTGATGACATTTGTCAATACTGACTCTATAGCATTCATCGCGGGATTTAGTCAAGAGCCTCTAGGCAATATAGTGCCAGGCAACTATGCTGAAGTGATATTCCCATCTATACCAGGTAGATCATTTAGAGCCCATGTGGTCAAAGTACTACCAGTTATGGCAGAGGGTGAGATAGCTCCAGATAGAGCTATGTATTCCTTTAGTAGACAACTTCCTCCAGGTCAAATACCTGTAATGATAAGTATAGATGACAATATAACAAAGTACCATCTGCCATTAGGTACAGATGGTGTAGTAGCTGTCTATAGTGAACACCATATATGGAAACATGTAGCTATCATCAGAATGATACTACTTAGAATGCAGAGTTGGCAATACTTCTTGCACTTTCATTAAAGATAGAGGATAAGTATGAAAAGAAATATGATATATATCATAACACCACTACTCTTTTTTGGTGGGTGTGCTGATCTAGTAGCACCCAAAAGTAGAGCATTGGCAGATATCAACAACACTATAGATATACCAAAAAACTACTCTACTAAGATATCTTCAAGAAATATTGATGATAATTGGATCAAGAGTTTTAGAGATCCTACACTAAATCGTCTAGTAAAAGAGGCACTCAAAAACAACCAAAACTTAAAAGTTGCTGCCACTAGAGTCCAGAGAGCAATAGCCCTTACTAATCTATCTCAATCAGAGCTACAACCAACAATAGGTGCATCTGCTTTCTATAGAGATAATAATTCAGAAGGTGCTAGTGAGATATCATTTGGCGGTGCTAGTGTCAGTTGGGAGCCAGATATATGGGGTCGTGTTGCCAATAGCGTAGCATCTCAAGAGGAGAGATATAGGGCTACTCTAGCAGACTATAAATATACTCAACAATCACTTGCAGCAAATACAGCCAAAGCTTGGTTTCTGCTCAATGCAAATAGTGAGATATATGAGTTCACTAAAGAGATCGTAAAGCTCCAAGAGAAGGGACTTAAGATTTTGGATGCTAGAGAGAAGATAGGACAAGGGAACAAAAGAGATGTCCATATATCCAATGCTCTAGTAGCTTCAGCAAAAGAGAAAGCTCAAGCAGCACTCACAGCAAAGCAGAGAACTCAAAGAGCCTTAGAGGTGCTACTAGGTAGATATCCATCTGCTAAATTAAAAGCAAAAAAGCTATATGCTCTTCCTCCTAGCATACCTGCAAGTCTTCCTGCAAAGCTATTAGAGAGACGACCAGATCTTATAGCTGCACAGAGTCGTGTGGCAGCTGCTTTTTATCAAAAAGAGTCAGCCAAGCTATTACATATGCCAAATATTAGACTCAAATTAGGCATAGGACCAAATAGCATCAATGATGCTATCACAAGTCTATCTAGTGGTATCTTTGCACCACTCTATACAGGTGGAGCTATAGAGGCAAAGATAGCTGTAGCTACTGCTGATCAGAAGAGTGCAGTTGCATCATATGCAAATAGAGCATTAAAAGCTTTTCAAGAGGTTGAAAATGCCCTATCGGCAGAGAAGATCTTACGCAAAAGATATGAATATCTAAAAACTACAGAAAAAGAGTATAATATAGCATACAAAATGACTGTAGAGAGATACAGGATAGGAGAGAGTTCTGTGCTAGATATCATTATAGTCCAAGGACAGTGGATAGCAGCAGAGATAGCTAGAGTACAAGTAGCAAAAAAGCTATTGATAAATCGTATAAATCTACACTTAGCCCTAGGTGGAAGCTTTAAATAGTTTTGACAAAGTCGATGATTATAGTTTGTTTGTTATAATGTTGAAATTTTAATAAGGATGCAATATGGAATTAAAATATGTAGGTGCAAAACCGATAGTGTCACAACATGGAGTCACTTTTGATCAAAATAGACCTGATAAGTATACTTTTATTAACTCTGCTATAGAGTTGTTGGAGGCTTTAAATAGAGATATAAATGATGATGAAGTCATTGAACTAAAGAGTTTTAAGTATGAGGAGTTAAATGGTAAACAACTCTTAGAGAAGTTGGAGCTCTACTGCAAAGATATAGATGAAGTTTTTGCTACTAGAGAGGCATTAACTGAAGAGTTGATAGATAGATATAAGAGTAGTGTAGAGAACAATAGCAATCTTACAAATGATGAGAAGATGGCTTGGTTAGGCAATATAAGGTTGATGAAAGATTATTATCTACAGTATATAACCAATGAGAATGCATATAATGCTATACTAAATGCATTGGCTGATGCTATAACTAGTAAACACATAAAAGAGATACTCTTCCCTATCGGTAGAAACTATGCTCTTGTATTGGGTCATTTGGCAGATACACTTATAGACCATAAGCCACCAGTAGATGCAAAGATGACTTTTGAGGATAAAGATGGTGAAGCTATAGGTAAATTGAGCCTATAACAATAGAGATATTTACAATTTTAAAGGAGAAATGATGGCTAAAATTAATAAGCATATAGATCAAGATGTGATGAAAAAAGCAAAAGAGTATATATCTAAACTGAAAAATCCAAACTGTGCAGAGGATGATGTGTTCTTCCAAGCTATGGAGGAGGTACTACTATCTATAACACCTCTATATTTATCTGATCCAAAGTACAAAAATAATGCTATAGTAAAGAGACTTATTAATCCAGATAGAATTATCAAGTTTAAGGTTGAGTGGTTTGATGATGATGGGCGAGTACAGGTCAATACTGGCTATAGAGTACAGTTCAATAATGCATTAGGACCATACAAAGGTGGTCTTAGATTTCATCCATCAGTCAATGAAGGTATCTTGAAATTTTTGGGATTTGAGCAGATACTCAAAAATGCACTAACAGGTCTATCTATAGGTGGTGCCAAGGGTGGTGCAGATTTTGACCCAAAAGGCAAAAGTGATTTTGAAGTGATGAGATTTTGTTCTGCCTATATGAAAGAGTTACACAAATTTATAGGTGCTAGAGTAGATATCCCTGCTGGTGATATTGGTGTAGGAGCTAGAGAGATAGGATATCTATTTGGAGAGTATAAGAGAGTAACTTCAAGTTTTGATGGCGTATTGACTGGTAAGCCATTTTTCTTTGGTGGATCACTCATGCGTCCTGAGGCTACTGGATATGGAGTCATATACTTTACTGAAAAGATGTTGGAGCTAGAGAAGAGAGAACCACTCAAAGATAAGATATGTGTAGTAAGTGGTGCAGGTAATGTGGCACTACACGCTATAGAAAAATTATATCATTTGGGTGCAATACCTGTCACTTGTACAGACTCTACAGGTACTATATATGATGCTAGGGGTGTCGATCTTGATCTATTGAAAGATCTCAAGTTCAATCGCAGAGTATCGCTAGAAGAGTATATAAAAGAGCATCAAGAAGCAGAGTTTATACCAGTATCCAAATACCCTAAAGATGGTCATGCAGTATGGAATATACCATGTTATGCAGCATTCCCATGTGCTACTCAAAATGAGTTGACCAAAAAGGATGCAAAGGCACTTGTAAAAAATGGTTGTCAATGTGTAGCAGAAGGTGCAAATATGCCATCATCTACTGAAGCTATCAACTATTTCTTAAGCAAAAAGATATGTTTTGCACCTGCTAAAGCAGCAAATGCAGGTGGTGTAGCAGTAAGTGGATTTGAGATGAGTCAGAATGCTCAGATGAGAAGATGGAGTTTTGATGAAGTAGATAGCAGACTCAAAGAGACTATGATAGAGATATGTAATCGTGTAGCATATACAGCAAAAGAGTATGGTGTAGCAGGTAACTATGTAGATGGTGCCAATATTGCAGGATTTAAGAAGGTCGCTGACGCTATGATAGCAGAGGGGGTTTAACCCAAATCATGCATTAGAGATCATAAAACTAGCATAAGTCATTGCATCGTGGGCATCTGCAAATAATCATATATCTGCAAACACCCACGGTAGAAGCACTTGTTGCTTATTTTATGATCCTACTCCTCTCTAGCTACAATCTATCTGCATTATCTCTTCGCTACCATCATCTATCCTCATGGCGGTCATAGAACCACCCCATACACACCCTGTATCGAGACAACATACATCACTATCGTTGTAGTAACCTAGAGTAGACCAGTGACCAAATATCACTTTGAGTTCCAATTTTTTACGGTGTGGTGAATCAAACCATGGTATAAGTCCCTGCTTCTCTTTGAGCAGATAGTTGGGAGATCCCTTCTGTTTGAAATCCAATCTGCCATTCTCATAACAAAATCTCATACGAATAAATGATGAGAGTATATACTTCTCTAGCTCTAACTCATCTGCATCCATATCGTAGTGATCTACATTTTTGCCAAACATCTTGATAAGCCACTCTTTGTAGCTGTTACTGTGTAGTTTTGTCTCTATCTTGGTAGCTAAATCTCTAGCTGTATCTAGATCAAACTCTGGGGAGATACCAGCATGTGACATAGCATACCCCATATCAAAATCAAGATGCAAGAATTTTTGTGAACGAAGCCAATCTATAAGTCTATCAGCATCATCCGCTTGAAGTATAGGCTCTATAGATGGGTTGCTCTTCTTGATACCTAGATATGCAGCTATGAGAGCTAAATCGTGGTTGCCTAGTACCACTACTATACTATCTCGTATCTCATATAGGTATCGTAGAGTAGATAGCGAATCCTCTCCTCTGTTGACTAGATCACCAGCCAACCATAGCTTATCACGAGATGGATCAAAATCTATCTCTCTAAGTAGTCTCATAAAGGAGTCATGACACCCCTGTATATCTCCTATAGCCCAGACCATTATGCTACACCTCTATATGGTATATCTAGCTTTTGGGAGTAGGCTATCACCTTATCCTCTATACTCATCTTGGCATATGCTGATGATGGAGATGGTAGATAGACTCTCTTGATATCTATATGTGAAAAGTTGGCTTCATAGAGTAGCTCTGCTTTGCGACCTGTAAAGGCTATCTTCTCTATAGATGGATATCTCTCTAGTAGAGATGGTATATCATTGACCTCCTCATCATATAGACTACTATCTAGTGAACTATCTCTACTGCAAGATGAGACCATATCCCAAAGCCCCAAACGGTTCTGCTTGAGTAGCCATATACGCTGATCTTGCGATAGGGCAGGGTAGCTTGTCAACTCTGATAATATTTTCCAAAATTGATTGCGTGGATGTGCATAGTAGAAGCTCTTACTAAATGACTCTATACTAGGAAATGAACCTAGTATCAGAGTATAAGTATTATCAAATATGATAGGCTCAAATGGGTGTGATAGTGTTCGATTCATACTCTACCTCTACCTACAAGCTTTTTGCATATTTCGTACTATCAATACAAGCAGTGCTAGTGAAAATATCTTGAAGTTGATCTCTGAGCCTTTGTGTGTATTGATGAAGGCATCACTCTGAGTCATCACCTCTCCAGCTAGTTGCATATCTAGTATATCAGGCATGTAGTAGTGACCAAAGAGCATACCTGTAGCCACTACAAAAAATGTAGCCACCTGTGTGGTAGTATCTCTCTCAAACTTCTTATACTTATACCCCTCATACAAAAATATAGCAATGAGTGTGAAGTCTACAAGATATGAGAGCTTTATGAAGTTTTGTGTCATTATAAGCCCCTCTTGGTAGTGACTCAACACTTCACCACCTAGCCATGACTCTGTGTGGAATGTGACAGGAGCCACTACTATACCAGCGAAAAGCCCAGCACCTAGTGTAGCACTCAGTAGTATCAGATATGCTATAGTTATCAATCTAAAGTTTTTTTTCATTTTATCTCTTTGAGGTTAATTTTTGCAATATTATCCAATTATAGTTTTGTAAATTATTATTTTTTCTATTTACTTGATTTTTGTATCTATACCAAAATTATGCTATCTATATCTTCTATCTATCACCTCTACTACTCCATCCCAATCACCCTCATGTCCAAAACAGCTACTACTATTGCATATCATATAGCCATCATTTGTATCACTCTTGATATATACAAAAGGGTATGGAGTAGTATCTTGATAGATACTACTCTCTTTTAGCCTCTCTTCTCTAAACTTGATGATGATATCATCTTGTAGGTATCTTATGACCATATGTGCCATCTTTGGTGTAGATATAGGTTTACGCATAGTATCATATGAGTGTATCTCCAATGTCCTAAAGACAAACTTCTTATAGATACTATCTACTAGAGAGCTGATAGATAGTAGTGCAGAGAGCATAGTAGCCATAGCAGATGGATATGAACTATCATGTGGTGTAGCTTCACTCTCAAATTCACCTCGTGAGAATTTCCACTTGCCATGCTCATAGTATCTCTCTATAGCACTATTTGCTAGTTTGGTAGCTATGATGAGATATAGCTCATCTAGTGTAGTCTCATAAGCCTCTATAAGGGTATCGCATAGATAGGCATAATCCTCCAAAAATGCTCCTATCTTGGGTCTCTTTCCTATGAGTGTAGTGTGGTAGAGTTGATCATCTATATATAGTCTATCCATAAGAGTATCTAGTGATTTGATAGCTATATTTAGATAGTTGTGGTCTATACGACTAGCTACAAATATAGATTTGATAGCCATTGCACTCCATGAGAGTTGGATCTTTTTGTCTACAAAAGGGTATGCCCTCTCTCTTCTTATCTCTCTTAGAGCAGATATAGCCTCTTGATAGTATGGTATATCTATATTGTATGGGTCATCTACTCTTATGATATTGTGACCCTTAAAGTTACCATCTTTAGAGATATTTAGGGATTGTGCCAACTCTTGGTGATGCTCCATAGGTATATTTGCTCTCTCAAATGACTCTATAGCTTCATCATAACTATATGTAAAATAGCCACCCTCTATGCCATCTCTATCTGCATCACTAGCGGAGTAGAATAGATAATCTTCACACATCTTATCTAGCATGAAATCTATCGTCTCAAAGGCTATATCTCTATATAGTCTCTCTTGAGATATATGATAGGCTTTTAGGTAGACTTCACTCAAGAGTGCATTGTCATAGAGCATCTTCTCAAAATGAGGCACAAGCCACTCATCATCTGTACTATACCTACAAAATCCACCATCTATACGATCATATAGACCACCTCTACACATAGAAGCAAGAGAGTTTAGTGCTATATCTAGAGTATCTCTGTTTTTGTTGAGTAGATAGGTATCTAGTAGTAGATCTATGGTAGATACTTGGGGAAATTTTGGTGCTTTATTGAAGCCTCCATTTTTACTATCAGATAGTTGGGATGCTTGATCTTGAAACCTTTTGATGATAGAGCTATCTAGTTTGGTCGCCTCTATTTTCTCTTTTTTGGTATAGAGAAATGACAATATCTCATCACCTTTTGATATGAGATTTTCTCTATCTATCTCATACTTTTTATATATAGTCTCTAGCAGTTGAGCAAATCCCATCATACCATGTTTTGGCTCTGGTGGTACATATGTGGCAGCATAGAATGGTTTGAGATCATGAGTGAGGAAGATAGATGTAGGCCATCCACCAGGGCGACCATTCATCAACTGATATATATTTTGAAAGTGTCTATCTATATCGGGTCTCTCCTCTCTATCTACCTTGATAGATATAAAGTGTTTATTTAAAATCTTTACAATCTCATCATTCTCAAATGACTCTCTCTTCATCACATGACACCAGTGACAGCTACTATACCCTATAGATAAAAATATAGCTTTATGCTCTACTTTAGCTCTATCAAATGCCTCATCACACCAAGGATACCAATCCACAGGATTGTTGATATATTGCTGAAGATAAGGGGAGTACTCATCTTTTAATCTATTTGACATCTTTTACCTTTTGTTTTTATTAACTCTACATTTACGAATATTTGTTATAGTACAAAACCAATTTATTATTGAGTGATTATACAGAGTATACACTCAAATCTATTATAGTTCTCTGTAGAAAATAATTAAAGGATATACTCTTATGTCTAATATAATTAAAATATTACTTTTAACGAGTGTTATGCTTTTTGGTTCAGGTTTTAACCTATCTCAAGAGAAACAGACTTTTCTAAAACCAAATGAAGCATTTAGAGTAGCAGCAGTCAAACAAGATAATATCATAAAAGCTACTATCAAACTAGGTGATAAGATACATATATATGATGAGTCTTTGCACTTTATGATAACTAAACCTAAAAAATTTGAGATAGAGGGGCTAAAGATACCTACTCCAAATATAGTAGATGGAGATAGAGTTCACTCAGGCACTATCATTGTAGATATACCTATAGATAGCATTGAATCCAAAGTATCTGGTGGATATACTCTATCAGTAGAGATGGAGGGGTGTTCAGATAGTGGTATCTGTTATCAACCACAAAAGAGAGCATTTGAGTTTGAGAGTACAGCTGTAGCCAAGATATCAAATAGCTCTACCTCGCCAAAAAAAGTAGAAGAGAGTATGATCTCAAAGCAAGAGTCAAAGGCTGGAGTATTTGACAAGATAAGCTCCTTGACCAAGGAGGGAAATAGTGCAAAGATAGCAGATGTATTAGACAAAGAGAGTTCATTTTTTATAATATTGCTATTTTTTATATTTGGACTACTACTATCTCTTACTCCTTGTATATTTCCTATGATACCAATACTATCATCTATCATAGTCTCTCAATCAAACAGTGGCAAGAGTAGTACTGCCCAAGCATTTTTCACATCTTTGGTATATGTGCTATCTATGGCGGTAACTTATACTGTAGTTGGACTGATAGCAGGTCTGCTAGGTGCTGATATACAAGCAGCGATGCAGAACCCTTGGGTGCTTACTATATTTGCTACTATGTTCGTCGCTTTGGCATTTTCTCTATTTGGATATTATGAGATAAGTTTGCCACAATCTTTGCAGAATAAGTTGACAAAAGTGAGTGATAATGCACAAGGCAAAGGAGTGACAGGTACTGCTATTATGGGTCTATTGTCTGCTCTTATTGTCGGGCCTTGTGTTGCTCCACCTCTAGGAGGGGCTATACTCTTCATATCTCATACAGGTGATGCACTACTTGGTGGTGTAGCACTATTTGTGATGAGTATGGGTATGGGTATGCCTCTACTGCTGGTAGGTATAGGTGCTGGTAAATTTATGCCCAAACCTGGTGGTTGGATGAGCAGAGTCTCTCAAATCTTTGGTATTATGATGCTAGGGTTGGCTATATTTATGTTGGCAAGGATACTACCAGATGGTTTGACACTCATACTTTGGTCTATGCTATCTATAGGTACAGCTCTATATCTAGGTCTACTTGATGGCAAAAATCCACATAGTATAGGTAGCTATCTAGGTAAACTATCTGCAATATTAGCTCTAGTGTATGGTATAACTCTATTTATTGGTGGTATAAGTGGGGCTACTTCTATCTTCAGACCTCTTGAGAAGTTTGTCACATATGATGGTGTGGTAGTAGATGAGATACTCAAAAATGTAAGCCATAGCAATGGAGGATATAGCATAGATAGATTGATGAGAGAGGTAGAGGCATCTAGTAAGCCTGTGGTAGTAGATTTTGGCAAAGATTCATGTACTGCATGTATGGAGCTTGAGGAGATCACATTTTCTGATAAAGAGGTGCAAGAGGAGTTGAAAAACTTTACTTTTATACAGATAGATTTGACCGCCAATAGTGATGAGGATAAAGCTCTACTCAAAAAGTATGAACTCTTTGGTACACCAAATATCATATTTTTTGATAAAGAGAATAACTTCTTAGTAGATAAGACAGTAACTGGTTTTATAGAACCTGAAGATTTCTTGAAACATCTCAAAAAGATACCCAAGTAAAATAGATCTTAATATATCTTTGATCTCTAAACCCAAATTATTTGGATCTATTCTCTGCTCTTTTGATCTATAGGTGGTAGTGGAGCGAAGTATCCTATAAGTAGTAGTAGAGTACCTACTCCTATAAAAGATATGATCCTCTCTATAGTACCACTACTCCCCAACTCTACAAAGAGTAACTTGATAACAACTATTATCAATAGACTAAAGCCCCCTATCCATAGAGGGCGGTTGCTATATCTCTTGGATAGTAGCATCAAAGAGATTGCCAATAGACTCCATAGTATAGATATACCTGCTTGGAAGATGATACTATGCCACATACTCTCTACACTATATGGTATATCTATATAGTTGTGTATCGCTCTACCATATATTACACTACTCAATATAGTCACCATGAAAGCAACAGATATGCCCAAAAGCATACGACTCTTTTGAGAAAAACGATCACGATAGTAATATACCCAATAGAGTGATATAGCCAAAGCGATCAACTCTATCATATCCAATGGATTGAGTATAGGTATATATGGTAGTAGGGTAGGATCACCTGATAGAGTAAATGAACCTATCTCCCATATACTCAACATAGCCACCAATCCACTAGTACCTGCAAATCTATACAGTTCACCAAATCTCTTGAAGCTCATTATAGCTATAGCCAAAACTATAGGTGGAAGTGCCATAGAGCCTATTGTCCAACTATCACTATCTATCCAAATTGCTACCCTATAGTGTACCTCTAAGATAGCTACAATAGCAATACTCCATAGGGATAAGAGATGCAAATCTCTACCCCATCTCTCCCAATCCAACCTATAGTAGTATAGTAGTATATAGTTGATAGAGTAGAAGATGCTCAGAGATATGATACCAATACCACCCAATGGGTGGGTATAGTTGTAATCTATAATGATACTACATATAAATAGTATCCCCAAAAGTAGATAAAATCTAAATAGATATATAGCTCTAGTCCACTCTATCCATTTGGCAATGGTGGATACTATTAGAGCAGTGATACTTAGATATATCAACATGATATTTCCATATAAGTAGCTAACTTCAATCCTCTCTGCCTCTATCGAACCACCAATTAGCCAAAGTAGTATAGATATCGAGATATATATTTTTGGAGCTTTCATATCAAAACTACTCAATTGTGTATGGTAGATATCTAACAGATATGATGATATAAGTGTAGATATGATGATGATAAGATACCCAATAAACCTACCATTGATATATGGTATTGTAGTACCATCTGTAGGTATATAGGATATAGGATATAGGATGATAGCTACTATCAGCAAAACCTCTCCAAAATATCTAGTATATCTCTTAGATTGTTTGAGTGCTATCCATATAATGCCTGTACTCTCCAACGCCCATAGAGCAGCAGCTACATTTGTATCAAAAGCATACAGTATAGATAGAGTATAAAATAGTACACCTAGAGCTAGAAATGTTTGAGCTAAAAGTTTGGTCTTCTCTTTTGACCTTAGGGTGATAAATAGCAGTAGATATAGTGTACCCAATGCAAGGGTGGTATATAGGTCACCATCATCTATATGCTCCACAAGCTTTAGTTGTAGTGGAAAAGCTACTAGTGGCAGACCAAAGATGAGTGTAGCATCTACTAAATTGTGTGGTTTGTATGGATATTTGATAGTAAACAGGATAGATATGGTTAGATACATTGAGAAAAATAGTATCAAAAATGGCTCAGTTGTCTCAAATAGTTGATACTCATAACGCAAAATACCCCAAGATGTAGCTATCACAAAGGTAGATATGAATCCTGCTATATTCAAAACTCTCCAT
>Ga0256913_10000863_pt1 | contig 15705 bp, 9 predicted proteins | sample Axial_MatmetaG_FD_185970 | JGI IMG/M metagenome (GOLD analysis project Ga0256913, IMG submission 185970) | Deep-sea worm associated microbial mat communities from Axial Seamount, Juan de Fuca Ridge, Pacific Ocean - Axial_Mat | ecosystem: Environmental > Aquatic > Marine > Oceanic > Microbial...
AATTACTTGTTGACGAAAATCTGCCGAAGCATCTTGATAGTCATAATGGTTAAAATTGCTAAAGTGAGCAGCATTAAAGTTCACCACATATTTATAAACGAGGCTATCTTGATCATTATTATGATAATAGAGACCAATATATGTTGCCGATCCATCTTCAAAATCGGTATTGACCAATGAGCCTCCTGAGGTAGGTAGATTTTCGTTGAGGGTAGTGATATACAAACCTTTAAATTCATCCAGAAAATTTTCAATATTTGCGTATACGGTACTATCTAGGTTTAATAAACGCTCTCCAAATTCATTAGACAGAGGTATACTGATGGGACTAATGATTTTTTGTGATGTATCACTGGGATCTACAATGCTATCAAAATGAGGAATGAATATCTTATCCCCAAGCACCTCATTTTTAATGCGTAAGTTTTGATTGGAGAAATAGGCTTCATCGCGGGACATATCCTCACCCACCTCATAAACGGTGAGGTGTTGTGAATAATTGGTGTCGCCAAAAATATCAGTATTGGCATATTTGATATAGAGGATAATACTGTCCAGCTCAGCACCTTCGCCAAAATCCCAGCTATCACCACCTACAGGCAAGCGAAACTGGCTATAAACACTGGCATTCAGCATCCCAAAGGTAGGGTCTTTATAGGCTCCTAATACATGGGAACTGAGCTCATCGCTTCTAAGGGTGTCTATTAGTTCGCTATGAACTCTTACTGTGATGGTATCCATATAGGTTACTACCAAGGGATTCTCACCTACCACATTTACGCCTATCTTACTAATGTCTTTCTGACAGGAAAAAAGGAAAGCAGCCATAAGAATCACCATTAGGCTGCTTGAAAATATTTTGTTCATCTTGTTCATCTGAATCATTTACTCTGCGAAAATAATTAAAGCAAATAATTAGTTATAGTATTTATCTTTTTTTAACGTCTATTCATCAATTAAGGAGTCGTAAAAGGTGTTGTAAGCATTTACATAATCTTCTTCGCCCTGATAAGGTAGGATAGGTTTGCCGGTTTCTTCTGCCATCTTTACAAAGGCTTCATCCAAATCTTCAACACCATAAATAATGGCATCGGCAAACTTTAATGAACCACGCATTAAATCCATATAAGTACCATCTTTATACAACTCTAAATCAGCATCATCAATGCCCTCCATCTTAATTTTTTGAGGCAAATTTTCGTTGAGTTTGTTCTCAAAGTGGTCGTTATAGAGAGAAACGATAATCTTGGTGTCATCAAACAATGGATTGTCTTTAAATGCTTTTCTGATATAAAGAGGGACTAAGGCAGACATCCAACCGTGACAGTGAACAATATTTGGTGCCCAGCCTAATTTTTTTACTGTTTCCAAAACACCTCTGGAGAAAAATACTGTCCGCTCATCATTATCAGCAAAAAACGCTCCTTTGGCATCAACAGTGGTAAATTTACGGTGAAAATATTCTTCGTTATCGATGAAATAAACCTGCATCCGAGCTTGCTGTATCGAAGCTACTTTGATAATAAGAGGATGGTCATGATCGTCAATAATAAGATTCATTCCGCTTAAGCGAATCACCTCATGGAGTTGGTTTCTGCGCTCATTGATGCTACCAAACCTTGGCATGAAAGTTCTGATTTCTTTCCCTTTTTCTTGAATTCCTTGTGGAAGATAACGGCCTATTTTACTTCTGTTATTCTCGGGTAAATAAGGTGTAATTTCCTGATTGACGAATAAAACTCTTTTTTTCATGTAACTTCTCTTTTTATAAAACAGCAATCATATTATTTAAGCAACTAGAAATTAGTATGTCTAGTCTTGGGTAAATGGTAGTTGTGCCGTAATTCATATTATTAATTATGATGGATTGCAAAGATAAACATTTTTTCTAAACTATATTTTATCAAGCCCTTAAGGAGACTGAAATTATGGTAATTCTTAACTTGCTCTTCATTGGATAAGCAATTCTAATTAGTGTCTGTCCATAATGTCCGATTTCTTCTTTTTTCTTGTTCTGAAAACACTTACTTACAAATGTAAGCTCCTTATTTTCAGAACTGCGAAACATCGAACTCAAACATTCTGAACCAGACTCTCCAAGCTTTTACAAAAAATAGCGACTTTATAGACAGGCACTAATTTAGTGCCTGTCTATAAAGTCGAGAGTTTGAGCTAGAAAGTTCGAATTCAAGGTTTGTGATAAATCCAAACCGCAGAATACTGAGGTATTTGAGGATTTGTATTTTGAACAATAACACAGAAGTCGGACTTTATAGACGAACTCTAATTATATTGGTTTATACAGCCTCTTATTATGGCCTTTTAATGAAAATGATTGAAAAAAAATTCATCATTTTATTATGCATGCATAATTATTTTTTATAATTTAGCAGGCCAAATCATATTCATGCAAAAATACCTGATTAAAGCGCATGCTTGCATGAATAAAAAATCAGATTAATTTACAAAACAAAACACCTAAATATGATAAATTTTGAGTTTACAGAGGAACAGATAATGATTCAACAAGCTGCTAGAGATTATGCTCAGCGTGAATTGATTAAAGACGTTATTGAGAGAGATGAAAAAGCTGAATTTCCCACAGAACATATTAAAAATTTAGCTGAGTTAGGCTTTTTGGGTATGTTAGTAGGCGAAGAATGGGATGGCGGTGGAATGGATACTGTATCTTATGTTTTGGCTATGGAAGAAATCTCTAAGGTGGACTCTTCTTGTGGCGTGGTGATGTCGGTAAATAACTCATTGGTATGCTATGGATTAGAAAAATATGGTACTGATGCCCAACGTGAGAAATATTTGAAGCCCTTAGCCAGAGGTGAAAAAATTGGTGCCTTCTTGCTCTCAGAACCCGAAGCCGGCTCCGATGCTACTAAACAAAGAACAATAGCCGAAGATAAAGGAGATTATTATTTACTCAATGGTACTAAAAACTGGATTACAAATGCCAATTCTGCTTCTACTTATTTAGTGATTGCACATACGCATCCTGAAAAAGGACACCGTGGAATCAATGCTTTTATCGTAGAGAAAGACACCCCCGGTATCACATTAGGTCCTCACGAAAACAAAATGGGCATGCGTAGTAGCGATACTCATTCTGTAATGTTCACCGATGTGAAAGTTCCCAAAGAAAACCGAATTGCCGAAGATGGCTTCGGCTTTAAATTTGCCATGAAAACATTAGAAGGTGGTCGTATTGGCATCGCCTCTCAAGCTCTGGGTATTGCTTCCGGTGCTTTTGAGAGGGCATTGCAGTATTCACAAGAGCGTAAAGCTTTTGGGACTGAAATATTCAACCATCAATCGGTAGCTTTTAAACTATCGGATATGGCTGTGAAAATTGAAAATGCACGTAATCTTTGTTTGAAAGCTGCTTGGTTGAAAGATCAAGGAAAACCTTATGGTACTGCCTCAGCTATGGCCAAGCAATATGCTGCCGATATTGCCATGGAAGTTACTACAGAAGCTGTTCAAATTCATGGTGGATACGGTTTTGTGAAAGAATATCATGTGGAAAGATTGATGCGTGAAGCTAAGCTTACACAGATCTACGAAGGAACTTCCGAAGTACAGAAAATTATTATTTCGCGTTCTTTATTAAAATAAAATATAAATCTTGTTGGATATTAATCCTAACAATGAAAACGATTAATATTTAACTTTTAACTTTTTGATATGAAAATATTAGTTTGTATTAGTAATGTGCCCGATACAACCACAAAAATCAAACTCAATGGAGATCAAAAATCTGTTGATATGACTGGTGTACAATGGGTCATCAACCCTTGGGATGAGTTGGCTTTGACTCGTGCCATGGAGTTAAAGGAACAATCCGGAGGAAAAATAGACAAGATTACGGTGATCACTGTGGGTGAAAAAACAGTAGAACCTACTTTACGTAAAGCTTTGGCAGTGGGTGCCGATAATGCTGTACGTATTGATACCGTGCCTACCGATGATTATTATGTGGCTGCTCAAATTGCAGAATACCTAAAAAAAGAGCCTTATGAATTGATTATTACCGGTATTGAGTCCAGCGATTATAATGGTTCAGCAGTTGGTGGAATGTTGGCTGAGTTCCTAGATGCTCCTTCTATTTCTTCTGTCTCCAATATTTCTTTTGAAGGCGATGCCTTTGTTATGAAAAAAGCCATCGATGGTGGCAATGAGACAGTGACCGCTGATACACCTATGGTAGCAGTGGTTCAAAAAGGAATTGCTATTGATCCAAGAATTCCCGCCATGCGTGGTATTATGATGGCTCGTAAGAAGCCGCTCTTGGTAGAAGCTCCTGTCGAAATAGAAGCACTTACCGAGTTTGTGAATTTTGAAATGCCTAAACCTAAGCCTCCTGTTAAAATGGTGGATGCTGAGAATGTGGCTGAATTATTCAGATTATTACACGAAGAAGCCAAAGTTTTATAAACCTCATAAAAAAGAAAGATATGTCAGTATTAGTATATACAGAAAACTGGGACGGTAAGTTTAAGAAATCTTCTTTTGAATTGGTTTCTTATGCTCATGCCATGAGCGGACAGGCCGGAGGTGAAGCTATTGCTTTAACCATTGGTGAAGTAGCAAACGAAGAATTAGAAAAACTAGCTCAATATGGCGCCACTAAAGTGCTGAGTATAGTTGGTGATGCTTATAAAGAAATGGATGCTGCCCTTTATGCACAAGCGGTTGCTGCAGCAGCCCAAGCAAATGGATGCGAAATAGTGTTGATGGCTAATAATAATGAGGGAAAAGGAATAGCTCCTCGTGTTGCTGTGAAACTAAAAGCAGGTTTGGTAAGCGGTGCCACTGCCCTAGCACAATCCTTTGATCCTTTTGTGGTGCGTAAAAACGTCTTCAACGGAAAAGCCATAGGCTATCAACAGATAAAAAGTGCCAATAAAGTGGTGACTTTAGCACAAAACTCCTTTGAAATTATGGAAAATCCGGTTGCTTTTGTCGCCGAAATCTTTGATGCAGATGCTGCCGAGAGTAAAACCAATGTTTCTGCTGTTGATAAAGTAACCGATAAGCTTTTATTAACCGATGCCGAAATAGTGGTATCCGGTGGTAGAGGAATGAAATCTGGAGATAATTGGGGACCACTCGAAGAGCTTGCCAATGTTTTAGGCGCAGCTACCGCTTGCTCTCGTCCTGTTTCCGATGAAGGATGGAGAAGCCATGAAGAGCATGTGGGTCAGACGGGTAAAATCATTGCCCCTGACGTATATTTTGCTTTGGGTATTTCCGGTGCCATTCAGCATATAGCCGGTGTCAGCTCATCAAAAGTGATAGTGGCTGTAAATACCGATCCCGAAGCTCCTGTTTTCGAAGCTGCCGATTATGGTATCATCGGTGATTTAAAAACCGTATTGCCACGAATGGTAGAAGAAGCCAAAGCCTTTAAGGCAAATTCATAAAACTATATGAATAAGCTTAAAAAAGAACTGCTCTTGAGCGGTTCTTTTTTTTGCTTTTGCTTAAAGCAATATCATCACAATTGATAACAGCAATCTATATTGCATTACTTGTCGCACAGCTCCCCCAAGCTGTGGCAGTCATCTCGATGGTTCACATTGCTAATTTTAAATATGGATTTTCCCTTTATAATAATGGGCCCCAATTTCTGTCTGATAAAAGTACACTCCCAAAGCCAAATTTTGAAAATTCCAATAAAACTTGCTTTGGCCTTTTTTGAGAGAAAGTTCTGTTAGGGTATTATCGTAAACATCTTTGATTTGGAGTAGACTTTTTTTGGTGATTGTTGGTAGTTGAAAAATGATTTGGATTTTTGCGGGATTAAAAAAGGATGCATATTGCTCGAATCCTTTTATAGGACCACTGATTCCAACTCCAATTTTCCCCACAATCTTCCGGACTTTCAAAAACATATTCAATAAAATTATTGCTGGTAAAGCACATTAACATGAGGAATTCCCGGAAAAAACCATCAGGGTATTAAGGAATTATTGTTGGACCAAAAGGATTACCACCACTCCCAATGCCCTCTATTACGTCATACATAATCCAGTCATTAAGAATAGAGCAGACCCTGAACATTCTGAACCAGACTCTCCAAGCTTTTAAAAAATTAGCGCCTGTCCATTTCTGTTAGGTGGGTATCTTCAATATTGAACCCACTTGATTTTAAAGCTTTAGAAGCTGATTCAATCTACCATCTTTGTTTGTATAAGGATTTAGATTCTTCTGGCTCGTTTAAAGAGATAATAACCTAAAGTTCAGGTTTTCCTTCCTTGCTCATAACTTTTGAACCGGATAGGTAGCGCAGCTGGTCATTAACCCTTACAATTTTACGATGAAATACAAACTGGTTCAGCTGTAGAAGAATTACCACGTTTATTCATCATGGTAAACAAAACAGGGAAGACAACCCCTTGATACACTACACCCAAAACAAGAATGTTAATGTTTTTATCTCCAAATTTCCAGTTGGTTCTGTCTAAAGCAAGCCTGAATGGAGGTTTATGTCGGTAATTTCAAAAATTATCATGTGCTAAGAAAAATTTCTTAAATATTATGAAATTGTGCAAGTATTAAAAAAAGTAGAAGCCTTTTACAGATACAATGAACAATTGATATAGATCAATTAAAAGGACGTCCGATAAATTTTCTTTTTATCAACCGACTTCATTAAATATTGTATTTTTGCAGAAACAAAAAAACAAAAAACAAATCCGATATGGATCACTTATTTAAAAAAGATGCTTTGCTCTACCATTCGCAAGGAAGAGCGGGGAAGATAGAAGTTATTCCCACTAAGCCACATTCAACACAAAGAGATTTATCAATGGCCTATACTCCAGGAGTAGCTGAGCCCTGTTTAGAAATTGAAAAAAAACCAGAAACTGTATATAATTATACTGCAAAAGGAAATCTGGTAGCTGTTATTTCTAATGGTACTGCAGTTCTTGGCTTAGGAGATATTGGACCTTTGGCAGGAAAACCAGTGATGGAAGGCAAAGGCTTACTCTTTAAGATTTATGCTGATTTAGATGTTTTTGATATTGAAGTTGACACCAAAGACATAGATAAGTTTGTAGAGACTGTTAAGATGATATCACCCACTTTTGGGGGTATCAATTTAGAGGATATTAAAGCTCCCGAGTGTTTTGAAATAGAAAGACGCTTAAAAGCAGAGTTAGATATTCCTGTTATGCATGATGACCAACATGGAACTGCCATGATTTCTTCTGCAGGACTACTGAATGCCTTAGAAGTGATTGGCAAAAAAATAGAGGAAATTAAAGTTGTGATTAGTGGAGCCGGTGCTGCAGCAGTAACATGTGGAAGACTTTATAAAAAACTAGGCGTTAAATCGGAAAATGTTGTGATGGTTGACAGCCGAGGTGTTATTAGAGCTGATCGTGGAAATTTATCCCCTGAAAAACAAGAATATGCCACTAAGCGTGATTTAAAAACCCTTGCTGATGCTTTAGTTGATGCTGATATGTTTTTAGGCCTTTCTATTGGTGGTTTATTGAAACCAGAGATGTTGAAAACTATGGCAAAAGACCCAATTGTCTTTGCATTAGCAAATCCTACTCCAGAGATAGAATATGATTTGGCCATGAAAATCAGACCAGATGTTGTAATGGCAACAGGAAGAAGTGATTATCCTAACCAAATTAATAATGTATTGGGATTTCCTTATATTTTCCGTGGTGCTTTAGATGTAAATGCCAGCGATATTAATGATGAAATGAAAATTGCTGCTGTTCGTGCCATGGCTGCATTAACAAAAGAACCGGTACCTGAGGAAGTAAATATGACTTTTGCTAAAGGCAATTTAGTATTTGGTCCCGAATATTTAGTACCCAAGCCCACCGATCCACGCCTATTAGAAACAATATCACCCGCTGTTGCCAAAGCAGCTATGGATACTGGTGTTGCACGTAACCCTATTACCGACTGGACATCTTATATAGAAAATTTACGTAAACGTCTTGGCTTAGGAAATCCTTTATTGAGAAAGCTCAAAGCACAAGCCGTTAACTCTAATAAGAAAATAGTTTTAGCAGAATGTAATAACTATAAAATGTTAAAAGCTGCAGAAATTATTGTCAATGAAAACATTGCTGAACCTATTCTTTTAGGTAATGAAAAAATTATTCATTCAATTATTGAAGAAAACAACTTAGAGCTAAAAGGTGTTCAAATTATCGACCCTAAAGATGCCAAACATGAAGATATGGTAAATGAGTTTGCTATGTCCTTTTATGAAAAACGTAAAAGAAAAGGGGCCACCTTAGGCAAAGCCAAAAAACTCATGATTCATCGTAGCTTTTTTGCCTCCTCCATGGTCAATTCAGGTATGGCTGATACTATGATTGCCGGAGTAGACAGGAGTTATCCTGACACTATTAAACCAGCCCTACAGATTATAGGTCGCTCAGATAAAGATGCCTTAGTAACAGGAATGTATATTATTCTTACGAAAGATGGTCCTTATTTCTTGGCTGACACTACAGTAAATAAAAATCCTACTACTGAGCAACTAATTAAAATAACCTTACAAACTGCTAAAGCAGTAAAAAGCTTTAATATAGAGCCCAATATAGCTTTACTAACCTATTCAAATTTTGGATCAAGTGAGGGTTTCTCTCCAACTAGAATGCAAGAAGTTGCAGCCTACTTACACAAAAATCATCCCGATTTAGTAGTTGATGGAGATGTACAAGCTAATTTTGCTTTAAATAAAGAATTATTCGCAGAACGTTATCCTTTTAGTAAATTGGCTGGAAAGAAAGTAAACACCCTAATTTTCCCCAACTTATCTTCGGGAAATATTGCTTATAAACTCTTGCAGTCAATGGGAAAATATAGGGTTATTGGACCCATTCTTAGCGGCTTAAAAAAACCTATACATATTCTTCAATTGGGTAGTACAGTGGAAGAAATAGTAGATATGGCCATAGTAGCTGTTAATGATGTACTCTCAATGGAGAAATAAAGTAAATTACATTAGACAAATATTTATTATTACGGCTTGGAATCTTGTATTCCAAGCCTTTTTTTGGAGTGTAATAATCATACTACAAAAGATGAGTCTAATAAATGCGAAAAATATTTCGTATTTATTAGACTCATTTCAATAGCTTCACTTTATATGCAAACTTTATTGAGTTATCATTATCTTTTGAGTTTCCATACCTGCTTTTGTCATTAGTTGAAGTAAATAGGAACCATTTTGCAAATCTGCCACATTTAAACGACTATTTTTCGCGTTTACTTCACCTTCTTTCACAAGCTGACCTTCCATATTCAGAATCTGATAAGAGCGTATCAGACTCGTGCTTTGCAAGCGGATGAAATCTTGTGCCGGCTGGGGCCAAACTTTTGAAAAGTCTTGTGCTTGTTTATTTACAAAGACAGATTTATCGTTTCTAAATATCTCGGCCACGCCTAACTCTTCGGTATTATAACCACAAATAAACAAATCGGCATAACCATCATTATTATAGTCGGCAGCACGGCAGTCGCCCCAATAAGTTTTTAAAATCTCTTCTGACTCAGAGAAATTACCATCATTATTATATCTTATTTCGCCAACATAATTTCCAGTACCCATGGCATCAACAGTACCGGCGATAAATAGGTCTAAATCGCCATCGCCATCAAAATCAGCCCATTCAAGTGAGCTATGAGAAACTGCGGGTAAAAATATATTATCTTCTTCGGTAAATGTTTCATCGCCATTATTGGAATAAATAAGCGTATATCGTTGGCTTCCATCTCCACCAACACCAGAGATGGTCAAATCTAAATCACCATCACCATCATAATCGGCCCAAGCCATATCACCTAACCAACCTTGGTGTAGATTTACCGATGTCTGCTCGGAAAAACTACCATCGCCATTGTTTTTATACAGGCGGGTAACAAAATCCACATCACCATAACCATTCATTACAAAATCGGGATAACCATCATTATTATAATCGCCCCACTTAAATTTACCGAGATTCATTCCTTCCAAATTTAGGCCGCTCACTTCCGTAAAAGTAAGATCCTGATTGTTTTCAAAAACTTTTGTAATAAATACATAGTTATTATCGAAACCACAAATACCCACATCCAAGAAGCCATCATTATTATAATCGGCAAAATCTATATCTCCCATATATACATCGGGTAAACCTGTGGAAGCTTGTTCAGTAAAACTTCCATCACCGTTATTTAAATAGAGTTTACAAAGCCCTACATTGGAATATCCCATGACAATTAAATCTAAATAATCATCATTATTAAAATCACCCCATTCCACATCGCCTAAGCTTACGTTCACTAAATCAGCTGAAGTATTCAAAGTAAAATTATCGTCACCATCGTTATGATACAATAAAGTTGTATCGATACCTAAGGTAGGTTCTCCACAAATCACAATATCTAAAAGGCCATCATTATCATAATCTCCCCAAGCGGAGGATGCGCTATATCGAACACCTGGAAACCCAGCATCGATATTGGTAAAATTCTGTGCTTTACTTCCTATAAATAAAAATGTCAAGAAAATAAAAAGTAGTACTATTTTTTTCATATTGTTGATTTTGTGAACCTCAGTATTTTCAAGTTTTATGAAAACACATCAGGTTCTAATTATTAAATTATTTAGGTCATTTTGAAGTTGCAAGTTAATAAATTATTTACTATTAACTGCTGCACACCCATGCTAATGCAAACCAAGTTTAAATAACTCTTCTTCATTCATCAGTCTACCAATTGGATATACATCCTTTTTTGCATCCCAATAGGGTGTTTTTTTGTAAAACCACATAGTCTGGGCAAACTGATTTTTAGCAAGCTCAGGATGATTCGTCTTCCAGAGTATGAACTCATCGTATAGATTGGAATCTTTGGCTATCATTTCGCGCGCCATTTTTTCCATGACATAGGTCTCGGCATATTCTTTTCGTTCCATAGTACTGTTGAAAAAACCCCATGACACCAAAGAATTATCTGCTTTAGGCTCTAAAAGATAAACCAATACTTTTAGGGCTCGCTGACTCACCGGAACCACCATGGCTCCAGCTTCATAATGAGCGATTCTCTCCTCCGACTTTATATCAAAACTTTGTAGATTTTGATGTCCTTCAAATGAATGAGCTGCCCATTTTTGATTAGTAAATTTATAAGATTCTATATTCACATCCTTTGGCTCTTTGGTTATAAAATAGTATATGCCATGAGCTTTGATAATCTCATGAATATCCTTCCACTCCACAGGAATGATATATGCCAAAGGAAGATCCACTACTTCTGTGGCTTTTTGCTTCTCAAATAATTCCAATTGAAAGCTCTTATTGATATTGGAATATTGAAACCAATCACCTCCGGTTAAATCACTTTTAACAATCTTATATTCTTTACCAAGAAATTGCGTTTTGGAGCTGTCTTGCATATCGGTTTCGTAACGGATGGTGAGTTTTTTAGGCCTCCATTTCTCCGAGGACATTTTCACATCTGCTGCATGATTCAATGCCATAAGTTTATTGGCATCTTGATACATGGTCTTCAAAGTAGCAAATAACATATTATAGGTGGCAAAAACGCGATCTTTATAAGGCTTAAGCATATGGGTTTCTATGAGTAAGCCCACCCTATTTTGAAGAGCAGTATATCCTTGAGAAATCATTGGTGTTCCCACTCCTCTCATGAGGCCACTTCTGGGGTCATGCCAATTTCTAAATGAGACATAAGGGAAAATAGGAGTAGATTTCTGCTTCATGATTTCTACTAAAAAGGGTTCATATGTTTGCTGAACCCAATTGGTTAAATCTTTATCCATATTGCCAAAAGTCTCCAAGGCATAAGTAGCTACATATTGATAATCGGCACCATCTGTTGTGTGACAATCAACAAATATATCAGGCAGATATTCATTAAATATTTTCAACCAAGCTCTCATTTCAGGGGAGTCTGCCTTCATATAATCCCTATTTAAATTAAGATTTCGACTATTGGTGCGCCAGCCCATTTCTATGGGACCATTTTGGTTGATTCTATTATATGGATTCATTCGAGCCAAGCCATCAACGTTAAAAGAAGGAATAAAAAGGATACTCACTTTATCGAATATTTCAGGCGCTTTGTTTTTAAAAAGCAAATCTCTTAACAACATAAAACCGGCATCGGTTCCATCTGGCTCTCCGGCATGAATTCCAGCTTGTACGAATAAAATGACTCGTCCTGCTTTTTTAATATCTTGTGGATTGGTATATCCATCCTTATCCACAATTAGTAGTGGAATGGCTCGATGCTGAGGACTTTTACCCATTTCTTTAAAATTTACCATTGGGCTGGCCCCAGCAATTTTCTTAGAGAAAGCTATACATTCCGCATAAGTGAGGGTTTCTAAGAAATTAGAATGTTCAAATTTTGTTTCCCATTTTTTATCTTGCGCCAAGATGGAAATACTTAGGAAGCTCAAATAAAATATTAAAAGTCTGTGCATGGTATTTTTATTTCAAAGATACATTTTCTACCAATATTGCATTAGATATAGCACTATAGAAATAGTTCCTAACATAAATTGAAATAATATTTCAGTCGTTCAGCTTGACAGGGAAGATTTTCGTCATAAGTTGGGATCAACAATTAAATCTGGAGGTAGAACAATTTAGCAAAGGAATGCGTTTGAAAATTAAAAGGCGAATCATAAACAAGGTGATGCATGAGAAAAGTGTTTTATTAAGGTAGCAAACCTAATATCTAGGATTTTATAGACTCCACCTTTGGCGGATGCAATTAACCGCCTTCGAAAATTGCTATAGAAAGCATCAAAATTATAGGATTAGGCATACTCTTTGATTTATATCCTTGATACACAATATATTATACGGCTTTTTTGATTTAAAAGCTTTTTTACATTTTTGAATCATTATATACTTTGGGCAATACTTTTGCTCTAAAACACAAAATATATGCGTAAAATGGGTTCATGCTATAAAATTCCCATCTTATACTACTCTAGGTTTAAGTACATATAACAAACTCGATGTATTAGGATTCGCTTTTGAAGATTTTCTATTAGAATACCAACCTTTTAAAAAGGCAGCAATAAATGCGAGGATATTACCTTTATATTTTTCAGATAATAGACTCACATAATAAGAGTCGAATTTCATAGGGAGTGTATCCTTCAATTGGAAACCATATTTTTCAAATAGGTTCTCCACGTCATTTTTTGTAAAATGGTATAAATGCCGAGGCACATCTAAACCAGCCCAATATTTTCCATAATGCAGCGCATCCCAGCTTTTCAAATTTGGAAGTGCAATAAATACAATTCCATTTTCCTTGATTAGTCGGCGCAAATCTTCCATTCTTCTGGACAAGTCGGAAACATGTTCCAGTACATGCCACATGGTAATCACATCAAAGGAATGGGATTTTAAATCCATGATATTTTTTGGATCTAAGACCTTTAATCCATAATTATTTTCAGCAAAATGGCGTGCTTGTTCGTCTGGCTCTATTCCCTGACAATTCCACCCTCGCTTTTTAAATTCATTCAAAAACTGACCCGTAGCGCAGCCAATATCTAAGATTCTATTAGCATCCTTTTTGGAAGAAATTAAATCATATTTTTTTTTGAGTGTATAGCGTCGCACTTGTTGATATAAAAAGCCGAATAAACCTTTCTTAGAATTACTATGCGAAATATAATTTTCACTTTTATAATACGCGCTCAGCTTTTCTTCAATAGGACGGGGATTGGTAAAATGGAAACCACATTTGTTACATTTACTAATACTAAATTCCTCTTGCGATAGAAAGTAATCTTTGGTTTTTAAAGCTTTTTCTTGCTTTGCTGAGCCACAAATAGGGCATCGTTTTATGATTTCAAATTTTTGTTCCACGTGAAACTAATTTAAATATATTATTAATTACCTTCCTAAATATACCAAAAGTACACTAATATCGGATGGACTCACACCGCTAATTCTACTTGCCTGCCCAATAGTCCTTGGTCTTACTTTCTTTAACTTTTCGCGCGCTTCATAGGATAAAGACAAAAGTTCATCATAAGCGAAATCATCCTTTAATATCATTTCATCAAATTTTGTCATTCGTTCTGCCAACTCTTTCTCCTTGAAAATATAACTTTCATATTTCACCAATATTTCTACCTCCTCCAAAATTTCCATATTCAGAAGATCGATAGTAGATAGGAATTCTTTTAATTGTACAGAATATTGAATTAGACCATTAATATATACTTGCGGCCGCAATAAAACCTGAGAAAAACGAGTTTTCTGCTTTAGTTTATGACTACCTACAGAAACCAAATATTCATTTACTTCATCGGGCAAAGCACTATTTTTATTCAAATACTTTATGATTAGGTTCACTTTTTCCTTTTTATCAAGCATTTTTTGATAGCGTTTTTCGGAGGCCAATCCCAATTGATATGACTTTTCTGTAAGCCTAAAATCAGCATTATCTTGTCGTAAAAGAATACGGTATTCTGCTCTACTGGTAAACATTCGGTAGGGTTCATCCACTCCCTTGGTAATTAAATCATCAATTAAAACACCAATATAAGCCTCATTTCTTCCCAATATGAAGGCTTCCTTTTTATGAACTTTCTGGTGTGCATTGATACCGGCCATCAAACCTTGGGCAGCGGCCTCCTCATAACCCGTGGTTCCGTTTATTTGACCCGCGAAAAACAGACCAGCGATAACCTTAGTTTCCAAACTGGCCTTTAATTGTTCAGGAGGAAAATAGTCATATTCTATGGCATAACCCGGACGAAATATCTTGGCATTTTCAAAGCCTGGAATTTCTCGTAAGGCTTTCAACTGGACATCGTCGGGCAAAGAAGAAGAAAAACCATTAATATAGTATTCAATAGTGTCTTTACCTTCGGGTTCTACAAAAAGTTGATGCTGATCTTTGGCGCTAAATCTCTCTATTTTATCTTCAATACTAGGGCAATATCTAGGCCCCACCCCTCCGATTCTACCCGTAAACATGGGAGAGAATTCAAAGCCTTTTCTTAAGGTTCCATGAACAGTAAGGTTGGTATAGGCTAAATAACAAGAACGTTGCTGATTTAACTTAGGCGTTTCAAGAAAACTGAATTTAGAGGGTATTTCATCCCCTTTTTGTTCTATTAGTTTTGAAAAATCGATGGTTCTCCCATCAACTCTGACGGGAGTACCGGTTTTCATTCTATCGGCTCTAAAACCCAAAGTCTTTAATTGTTCCGTAATTCCTGTACTGGATTTTTCACCCATTCTACCACCGAACAAAACTTTCTCGCCAATAAACATTTTTCCATTTAAGAAGGTGCCATTGGTTAATATGACAGTTTTGGCTCTAATTTTTTGACCCATCTGAGTGATAACTCCGGCAATAGTATTCTTCTCAATGATTAATTCAATTACTTTATCTTGCCAAAAATCTAAATTTTCGGTATTTTCCAACATATGGCGCCATTCTTCCGAAAAGCGCATACGGTCGCTTTGAGCTCTAGGACTCCACATAGCTGGTCCTTTGCTCCTATTGAGCATCCGGAACTGTATCATGGTTTTATCGGTAACCAAACCACTGTACCCACCTAGAGCGTCTATTTCACGAACTATTTGCCCTTTGGCTACACCACCCATTGCAGGGTTGCAACTCATTTGAGCTATTTTATTCATGTCCATAGTAATAAGCAAG
>Ga0256913_10000864_pt1 | contig 15689 bp, 9 predicted proteins | sample Axial_MatmetaG_FD_185970 | JGI IMG/M metagenome (GOLD analysis project Ga0256913, IMG submission 185970) | Deep-sea worm associated microbial mat communities from Axial Seamount, Juan de Fuca Ridge, Pacific Ocean - Axial_Mat | ecosystem: Environmental > Aquatic > Marine > Oceanic > Microbial...
TGCGTTAACAGCCGTGCTCGTAAATGATGTATCTCACGGTGTTTTGTCAATGAATGAGGATGGTTCTTTCTCATACACATCTGACTCCGATTATACCGGAGAAGACTCTTTTACCTACAAAGTCAATGACGGAACTGAGGATAGTGCTGATTCAAAAGTTTCAATCGTTGTCAAATATCCTGCTGTTACTATAGGAATGTCTGTAAATATAAAAATAAATGAAATAGTTGGAATCCCTTCTGGAGATACATTCGAAAAACCAGCGAAAATTTTAGGTGAAGTAGATGGGAAAAAATTATCACTCAATAAAAGTAAAGAAAATCCATTCAATCAATCTGAAGTTACTGGAGTATGGAAAAAGAAAGTTTTGCTTTATGATAAAAAAGCTGTAAAAAGTGGATATGCAAAAAATATAAATGGTTCAAAACAGGAAAAGCAGATACCATTATTTGTTAAGGGTAAAACAACTAAGACTGGAAAAATCGATAATCCTACAGAAAGAAAAGTTAGATTAGTTCCTCCCCAAATTGTTAAAGTTTCTGCTAGTAATGGAACTATTTCGGTAGAAGGAAGTTTTTTTGGAAGTAAATGTCCGAAAGTTGCTCTTGAACCAACTGCAGGAGGAAAATTAATCAAGTGTAAAGCAGATAAAAAATCTTACTTTTTTAATAAAAATACTGGAGCTTCTAAATTAAACGCCACATATAAAACCGAAAAGGTTCAACCAGGAACTTATAATGTTATTATTGATAACAAAATAGGAATTGGGGTAAATAAAACAAATAAGATTCCAACTTTGAATATGTAATTCTGTGCAAAAAAGCTGTTAGCGGAAAAATTTATTGTTAAAAAGCCTTTTTTGTCTGAAATGTATGTAGTTTTGTAATTTATAGTTTATAAAAACTGTAATTGGAAAGAAAATAATGGTACCGAAGGTGGGAGTCGAACCCACACGCCCGTAAGGACACCAGATTTTGAGTCTAGCGCGTCTGCCAATTCCGCCACTTCGGCTTGTGAACGAATTAAAGTTAGACCATTTATATAAAATTTCCATTGCAGTTTGTAAAAAAAAAGCAATTTTTTGAATTTGACATTTATGATATCGTAGTGAATTCAATTTTTTATTTCTTCATGTGGTGCTGATTCATTTTCCTCTTTACAAATTGTTTTGAAATAAAAATTGCTCAAGGATATTGTAATACTTTCAATCAGCATTAAATTCAGTGATGATTTTACAAGAAAATAGAAGCGGTTTGAAAAAGATAAAAAGGAATGAAATAGCGTTGAAACTTGAACAGTTAGAAGAACAGAATATTTTGAAAAATAAAGTTATTGCTTTTCTGCAGTTGATAAGACTTCCTAATCTTTTCACAATTCCGGGTGATGCTGCCGTAGGAGTAGTGGCTGCCGGTGGAACTTTTCTCTCTCTCTTATACCTGAAGACCGCTCTGATTCTTCTTGGATTTTACATATTCGGCCTAATTACCAATGATCTTGCAGATTTAAAAATTGATAAAAATGAACGACCCGACAGACCGCTTCCCGCAGGAAAATTAAGTCAGCGAACTGCAAAAATTGCAGTTTTTATTATTCTTGTCGCTATCTTTTCCCTCTCTTTAGGTTTCTCCCCCACTTTCTGGATGACTGAATGCTTTCTCGCTTTTATGATAATAGCATATAATTTCCTGCTCAAAAAAAATTCTTTTACTGGTCCGTTTGCAATCAGCATTTGTCGTGTTTTAGGAATTGTTTTAGGCTTTTATGCAGTTAGTGGTCAAGTAGAGACCAGACCTTTTATGCTCTATGTTGTGGTGTGGTGCTGGTTTTTGTATTTCCTGTCGTTGTCATTTGCCGCTTACTATGAGGTTGATCCCCAGAAAGCCGTTCGTGGTGTTCTTATGGCTTTCCCAATTCCGATTATATGGATAGTCAGTGCTCCTGTACTCTCAGGGGCAATGATTCCGGTTGTTATAATGAAAGAATTAAATCCATTAATCGGTATAGGTTTCGTTGCCAGCGGGATTTTTGCAGTATATCTGGTAAAAAATATTTTAATTCTCAATTATTTTATTGAGAAGCCTTCAGATATTTCAGAATCTGTCGGGGAGTTAATTTGGAATATTATGTTTCTTCAGGCATCAGCCTGTGCTTTTTTAGGTCATATTTATGCAGCTCTTGCCATATTGGCACTTGTGGTACCTGCTAAAATTACTGCAAAAAAGTTCTATGCAAGTTAGCTTTTTTTAAATAATTATTGATTGCTGAAAAATGGAAACAGAAAAAATAACTGCTATATTTTTAGAAAAAAATTTGAATAAATGATTTTAGTCAATATAATCAGTTACCCGTGTTTATAATATAAAAATTAGGTAAAATACCGGAATGTCCGGTATTCCTAGGTAATAGTAACGAAAAATTTGAATCGGAAATTTATGAAGAATGAGATTAGGAATATTGCGATAATTGCGCATGTGGACCATGGAAAAACAACTTTAGTTGATGAAATTTTGAAACAGGTTGGTTTTTTTTCAGACCGCGAAGAAGTACAGGAATGTTTTCTCGACAGTAATGATATTGAAAGAGAAAGAGGAATTACGATCCTCTCCAAGAATATCAGTATTAAATATAAAGGTACTAAAATTAACATCATTGACACTCCAGGTCATAGTGATTTTGGCGGTCAGGTGGAAAGAGTATTAAAAATGGCGGACGGAGTATTACTGCTTGTTGATGCCGCGGAAGGTCCAATGCCACAGACTCGATTTGTTTTAGATAAGGCCCTGGCTTTAAATCTGAAACCCTTAGTTATTATAAATAAGATAGATAAACCTGATGCAAGACCTGATGAAGTTCATGATAAAGTTTTTGATTTATTTGTTGAATTGAATGCAAATGATGATCAGTTGGATTTCCCTATGCTTTACGCAAGCGGGAAAGATGGCTGGGCTTCCCTAGACCTGGACGGACCAAGAGATTGTATTACTCCTCTACTGGATGCTGTTATTGAACATATTCCTGCTCCTCCGTATAGAGAAGGACATTTACAAATGCAGGTATCTACTTTGGGATATTCAGAATTTGTAGGACGAATTGGTATCGGTAGAGTTTACCGTGGCGAATTTGATGTATCCAAACCCATTGTGGTTATAAAAAATGATGGAACTCCGGCTCAGGGCAAAATTAAACAGCTTTTTACTTATGAAGGCTTGGAACGCAAAGAAGTTGAGAAAGTTTCATGTGGAGATATTTGTGCCGTTGTTGGAATTGATAAAATTGATATTGGTGATACAATTGCCGATGCTCTTGCACCCGAGGCTCTGCCTTCAATTAAACTTGATGAACCAACTATTTCAATGATGTTTCGTGTTAATGATTCGCCATTTTTTGGACAGGAAGGAAAGTTTGTCAGCAGTAGGCATTTGAGAGAAAGACTTTTAAAAGAGACTGAGCGCGATGTTGCTTTACAGGTTGAAGAAATGGCTGGGGATTCATTTAATGTAAAAGGCCGCGGGGTATTGCATATTGCTATTCTTATTGAAAATATGCGTAGAGAAGGTTATGAATTAACTGTTTCTCAGCCACATGTTATATATAAAACCGTAGAAGGGGTGAAACAGGAGCCAATGGAGCTTTTAACTGTTGATGTTCCTGCAGAATCTGCAGGAAAGGTTATTGAGCTTGTTGGTACAAGACGGGGTGAAATGAAATCTATGGATGCTCATGGCAACCGTCAGCTTTTGGAGTTTATTATTCCGACTCGTGGTACGATTGGTATTAGAAGTAAGATAATGACCGCATCGGCAGGAGAGGCAATAGTAGCTCATATTTTTGATCATTATGCTCCTTGTAAAGGGGATATTGTGCATCGTCTTAACGGGGTATTGGTCAGTATGGGAGCTGGAGATGCGATACCTTATGCAATTGATGCACTTCAGCAGCGCGGTAAATTTTTTGTTCCGCCAAATATGAAAGTATACGAGGGTATGATTGTTGCTGAACACTGTAAAGAAGGGGATTTGGTAGTGAATCTTCAGAAGAGCAAGCAGTTGACAAATGTGCGGTCTGCTAGTTCAGACCGTAGTATGAAGATTGCCCCTCACAGGAAAATGAGTTTAGAGGAGACACTTGAATATATAGCAGATGATGAGCTTGTTGAGGTAACACCTGATAATATCAGAATGCGAAAACGCTATCTTACAGAGCTTGAAAGAAAGCGGAATAAGTAGAAGATTATAAAAAATATTAAGAATAATATAAAATATTTCACAATAATGGATTGTAACTTAGAAAAGTAAGGTTAATTTAATGAGCTATTAATTTTTACAATTCTTATTTATATAGTTAATAGTTATTAAGAAAAGTTAATCAGATTAAAATATGATTTTTTATACAGGAGGAATATATAATGTATGCAGTAATTGCGACAGGCGGAAAACAATATCGAGTTCAGGAAGGAGATGTTCTGGACATTGAGCGAATTGATGTGGAAGCTGGTGCTATCATCGAATTTCCGGAGGTCTTATCTGTTGGAAATGGTTCTGATATTGAATGCGGAACACCGGTTCTTGAATCTGCTTCAGTTGAAGCTGAAGTTATTGATCACTTCAGAGGAAAAAAACTTGTTGTTTTTAAAATGAAAAGAAGAAAAGGATACCGTAAAAAACACGGACACCGTCAGGAATTGACAAAAATTCAGATTACAAAGATTGCTCAGTAACATTTTATAACTGATTATTGAAGTAAATATTCACCGATTACTGCTTTTAGTAATCGGTTTTTTTGTTTCTGGATGAATCCCATTGGAGATTTAATTCTGCTTATTTCAGATTATTATGACAGCTCCATTTTTACAATTGTAAGTTGTATTTCTCTCTTATTTTGTCCTGCTTTTTATAAAGAAATATTTAATTTCCTTGACATTAGACTCAATTTTGACTATACTGAAGTTAAGATATAAAGCCTGCTTGATGAAGAAGAGAAAGTTTTTTTGTTTTGTCTTTATCTCTTTTTTCAGGAATCAAGCAGATCGCAGTTACTCTTAACAGTAATCTGATATTACATACAGGATAATATGAAGTTAAATGAAAAAATTGTAAATGCATTCGCCTGTCCGGATTGTTCAGGTGATCTGATTTGTGATTTAGACAAACAATCTATTCATTGCGTCAGTTGTTCTTCTCTTTATCTCTTTGAAAATAATATTCCTGTACTGCTGCTTCCTGATACCAGGGAAGAATTTAAGAAAAATATAGATGGATGGGGTAAAAACGAACTTGTTCCACATCCAGAGTTTATTGTTAAAGAAATGTTTCGCGTTTTAAAACTCGGAGGCTTTATATTTGTAACAGTTCCTTTTACTGTTTCGCTTTTAAAGAGTAGGTGATTATGGCTGACTTTCTATACGATGTAGTAGTTACTGATGCGGCACAGAGAGTCGCATTGGAAATTGTTCGTTCCTTGGGAATGAACAAACTAAAAATTGTTACAGTTGAAAAACATAATAACTCTGCAGCTCCACTTGCTGCCTTTTCCCGCTATTCTTCAGATTTTTTAAAAGTTCCAAATTATACCGGTAAAGAATTTATCGAATTGTGTTCAAAAGCAGAGACGGTCTTTCCCGTTTCTACAAATACTGTCATAGAATGCTGCAAATCAGTTAAAAAAAAATTCCCCGAAAAATTTCTTTTACCTGATTATGAACTGCTGAATAAAGTAAATGACAAGCATAGTTTATGCAGAATTGCCGAAGAAGCAAATATTGCATATCCAAAGACTTTTTCTGTAAGTAATGTGGATGAACTTTTTGATGCAGCAGAAAATATGACATACCCTTTAGTTTTAAAACTTGCAAATGATGAAGGTTTATTTCTGCCTCCCTGTGAGCGTTATGCTATAGTTGAAGAAAGAGATAAGCTCATCAATTATTTTAAAAGACTAAAAAAATTCGGAAAGAGAATTATTTTACAGAATTATATCAACGGAGTAGGTATAGGATTTTCTGTCGTTTACGATAAGGATAAACATTGCCTTGTTGCTTTTCAGCATCAGCGCCTGCGTGAATATCCGCTTTCCGGGGGACCAAGTACATATTGTAAATCTGTTCATTATGATATTGTAGAAAAAAAAGGAAGAGAATTGCTCGATTTTCTTGAATGGACGGGACCGGCAATGGTTGAATTTAAATATGATATTGATAAAGATAAATTGGTTTTACTTGAGGTGAATCCGAGATATTGGGGCTCTTTGCCTCTTGCTAGAAAAGCAGGTGTGAATATCCCCTTTATTCATTATAAAAATATTGTTGATGGTGAAACCGATTCGCCTGCTGAATATAAGAATAATGTAAAATTAAAGTTTTTGGCTGCAGATTTTATTGCAGCTTTTAAGCAGATAAAGAGTGAGAATGCATATTTTACCGGACCATTTAAATATTCTTCAGAATTTTTCCGACCTAAAACATCTTTTGGTATTTGGGAGTTCAGGGATCCTAAGCCTGCATTCTTTTATCTTACCTCACATTTGTCTTCAAAAAAGAGGAGAGAATAATGCTTAAATTTGATATGCATATGCACTCTTATTATTCGTTTGATTCTTTGAACCCCCCTGAAAAAATTGTTGAGACGGCAATTAATAAGGGACTTGACGGAATTGCAATTACAGATCATAATGTCAACCGTATCGACTGGGATTCTTTACAGAAAAAATATCCTCAAATTATTATTATTCCCGGGATTGAGGTAGGCACAGCCGGAGTCGGAGATATTCTGTGCTATTTTATCCGGGATGAATTGACAATAAAAAATCCTTTAAAACTTCTTGATGCTGTACATCAAAAAGGCGGGGTCGCCGTTTTGGCACATCCTTATCATCATAGGAAAAACAATTTTTCTTATTCACCTGAACTATTAAAATCAGTAGACTGTATTGAGGTTGGAAATGCTCATAATTTTAAAAATATAAAAAAAGCTCTTAAACTTACAGAGGAGTTTTCAAAAATTTCTACCGGTGGTAGTGATGCTCATTGGCTTTACGAAATAGGAAACGGATATACTTTACTTAATCTTACACACAAAGAAGCCGAGGATGAAAATAATTTAAAAAAAGCTCTGCTCAATGCTGAAAATTTTCATACAAATAATTTGCCTTTTTCTGTCAAATTTTCATTTATCTGCAGTCAATCTGTAAAATATTTACGAAAATTGCATTTGCTTAAATCTTACAACTAAATTTTTTTACTATTTTTATTAAAATTTGTTATTAAAAATTTTGAATCAGCTTGATAAAGGGGTATAATATGAAATATCCTGATCCACTTTGAAGGGATGACCCACTATAAGTAGTATTTTTATAAAAAATTACGGAAAAATGAATGAAAAAACAAGGAATTTTAATTTCAATAGTTGTACTGATTGCAGTTTTTGTTATAATTCTTTTTTTAGTGCTGGGAAGAAAGGAATTTTCTTTAAATTCTGAAGACAGAGCTGAAAATATTTCAAAAACAACAGCAAAAAAAGAAGATGAGAAGAAACAGTCAGAACCACCGGGGAATGCTGTGATAAAAAAAAATCTTTCTAAAAGTCCTAAAAATTCGGAAATAACGGATATTAGAAAAGAATCTCTTCAAATGAGAAAGAGTCTGAAAGGTGCAATGGAAGCAGTAAAAAAAACTGAAAAAGGGAAAAAAGTATCTTCAAAACTTGAATCTTTTCAGGAGAAGGCCGCTGAATTATTACCAGAAAAACTCTTATTGCCTGAAGATGAAATAAAATATGCAAAAAATAATGGGCAGTTGAATGATTATGACCGCAAAGTCCTCGATTTTATTAATCTGGTGAGAGCTGCAAATAATCTGGAAATGTTGAAAAAAATGCCCACTGGTTTAAATGAAAAAGAATGTCTTGCTTTAATGAATGCAATGCGTGTTATGAGAGGCGACAAACCTCTTGATAATATGCCGACAGGCTTGAAGCTTAAGTGAAATAATTAAATAATTAATCATAATGAAAATAGGAATTAAAAGTATGAAAAATGGGGCTAAATTTATTTTATTTGCAATCTCTCTTTTGGCAATGTTCTCTCTTCTTGCGTTACCGCCTGAAGTTGATAACAGTAAGGAAAAGTTTTTCCCTCCAATCAGATCCCAAGGGGAAATAGGCTCCTGCGCATCTTTTTCCATTGTCTATTATCATATGACTTATATGGTGGCAAAGGCAAGAGATATGGATGTAACAGATGACTCCGATTCAAATAAATATTCCCCTAAATTTGTCTACAATATGATAAATACCGGAGAGGATAGCGGAAGCTGGCTTGAAGAAGCTTATGAAATTATTCAGAAACATGGAGCTCCTACATGGGAAGTATGGCCGTATGAAACAAGCGGTCCTACCGCTTACGGACAATGGCCCGGAGATCCGGCTGTCTGGAGAAATGCTTTGAATTACCGTATGGGCGATCTGCATAAACTTGAAAATCTCAATACAGCTGACGGACTTGAAGCTTTAAAGCAAAAACTTTCAGAGGGTGTAATCTTTAATATTGCCACTTTTATTTCGGCATGGGAAAAATGGACTGACGGCGTACAGGATAATCCTAATACAGCAGACGATGACGAGTATGTAGGAGATACTATTGTAAGTGGTATTAACGGATATTATGGCGGTCATGCGATGACGATTGTCGGGTATAATGACAATCTTTGGATTGATATAAATGGAGATGGAAAAGTTCAGAATAATGAACTTGGCGCATTAAAAATTGCAAACTCATGGGGAAGCTGGTGGGAGAATTCAGGTTTTGTCTGGATTGCCTATGACGCTGTTTTAGGTAATAATGATGAACAGCATGTTTTCTATGATAATTACGCTTTTTATACTGATGCAAGAGCCACTTATTCTCCCGAATATGTTGCTGAATTCACAATAAATTGTCCAAAACGCAGTAGTTTGTATACTTCGTTAGGAGTTGGTGGTGTGGAATCTTCTGATCCTGAATCGATTTTTGAACCTGCCGGGCTTTCCGGAGATGGCGGCGGATTTGACTTTATGGGGCGCGTGTCTGAAGGGTTTGACGGAACTTTTGTTTTGGATTATACTGATTTACTCACGGACGGTACGGATTTTCAGAGATATTTTTTAGGTATAAAAAATATCAGTACACGGGAACCTATAGACATTAAGGATTTTAAACTTATTAATTGTACTACAGGTGAAGAGTGGCTCGGACTGCAGGATTATCCTATTAGCCTAGAATCGGGTGAAAAATATTTTTATATAGATAAAATTGCCCAGCCTGAAAATATGCATTCAGCAACTTTCCTTCTCGGGAAGGGGTGCGCTAGCCTGCATGGTGATCTGTTTCAGAAAATTTCTGAAGGCGGCTATTCTTCGTCTGTAACTGCGGAAGGATTACCTGGTTTTAATTTTAAAAACTGGACTTTACCTGACGGTACAATTTTTTCAAAAAATAATAAAGTTATAATTAAAAATATTCTTGATGATGTCAATATATATGCAAATTTTGAAGAAGGACATAATCCGGATAAAATTGTTTTTGTGGATGTAGATGCAACAGGCACTAATAGCGGAGAATCGTGGAGTGATGCATATACCGATTTACAGCAGGCTATTAATGATTTGGCAAAACTTCCCGGTGGTGGTGAAATATGGGTGGCTGAAGGTGTTTATAAACCTGGCGAGTTCCGCGATGACTATTTTGCGATGAAAGATTTTGTTGCCGTTTATGGTGGCTTTAGCGGCAAAGAGGTTACTCGAGATGAAAGAGATATCAATGCTCATGAGGTTATTCTGTCTGGGGATGTTGACGGGGATGGAACCATTACAAATAATGCATATCATGTGATTGTTAATGCTGAAAAAATCGGAAACAGCAGTGTCTTAGACGGTGTTACCATTGCGTATGGTAATGCGGATTCAGATACTGTTCCTGATGGCATCCCGTCAGAAGAAGGCGGAGGATGTTATAATCTTCAATGCGATCCTGTTTTTGTTAATTGCACATTCAGAGATAATTATGCAATATATCAGGGCGGTGCCTTTTCATGCTATGTTTCAAATTCAAAATTTTATAACTGTAAGTTTATTAATAACTCATCTAAAGAATATGCCGGTGCCATAGAAGTCTTTGTCGGATCTCCGAATTTCATAGACTGCGAGTTTTCAGGAAACAGTTCTGAGACCGGAGGTAGTGCTGATATTTGGTACAGTACTGTAAAAATGGATAATATAACCTTTTCTGATAATAATGGAGTAAGTGAAGGTGGTGGAATTTCTTTAACAATGGCAGACCTGATGTTAATTAATGGTGTGTTCAATGGCAATCACGCCGATGAGGGAGCGGGTGTGGATGTTTATGGGGGAGGTCTGAAACTTTATAACACTACTTTCTATAATAATTACAATGATTTAGGTGGAGGATTATCTTTTTGGGGAAATTCAAAAGGCGAAATTGTAAATTCAATTCTATGGAAGAATTCTGATCAGGGCGAAGGTATTGATGAAATATTAAATCACGATAGTGTCATAACTGCTCAAAATTCAAACATAATGACCAGCGGAGGAAGTGCAGGTTGGCTACTTGAAAAAGTTACTGATAATGGTGGAAATATTGATACTGATCCCGCATTTTTTGACACAGATAATTTGCCGGGCAATGATGCTACTATGGGAACTACCGATGACGGTTTAAGACTGACTGCTACATCTCCCTGCATTGACGCAGGCGATGACTCTCAAGTAAACGATACATATGATATCTCAGGTAACTTGCGTATTCAGGGTAACGCCGTTGATATGGGGGCTTTCGAAGGAATTCTAAATTCAGATACATTATATTCACTTACTGTTGTTGACGGAAGCGGAAGTGGAAAGTTCGTTGAAAATAGTATGGTGAAACTATCTTCTATTGAAATAGTCGGTAAGCATTTCGTCAATTGGACTTCGACTGATGGTGAGTTTATTGATGCTAATTCGCATGAAACTACTTTTACGATGCCAGCTTTGGATGTAACAGTTACTGCTAATTATGAATATGATACTTTTGATGTAACTTATATTGCAGATAAAGGCGGTTCTATCGATGGAAATCCTAATCAGAAAATTGATTACGGTGGGGTTTCTGAAACTGTAACAGCCGTACCTTTGCCGGGATGTGGATTTCTTTACTGGAGTGATGGTCTTGAAACACCTGAACGCAGTGAGGCTGATGTAAAAGAAGATATTACTTTAACAGCTTATTTTTCTGTTACTTGGTTCGTTGATATTGATGCTGTCGGTAATAATGACGGCTCATCCTGGGAAAATGCATTCACCGACCTTAATGCCGCCATAGCTTCTGCAACTGAAGGTGATCAAATCTGGGTCGCGGAAGGTACTTACCTGCCGGGTAATACAAGAGACAGTTGCTTTTCTTTAAAAAATAAACTTGCAGTTTACGGTGGTTTTGCCGGAACTGAAACTGAATTGAGTGAAAGAAAGTTGTCTGAACATCATACCATTTTATCTGCTGATATTGGAACAGCAGGGGATAATAGTGATAACTGTTATCATGTTTTGAAATTGAATAAAATTGATAATTCATCGGTCCTGGACGGTTTTATAATAACAGGTGGGAATGCGGATGGAAATTATCCTGATAATATAGGAGGTGGGATTTATAGTGAATCAGCTTCATTGATATTGAGAAATTGTGCAATAGTAAAAAATTCGGCTGGTGTTGGAGGCGGTATCGCTAACCGTTTCTCCTCTTCCCCTTTGATCATAAATACTCTGATTGCGGAAAATACAGCATTAGCAAAAGCAGGTGGTATTTTATGCGAAGGAGATTCTTCTCCTGAGATTATTAATTGTACTGTTCTAAACAATATGGGCGGAACTTCTCATGCTATGCACTCAATGGTCGGCTCTCACCCTTTTATAAAAAACTCAATTTTCTGGAATAGCAGTGTCGATAATTCAAATTATATCACCCGGGATATATCATCTCTTCCCTTTTTTGCAAATAGTGATATTTATGGTTCAAGAGGTAGTGATGATTGGCGCACTGCTTATGGTTCTGATTCCGGCGAAAATATAGATCAGGATCCAAGTTTTTCTGATTTTAATGATTTGGACGGTGCTGATGATATTCTTCTTACTGAGGATGATGGTTTTATTCTGAATCCTGACAGCTTATGCAGAAATACAGGAAAGAATGAATACAATCAGTCTGAAAGTGATATATTAGGTAATAATAGAATTTTTGAAACTATAGATATGGGTGCTTCTGAATTACAGGGAATGCCTCCTACTTTAACTGCTTTTTCCTATCAGGTAGGAGTTACTGTGGAAAATGCTGAAGTTGGTGTTGCTTTTGCTATGCTTATGTCAAAAGGAGATGAAAGTGACCCGGATGGTGAAGTTGTGGCATTTGTGGTTAAAGAGGTTTTTAACGGATCTCTAAAAATCGGTGCTGATTCTGATAGTGCTCTACCTTGGGAATTGGGCGTTAATGATGTCATTGATGCTGACCATATTGCTTTCTGGACTCCTGCTGTTGGTGTTTCGGGGCTTTCTGATGCATTTGCTGTTGTTGCCAAAGATAATTCAGATCTGGAATCAGAAACTCCAGTTCCTGCACAGATTATTATCAATAGCAATGATATTAATCTGACTTTTTCCCATACAGGTTCCGGTTCTACAAACCCGGACGGATTAATAACTGTTGATCCAACTGAATTCCCTGTTACTGTTTCTGCTGCTCCAGCCACTGGATATGTTTTTTCTAAGTGGATTGTAATCTCGGGAGATGCCGTAATTGCTGATCCTCTTCTCTCTGATACAACTGTTAATACAGCTTCGGTTCATTCAGAAATCGGTGCGGAGTTTGTTGAAAAATCTGTTTTAATTGAATTATCGCAAACTGAAATTAATGAAAAAAATGGCAAGGTAACAGCGACAATTACCAGAAATGGAGATATTTCAGTTCCGCTGTCTGTTATTTTGAAAACTGATATTTCAGGACAGGTTACTATGCCTGGAACAGTTGCGATTAAAGCGGGTGAAAGTAGTGCAGAATGCGAAATTTCCGCCGTTGATAATTCTATAAAAGATGGTTCTAGAATTGTTACAATTACAGCTTCAACTTCAGGATTTTCCTCATCAAATGCTGAATTGAAAATTGTTGATGATGAAAATATTCCTCCGGTCGCTGTTGACGATTCATATAATGCTGTAATCAATAAGGTTCTTGTAATCTCAGCCGACAGAGGTGTGCTGAAAAACGATTATGACGAAGATGACGATAGTATGACAACTCAAATTGTATCTGAACCGGAACACGGTACAGTAGAATTTAATACTGACGGGTCTTTTACCTACACGCCAGATGCTGATTTCCTTGATACTGATTCATTTACTTATATGATTACAGACGGCTTTGAAGATAGCAATACTGCGTCAGTTTCAATCAAAATGGTCTACCAGCAGATTACCATTGGCTCTTCTGTAACTGTGACTCCGGAAGATATAGGGGTTAAATCATTTGATAAAATTCCGAAAATTTACGGCTTGGCTAATGGTAAAAAAGCAGGCCTGAAAAAAGATAAAACTTCAAATGCTTCTGCCGCAAAAGGTTTCTGGAGTAAAGCTTTAAGATTGTATAACAAAAAAGCTGTTAAATCAGGTTATGCTAATGCTATAAACGGCAAACAGAAGCCTCTTGTTGTCCAATTGAAAGTAAAAGGCAAAATAGGCGGAATGAAAAAAGATGTAAACGCATATAAAGTAACTTTAGTAGCTCCGTTAATTACTTCTTATGAAATTAAAGGAACAACTATTAATGTTAAAGGTTATTTTTTCGGAAGTAAAGCTCCTAAAATAGCTTTTGAACCTGTCAGTGGCGGAAAATTAGCTAAATGTAAAGTTAATAAAGCTGCATATACTTTCAATCCTGTTACTGGGGAAAGTAAAGTTTCCGCAGTTTTCCGTCCAGAAAAACTTCAGGGACACGAGTTTAACCTCGTTCTTGATAATAAAGTCGGTATAGGAGTAGACAGCGAAGGAAATATGATTATCATTGATACTCAAGCAAAATAAATCAGTGTAAATAAAATTTCAAAAAGAGGCGCATTGCATTGCGTCTCTTTTTTTTATTGATTCATAATCAATTATTTTTAAATTGTCATCAATAACTTGAATACTGTTTTTTCTGAAAGATTCGGAGGTTAAATCTTTATTTGCATTATAGTATTCAGACTTTATATTTAATAAACCAGTGAAAGTATGAGCAATTGAATCATGCGTAGCTTCTTTGTTTCTGTTTTTTAAAAAGTTTCCACATTTTTGAGGGTGAAGTTCATTAAACTTTTTATTATAATACACAATAAACGGAATCTTTAATTCAAATTGATTGAGATATTTTACATTATGACCGTAATTGCCATCATGTTTGTCATTCAAACTTTCTCCATGATCTGATGCATATAATAAGAAAACAGGTATATTTGATATTTTTATTTTGTTTATTAGTTTTTCCATTACCATTTTGTTATATTTCACTGCATTATAATACTTTTCTTCATAGGATGAACCCTTGCGTAGTTTTTTAGGAAGTTGTCTTCTAAATGAATAATGGCATCCTTGAAGGTGACCTATAATAAACTTTCCTTTTTTTAAATCAAGTTTTTGTACCAGTGCCATATCTGTATCACATTTGATTATATTGTCAACTTCATTGTTTATAAAATATCTGTGCACCTTAATTGATTTTTGGGATTCCATAAGTTCTGTTGAAAATCCTACTTTTTTAACCATTTTTATAATATTAGGATGATATGGGATTTGATCATAATTTTTACTGTCAAGAAGAGAAAGCATACTTAAAACAGATGAAAAAGTTGTATTTGTTGCCGCAATACCTTTATATTGAATACCGGAATCAAAAATTTTATATAAAGCATCTCTTCTTGTATCTTCTCCAATTATTAATATATAACAGGCTGATTTATCTGATTTTGATATGTCACCGGTAAAAACTATATCCTTATAATTTTGAAACGCTGATATCTGCTTCTGATAATTTTCATAAGTAAAAAAGGGAAAGAATGGATAGGCTTTACTGGCACCTAAAAACGGCAATAACAGAAAAATGGAACCAGAAATAATAACTGTTTTAAGATTAAATTTACAGTGACCTATTTCTCCGGATAATTTTAGAATAATTAATGTTGTTAATACAAATATCAATAACCATATTAAAAAAAATGTTCCACGACCTGATATAAATGAAACCGTTTCGTTTATATTTGTATTAAAACCTGCTATCAGTGATTTATAACCTATTGTTCGATTATTTAGTATTATAAATAAAGTATAGCCTAACGGCATAAATGTAAGAGGAATTGTATATTTTATATTTATTATCTTAAAAATATGATAAAACAATACAATGCCGGTAATTGCTGACAATGCTTCCCAAATAAGGTTGAAATACAAAAAACTTGTAATAGCTGGAGACATTAACACTATAGAAAGAAATAACGACTGAAAGTTTATAGTCTTTGAAACATTCATTACAGCTATTATATATTTTTTCATTATCAGTTTTTCATAAAGAATCTTGGAGGAAACAGCATTTTTTCACCGAATGTGTAGGATTGATCATTTGCGGTTGTTGCAAAGTGTCCTTTATGT
>Ga0256913_10000865_pt1 | contig 15678 bp, 23 predicted proteins | sample Axial_MatmetaG_FD_185970 | JGI IMG/M metagenome (GOLD analysis project Ga0256913, IMG submission 185970) | Deep-sea worm associated microbial mat communities from Axial Seamount, Juan de Fuca Ridge, Pacific Ocean - Axial_Mat | ecosystem: Environmental > Aquatic > Marine > Oceanic > Microbial...
TTTTGATTCATCTTTGCCATAATCCTTAAAATTTAAGTCCTCCTTCACGTGCTCCGTCAGCCAAAGCTTTTACTCTTCCATGATAAATATAACCGTTACGGTCGAAAACTACGCTTTCAATTTCGGCTTCTTTAGCTCTTTCGGCCAACAGCATTCCGACCATTTTGGCTTTTTCCACTTTAGGAGCGTCTTTAGAAGCGATGCTTTCATGCTTCGACGATGCCGATACCAAAGTGGTGCCGGTAAGGTCGTTTATGATTTGGGCATAAATCTGCTTATTACTTCTAAAAACACTCAATCTGGGGCGCTCTCCGGTACCGGAGATTTTGGCACGCACTCGGCGTTTCGCCCTTGATCTCTGAAATTCTTTTTTGTTTTTCATCGTGCTTTTAAATTAATTAATTATCAAATATTATTTGGCAGCAGCTGATTTACCTGCTTTTCTTCTGATTTCTTCACCCTGGAATCTCACACCTTTACCTTTATACGGCTCGGGCTTACGCAGCGAACGAATTTTTGCCGCTACCTGTCCCAGCAGTTGTTTGTCGTGAGAGGTGAGTATCACCAACGGGTTTTTTCCTTTTGCCGATACGGTCTCTACTTTCACCTCATCCGGAATCTGAAAATAGATGTGGTGCGAATAACCCAGAGTAAGGTCGAGCAGCTGACCGGTATTATTGGCACGGTAACCGACACCCACAAGCTCCTGAACGGTTTTGAAACCTTCGCTAACGCCAATAACCATATTGTTGATAAGCGAACGGTATAATCCGTGCTTTGCTCTGTGAGGTTTGCTGTCGCTGTTACGCTCAACGATTACCTGATTGTCTTCAACCTTTACTGTAACTGCTTCAGCATCTATGGGCTGAGTCAGTTCTCCCAACTTACCTTTTACGGTAACCACTCCGTCGGCGACTTTAATATCAACGCCGGCGGGGATATCTATGGGTAATTTTCCTATTCTTGACATAGTTCTAAATTTCTTTAATGATTAACTCACGTAACACAAAACCTCACCGCCAACATTAAGTTTGCGGGCTTCCTTATCGGTGATAACACCTACGGAGGTCGAAATAATCGCAATGCCGAGACCATTGAGAACGCGGGGCAGTTCGCGTGCGTTCACATATTTACGCAGTCCGGGTTTCGATACGCGTGTAAGCGAATTGATGGCCGGTGCTTTTGTCTCCGGATGATATTTCAACGCTATTTTTATGGTGTTGTTCACGCCGTTTTCGGTTTCGATAAATTTGTAGCTGAGGATGTATCCTTTTTCAAAGAGAATCTTTGTCATCTCTTTCTTAAGATTCGAAGCGGGAATTTCCACAACGCGGTGGTTTGCTCTCACAGCGTTACGAATTCTCGTCAAGTAATCTCCTATTTGATCTGTTACCATCTCTATAATAATTTTAAATATTTTACCAACTTGCTTTTTTCACACCCGGTATTAATCCTTTGAGGGCCATTTCCCTGAAATTGATACGGGAGATGCCGAACTGGCGGATATACCCTTTAGGTCTTCCACTAATTTCGCAGCGGTTGTGCAATCTTACAGGAGAGCTGTTGCGGGGCAACTTCTGCAAACCTTCATAATCACCGGCAGCTTTCAATGCAGCTCTTTTGGCAGCATATTTTTCTACCATCTTTTGTCTTTTGCGCTCACGCGCCTTCATTGATTCTTTTGCCATTAGTATTAGTTTTTAAATGGTAATCCAAATTCTTTAAGCAAAGCGAAAGCTTCTTCATCGGTTTTGGCAGTGGTAACAATGGTGATATTCATACCCTGAATCTTATTGATTTTGTCAATGTTGATTTCGGGGAATATCAGTTGTTCCGATACTCCGAAAGAGTAATTGCCTCTGCCGTCGAAGCCTTTGTCGTTAATACCTCTGAAGTCTCTGATACGCGGAATGGAAACAGAGATCAGACGGTCGAGAAATTCGAACATTCTGTCGCGGCGGAGGGTAACACGGGCACCGATGGCCATACCTCTACGCAGCTTAAAGTTCGAAATGTCTTTTCTCGAAACTGTTTTCACAGCTTTTTGACCGGCAATTGCCGAAAGCTCTTCAATGGAGCTGTCGAGCAATTTCTTATCGGTGATAGCAGCGCCAACACCCTGGTTCAACGAAATTTTAACAATTTTCGGAACCTCCATTACCGAACTGTAATTGAACTGCTTCATCATAGCAGGAACAATCTCGTTCAGATATTTTTCTCTTAATCTTGGCTTGTACATTACTTAATTACCTCCCCTGATTTTTTAGAATAACGCACTATTTTGCCATCTTCAACGCGACGACCTATGCGGGTGGCGTTACCCTTATTATCAATTAACATTACATTCGAGATGTGGATAGGAGCTTCTTTCTTGATAATTCCACCCTGCGGATTTTCGTTGCTGGGTTTGGAATGTTTCGAGATGATGTTTACACCTTCCACAAGCACACGATTTTTCTTAGGAAGCATTTCCAGCACTTTGCCTTCTTTGCCTTTATTGGCTCCGGCAATCACCTTGACCATATCTCCCTTTTTGATTTTCAATTTCGGTTGCATAACTAATTATCTCTTAATGGTTTATAACACCTCCGGTGCTAACGACACTATTTTCATAAATTTCTTCTCACGCAGCTCACGGGCAACGGGACCAAAGATACGGGTACCTCTCATCTCGTCGGTGGCCGTAAGCAGCACCACTGCATTGTCGTCGAAACGGATGTATGATCCGTCGCTGCGACGTGTCTCTTTTTTGGTGCGAACCACAACGGCTTTCGACACGGTACCTTTCTTAATATTTCCGGAAGGGATAGCACTTTTAACGGTGACTACCACCTTATCGCCAATATGAGCATATCTTCTGCGGGTGCCGCCGAGCACTCTTATCACAAGCACTTCTTTTGCACCGCTGTTATCGGCTACTAACGCTCTGGATTCTTGTTGTAACATAACTACTTAGCTTTCTCTAAAATTTCAACTAATCTCCAATTCTTGTTCTTGCTGAGCGGGCGGGTTTCCATAATTCTTACGGTATCGCCAATGCCACACTCGTTCTTTTCGTCGTGTACCATATATTTTTTGGTACTCATTACGAACTTGCCGTAAATGGGGTGTTTGAACTTACGCTCAACGCTAACAGTGATGGATTTGTCCATCTTGTTGCTGGTAACAACACCTACACGTTCTTTTCTCAAATTTCTGCTTTCCATAACTTACAGATTCTTATTTTCTTACTTTGCTGCCAGTTCACGGCGGCGCAGTTCGGTTAATATTCTTGCTATTCCTTTACGGGTCTCCTTAATCTTCTGAGGATTCTCGATGGGTGAAACGGCGTGATGCAGTTTCATTTTAACGAGCTGAGTCCTTTCAGCGTCAAGGCGCTCCAGCAAATCTTCTGTCGAGAGTTCTCTTATTACTTCTTGTTTCATCGCTTTATTCTTTTTAAGGATATTTTACTATTCCTGATAATCTCTTCTGACAATAAACTTGGTTTTCACAGGAAGTTTCTGAGCGGCAAGACGCAAAGCTTCTTTTGCCACTTCATAAGGTACTCCCTCCGCTTCGAAAAGGATTTTACCGGGTTTGCAGCGAGCCACAAACATCTCGGGTGCTCCTTTACCTTTACCCATACGAACCTCAGCAGGTTTTTTAGTGATGGGCTTATCGGGAAAAACTCTGATCCATATCTGACCTTCACGTTTCATATAACGTGTAACGGCCTGACGTGCAGCCTCTATCTGACGTCCTGTCAACCAGTTCTCTTCAAGAGATTTGATTCCGAAAGAACCGAAAGCAAGCTCGGCGCCACGGGTAACATTACCCTTCATTCTTCCTTTTTGCTGCTTTCTGTATTTTGTTTTCTTTGGCTGTAACATTATTCCAAAATTTTAACGTTTCAAAAAATTATTTTCTTCTGCGCTGACGTCTTCCGCCGCCGTGGTGCGATTTCTTCGAACTCTCCTGTACGAGTGTCACATCACGTTTTCCGAATACTTCACCTTTGAAAATCCATACTTTAACACCTATGCGACCATAAGTGGTATGAGCTTCCACCCAGCTGTAGTCGATATCGGCACGGAGGGTGTGCAGAGGGATACGTCCTTCTTTATACATCTCCGAACGAGCCATCTCGGCACCACCGATACGGCCGGAAATCAGCACTTTGATACCTTCGGCGCCAACACGCATTGTCGAAGCAATGGAAGTTTTTACGGCACGTCGATACGATACACGTCCTTCAATTTGCTTGGCAATGGAAGTAGCTACCAGAAAAGCATCAAGCTCAGGCCTTTTTATCTCGTTAATATTGATCTGAACTTCCTTATTGGTGATTTTCTTGATTTCTTCTTTCAGCTTATCAACCTCGGCACCTTGTTTTCCGATGATGATACCCGGACGGGCGGTGTTGATGGTAATGGTAACCAGCTTGAGAGTACGCTCAATGAAAATCTTGGATACACTGGCGTTGGCCAGACGAACGTATAAATATTTTCTGATCTTATCGTCTTCCACAAGTTTGTCGGTGAATTTCTTACCACCAAACCAATTGGAGCTCCAGCCTTGAGTGATTCCTAATCTTAACCCTATTGGATTTGTTTTCTGACCCATTAGATTCTTATTATTGGTTAGTAACTTCTGTTTCTTCTAATACTTCCTCATCTGCGGTGAAGGCCGTACGGCTTTCCAGATATAAGGTAACGTGATTCGAACGCTTACGGATACGGTAAGCACGACCCTGAGGAGCAGTCTGCAACCTCTTGAGCATACGTCCCGAATCAACGAATATCTCACTAATATAAAGTTGGGCTTCTTCCAGACGTTCGCCTTCGTTTTTAGCCTGCCAATTCGATATGGCCGAAAGCAAAAGTTTATAAACACGGTTTGAAGCTTCTTTAGGCGAATGTTTCAGTATTGCCATTGCTTCGTCGATATCTTTACCGCGAACCATATCGGCAACCAGTCTCATTTTGCGAGGTGAGGTGGGGACATTGTTCAACTTAGCAAAATAAGTTGTCTTTTTTGCCTCTTTCACCATCTCTGATCTATTTCTTTTTCTTGCACCCATTGCTAAAATATTATTTATTATTTACCTTTTTTCTTATTACCGGCGTGACCACGGAAGGTACGTGTGGGCGAAAACTCACCAAGCTTGTGACCTACCATATTTTCCGTAATATAAACAGGTATAAATTTATTTCCGTTATGAACACCAATTGTAAGTCCTACAAAATCGGGAGAAATCACCGACGCTCTCGACCATGTTTTAATCACGGATTTTTTACCTGATTGCTGAGCTTCCAAAACTCTTTTTTCGAGTTTGTAATGTATATATGGACCTTTTTTTAACGACCGACTCATATCACTTTAATTTTATTATTTCTTTTTCCTTTCAATAATATACTTGTTCGAGGCCTTCTTCTTGTTACGTGTGCGGTAACCTTTAGCAGGAATACCTTTACGTGAACGGGGATGACCACCGGTAGCTCTTCCTTCACCACCACCCATGGGATGATCCACAGGGTTCATATTTACGGGAGAGGTTCTGGGACGACGACCCAGCCAGCGTGAACGGCCGGCTTTACCGGAACGCTCAAGGTTATGGTCGGGGTTCGACACCATTCCCACCGTAGCGCGGCACGACTGAAGAATCATACGTGTTTCGCCGGAAGGCATTTTAACGATTGCATATTTACCGTCGCGACTTACCAACTGAGCGTAAGCTCCTGCCGAACGTGCCATCTTGGCACCCTGACCGGGACGCAGCTCAATATTGTGGATAATGGTACCGAAAGGTATATCCGAAAGGAACATGGTGTTTCCTATTTCGGGAGTAGCTTCCTTACCCGACATCACTTTACGTCCCACTTCAAGACCGTTGGGAGCAATGATGTAGCGTTTTTCACCATCGGCATAAACCACGAGGGCTATACGTGCCGTACGATTAGGATCGTACTCTATGGTTTTAACCGTTCCGGGTACACCGTCCTTATCGCGCTTAAAGTCGATGATACGATATTTTTGTTTATGACCTCCGCCGATATAGCGCATAGTCATTTTACCCTGATTATTTCTACCACCTGATTTTTTCTTAGGAGCCAACAAACTCTTCTCAGGAGTTGCAGTAGTAATGTCGTCAAAGGCGCTTATGATTTTAAAGCGCTGACTTGATGTAGTTGGTTTGTATTTCTTTAAAGCCATTTCTCCTAAATATTACTGTAAAAATCAATAGATTGACCTTCTGCTAATGTTACAATTGCTTTCTTAAAAGCTTTAGTTCTTCCCGGGATATAACCTGATTTCGTTGCACGCATCTTTGATTTACCTCCGTAATTCATAGTGTTGACGGCAACAACCTCAACGTCATATAAGCTCTCGATTGCCTTCTTAATCTGAATCTTATTGGATTTCTTGTTCACAATAAATCCGTAGCGGTTAAACTTGTCGCCAAGTTCCGACATCTTTTCAGAAATAATAGGCCTTTCAATAATTTCCATCACTATAATCTTTATAGATTAAACATTTACTTCTTCAGAATTTCTTCGATTGTTTTAACGGACGACTCGCTGATAATCAGCTTTTTGGCATCCATTACAACATAAGTATTCAGATCGGCAGCTCTTTTGAGCAAGGTACCTTTGATATTGCGCGCCGAAAGATAAACGTTGTTATCGATTTCGTTGCTTACCAAAAGTGTTTTCATACCGTCGGCTTTAAGGTCGTTGAGCATCTTCAGATAATTCTTGGTTTTGGGCTGATCAAAAGAAAAATCCTCAACAATCATAATAGCCTGCTCTTTTGCTTTATAGGTAAGAGCTGATTTACGTGCGAGGCGTTTAACTTTTTTGTTCAGCTTGAAAGAATAATCTCTGGGATGAGGACCGAAAGCACGGGCACCACCTCTGAGAACAGGAGATTTGATATCACCGAGACGTGCTGTTCCGGTACCTTTCTGACGCTTAAGCTTGCGTGTGCTGCCTGAGAGTTGCGAACGCTCTTTCGAGCTATGTGTTCCCTGACGATGGTTAGCTCTGTATTGCTTAACATCAAGCCAGATAGCATGGTCGTTAGGCTCGATACCGAATACGGTGTCATCGAGTTTTACGGTACGACCTGCTTTTTCACCGTTTATTTTATATACTTCTAACTCCATCTTTCAACAATTACATATGATCCATTTGGTCCCGGTACGGAACCTTTAACTACTAACAGATTTTTCTCGGGAACAATCTTCATCACCTGAAGGTTGATCATTTTAACCCTGTCGCCACCGGTGCGACCGGCCATACGCATTCCTTTGAAAACTCTTGAAGGATACGACGAGGCTCCGATGGAACCCGGTGCTCTCAGTCTGTTGTGCTGACCGTGAGTGGCATCGTTTACTCCGCGGAAGTTATGACGCTTAACAACACCCTGAAAACCTTTTCCTTTGGATGTTCCTACCACGTCAACAAATTCACCTTCCGAAAATACCTCAACGGTTACAACTTCACCGAATTTCTTTTGTTCCTCAAATCTGGTAAACTCTATAACCTTTCTCTTGGGTGTTGTACCGGCTTTCTTGAAGTGCTCCTGCATTGCTTTGCTGGTATTTTTCACCTTGGCATCGTCATATGCAAGCTGAATAGCACTGTAACCGTCATTTTCAACGGTTTTTACCTGGGTTACAACACAAGGACCCGCTTCGATGACGGTGCACGGAATATTTTTCCCGTTGCCGTCAAATATGCTGGTCATTCCAATCTTTTTTCCTATTAATCCGGACATCTCTATTGTATTTTAACCTTTAATTACACTTTAATTTCCACTTCCACACCGCTCGGCAATTCCATCTTCATAAGTGCATCGATGGTTTTTGAGGATGTACTGTAAATATCCAACAGGCGCTTGTATGTGGACAGCTGAAACTGCTCACGCGATTTTTTGTTAACAAAAGTTGAGCGTAAAACAGTGTATATCCTTTTGTTTGTAGGCAAAGGGATAGGACCGTTTACAATGGCTCCTGTAGAACGTACGGTCTTAACGATTTTCTCGGCGGATTTGTCCACCAGATTGAAATCGTAAGATTTAAGCTTTATTCTGATTTTTTGACTCATTGTTAATAAATCTTATTTATTGATAATTTCTTCTGCTATCGAATCAGGTACGATATCGTACTTTCCAAACTCCATTGAAGAGGTGGCACGACCGCTGGTGATTGTACGCAGCGATGTAACATAACCGAACATATTTGCCAACGGCACTTCCGCTTTGATAATCTGAACGGCATCTTTGGCGGTAACGCCTGAGATAATACCTCTTCTTTTATTGAGGTCGCTGATTACATCACCCATATATTCTTCGGGAGTAACAACCTCAAGTTTCATAATAGGCTCCAGCAAAGCACGTTTCACTTTACGTGTAGCGTTTTTGAAACCTATCTTGGCAGCTATTTCAAAGCTGAGTTGGTCGGAATCAACCGGGTGGAACGAACCGTAGAACAGACGTACTTTCATACTGTCAACTTCATAACCGGCAAGAGTACCGTTTGACATTGCAGCTTCAAAACCTTTCTGAATTGACGGGATAAACTCTTTGGGGATAACACCGCCTTTGATTTCGTCCACAAACTGCAATCCGGTCTTACCCTCATCGGCAGGTCCGATTTCGAACTGAATATCGGCGAATTTACCACGGCCACCGGTTTGTTTTTTATAAACTTCACGATGTTCGGTAGAGCCGATAAGTGCTTCTTTGTAAGCAACCTGCGGTTGTCCCTGATTACATTCGACTTTAAACTCGCGCTTCAAACGGTCGATAAGAATATCGATATGAAGCTCGCCCATACCGCTGATGATTGTCTGACCTGTTTCCACGTCGGTACGGACGCGGAACGTGGGGTCTTCTTCAGCAAGTTTGGCAAGCCCGTTACCAAGTTTGTCAACATCCTTTTGTGTTTTAGGTTCAATGGCGATACTGATCACAGGATCGGGGAACGACATCGATTCCAGAACGATGGGATGTTTTTGGTCGCAGAGAGTATCGCCTGTGCGAATGGTTTTAAAACCAACGGCAGCACCAATATCACCGGCTTCGATTTTGTCGAGCGGATTTTGTTTATTGGCATGCATCTGCATCACACGTGATATTCTCTCTTTTTTGCCTGTATTGGCATTATATACATACGAGCCTGCTTCGAGTGTTCCCGAATAAACCCTGAAGAAAGCAATACGTCCCACAAAGGGGTCGGTGGCAATCTTAAAGGCCAGTGCGGAGAATGGTTCGGAAGCATCGGCTGTTCTGGTTTCTTCTTTTTGAGTGAAAGGATTTGTTCCAACAACATCATCGATATCGAGCGGACTCGGCAGATAATCGATAATGGCATCGAGCAACATTTGAACGCCTTTGTTTTTAAAGGCCGATCCGCACATCACGGGAGTAATACGCATTTCGATGGTTGCTTTACGGATAGCAGCAGTAATTTCAGCGGGAGTGATCGACTCAGGGTCTTCCATAAATTTCTCCAACAGTTCATCACTTTCTTCAGCTACTCCTTCAATGAGGTTCATTCTGTATTCCTCAACGGTTTCTTTGAGGTCTTCGGGTACTGGCACTTCGTTGATAACAACACCCTGACTTGAATCGTCCCAAACAAAGGCTTTATTTCTAATAAGATCAACGACGCCTTCGAATTTCTCTTCGGCACCTATGGGAACCTGAAGCGGAACCGGATTTGCGCCGAGTTTTTCTTTTATTTGCGAAACCACATCGAAGAAGTCGGCACCTGCGCGGTCCATTTTGTTAACAAAACTAAGACGCGGCACTTTATATTTATCGGCCTGACGCCAAACGGTTTCACTTTGAGGTTCAACACCGCCCACAGCACAAAACAGAGCAACGGAACCGTCGAGGATACGCAAAGAGCGTTCTACTTCAACGGTAAAGTCAACGTGGCCGGGAGTATCGATAATGTTGATTTTATGCTGAACATCATTTTTTGTCCAGAATACGGTAGTGGCGGCCGAGGTAATGGTAATACCTCTCTCTTGCTCCTGAACCATCCAGTCCATAGTAGCTGCACCATCGTGTACTTCACCGATTTTGTAATTCTTACCGGTATAGTACAAAATACGCTCGGTAGTAGTTGTTTTACCGGCGTCGATATGAGCCATAATACCAATATTCCGTGTTTTATCTAAATTCACCATTTGTTCAATTAAAATCTAAAGTGTGAGAATGCTTTGTTGGCCTCGGCCATACGGTGAGTATCTTCTTTCTTCTTAAAGGCGGCGCCTTCTTCTTTATATGCCGACATAATCTCACCGGCAAGTTTTTGAGCCATAGATTTTTCGTGACGTTTACGTGAAGCGGCAATCAACGATTTCATACCAATCGACTGCTTACGGCCGGCGGGAATCTCCGAAGGAATCTGAAATGTTGCACCACCGATACGACGACTGCGTACTTCAACGGCAGGAGTAACATTTGCCAGAGCTTTTTTGAAAATATCAAGAGGAGCTTCGTCCTTCATCTTCGATTCAACGATATCCAAAGCATCGTAAAATATGTTGTAAGCGATGTTTTTCTTACCTACCATCATCAGATTGTTCACGAATTTTGTAACGAGAACATCGTTGTATTTGGGATCCGGCAGGATTATTCTAACCTTTGGTTTTTGCTTTCTCATCTCTAACTATTTACAAATTTTTTATTTCTTTTGTTTAGGACGTTTTGTTCCGTATTTGGAACGGCGTTGTGTACGACCGTCAACTCCGAGAGTATCAAGTGCACCCCTTATTATATGGTAACGAACGCCGGGGAGGTCTTTAACCCTTCCGCCGCGGATAAGTACAATAGAGTGCTCCTGAAGATTGTGACCTTCACCGGGAATATAGGCGTTCACCTCTTTTCCGTTGGTAAGCCTTACACGGGCAACTTTACGCATCGCCGAATTAGGTTTCTTTGGAGTCGTTGTGTAAACACGAACACAAACACCACGACGCTGCGGACATGATTCCAGCGCCGGAGCCTTACTTTTGTAAGTAAGCTTCTTGCGTCCTTTTCTAACTAACTGTTGTATTGTTGGCATAATCAGCTAAAAATTAATTCATTTAATATTTCAATATCACCCCGAAAAAGGGAGTGCAAAAGTATTATTATTTCCTTTGCACCGGCCATTAATTTTGTTTTTTTGAACAAAACCAATAACCTGACAAGTTAAATCACAGTATTTCAAAATGTTATGTGAAAAAAAGGATAAGGAAGGATAATCTTCAAACCTCGCGGAAATATCGTTTTTAACTCTCCGCAGAAACCTATAGCGGTTTGACCTTATCAGGTTCCTTATTCTTATTTCAGTTAACTATTACAAAATCAGTGAGAAAATCTCCCGAATTTTGCGGCTGCAAAAGTAGTAAAATATTTTAATTCACAAAGCTTTGTGAAAAAAAATTTTTGAAATACGGAAATGCGAATATATACTGCTGATTTACTGCTATATACAAATGTATTTTACTACCTTAAATCCGTAAGAATTTTCGTTACGAAAAACCCAAATGTCTGTTAGTGTTGACGTAGCGCATCAAAAAGCAACGCAGACATAGCATTAGTTATGGTGAGTAGGTTTTTGATAGCATTCTCGACAATGGCAGGCAGTTGGGGTTTGCAGTAGAAATACTCTTGCGGATTTAAGGTACTAAGAAATGAGGCTTAAAAAGTCTTGTTTGAAAAACATCTTCCGAAACCAAAGTTCAAAAACCGGATCTAAAAATTCATAATCTTTACCATCGAAATCAATAATATCGTTATTAATTAAAATGGTTTTGTTTTTACTGACATTTCTCGGAGTTCCGAGTTTATATTTCTGCATAACATAGGTCGAGGTAAGTTGATTTTCTCCGGCAGCAACAGCCTGTAATAAAGCCAATTGCGTCACGCTTAGACTTTCGACTTCTTTCTGAAAAAGCGGCATATTGGCATTTATCAATTCTTGCAAAGCCTCCTTTAAAATTGCCGCATCCACCGTTGTTTCGGTTTTTTGCCAGACGTAGTGCGAAAACTGTTGCACATACCACGAGTGATCATTCATAAGCGTTGCTATCAAACGAGCATATTCCCTGCCGATTTGCTTCCCGGTTCGTTTAAATCCACGCTGAATAAATTTAACCCATTCGCTACGCTCTATCTTTTTAAGTATCATAATATCACCAAACCGGTAAAAGGGTTTTGATGCATTATTGAAAATCCGAGTCATCATATGCCGCTTACTCCCAAACAGACAGTAAGTTACATTTTTTTGCCTCTGCCATACGGCACGCATTTTCTTCTCAAGGATATCATAACTGTCGAATGATGCCAGATTCTGAAACTCATCCAAAGCTATTATAATTTTAATATTTTTTTGTTGCGCAATCTTTTCCGGTAAATCCAATATCTCCTCTTTGTGCTTTCTAAGTTCGTCCAGATTAAAACTCAAACTGAAATTTGTATAAGGATCGCTTCCCAAATTTATCTGTGGTATAAGTTTTTTAAAAACCACCTTTGCCGTATCAACCCACTCGTTAAATTTTGTTGATGATGCCTTTATAATTTCAGCTGAAAAAATTTCAAGAAAGCTTTCTTCGTCATAAACCGTAAACATATCTATCATTACGGTTTTTACACCCTTTTCTTTGGATGAAATATCAGCCAAAACCTTTTCGACAAGCGAAGACTTTCCCCACCTTCGGGGAGAAATTATCGTTGTATTTATCCCTTGAACAAGATTACTATACAACTTTTCGGCATCCTGTTTTCTGTCGGTAAACAATTTATTGCTAACCGTAACTCCGTAATTAAATGGTAGTTGACTCATAATACATCAAATATATTTTATACTATTTGGTATTATACCTGTTGGTATTATACCGATTGGTATTATACCGATTGGTATAATGCAAAGATATATCTTTTTTTGAAATGAAGGCAACAATATTTTCTTTGCGGTTAATCCGGCCGAAAGAATAAAAAAAGAGGCTGCACAAAATTCTTCTTGCGCAGCCTCTTATATTTAATCCTGTTATTTCGATTTATTTCGATTCCGGTTTGATTATATCAACCGAGCGCTTGATAAACTCCGCAAGGTCTTTTCCTTTTAGCAGGTTTTGCGATAACAGAGCCAGATCAACAAGCTGTTTTGCGACTTTTTCACGATGATTTTCATCTTCGTCTTTAACGAGTTCGTAAATCACCGGATGATTTGCATTTACAACCAGATTATACTGGTCGGGCATATCGCCGTAGAACGACATTCCGCCGCCGCCAATCTGCTGCATATCTTTCATCCTACGCATAAACTCGGGTTGAGTAATCTGCACCGGTTGTTCGCTCTCGCTCAGGCTTTCAAACACCACCGTATAAGACTTGGTATCCACAAGGCTTTCGAAAACAGGCTTCACTTTTTTCTGTTCTTCCTCGCCGAGCTTCATCGGTTGTTCTTCTTCCTTTTTGATAAGCTTATCAATGGTATCGGCATCGACACGGGCAAACGAAACCTTATCAAATTTCTGTTCCAGATGGTTGATAAAATGGTTATCGAGAACGCCGTCCATCACCAGCACATCGTAACCTCTCTCTTTGGCGGTTTCGATATAGCTGTACTGAGCCTCGGGGTCGTTGGCATAAAGCATCACGATTTTGTCGTCTTTATCCGTTTGCGTTTCTTTCACCTTTTCCTTATATTCATCAATGGTGAAATATTTGTCTTCGGTGTTTTTCAGCAAAGCAAATTTAACGGCTTTATCATAGAATTTCTCTTCCGACAGCATTCCGTATTCGATAAACACCTTCACGTCATCCCATTTTTTCTCAAACTCTTCACGGTTGTTTTTGAAAATCTCGTTAAGCTTATCTGCAACTTTTTTGGTGATATGGTTTGAGATTTTCTTAACGTTTGAATCGCTTTGCAGATACGAACGCGAAACATTGAGCGGGATATCGGGAGAATCGATAACACCGTGAAGAAGTGTCAGAAATTCAGGAACGATATCTTTTACATCATCGGTAATAAACACCTGATTGGAATAGAGTTGAATTTTATCGCGCTGAACTTCGAAATTCTTTTTCACCTTGGGAAAATAGAGCACTCCGGTGAGATTGAAAGGATAATCGACATTGAGATGAATCCAGAACAAAGGCTCGTCGAAAACCATCGGATAAAGCTCACGATAGAAGTTTTTGTAATCTTCATCTTTAAGTTCCGATGGCGATTTTTTCCACAAGGGGTCGGTATTATTGATAATTCTCGGCACTTTTATTTCCTTTTGTTCGGGATTGCCGTCCTTATCTTTTTTCTTTTCGTCGTCAACCCATTTCGACTCTTCGCCGAATTCAATCTCTACCGGCAGGAATTTGCAATATTTATTCAAGATGCCGAGTATGCGATGTTCTTCGAGAAACTCTTTGGAGTCGTCGGAAATATGCAGAATAATTTCTGTTCCGCGGTCTTTTTTGTCCGACTCTTCGAGAATATATTCGGGACTTCCGTCGCACTCCCAGTGAACGGCTTTGCTGCCCGGGCCTTTCCGATATGTTTTGGTGTTGATTTCAACCTTATCCGACACCATAAAAGCCGAATAGAAACCGAGTCCGAAATGTCCGATTATATTCGCACCGTCAACATCCTTAAACTTCTCCACAAATTCTTCGGCGCTTGAAAAAGCTATCTGATTGATATATTTTTCAACCTCGTCGGCAGTCATTCCTATACCGCGGTCGGTAATCTTCAAAGTCTTTTTCTTGGGGTCGAGTTCAACCTTAATGGTAAGGTCGCCCAGCTCAACATCCGATTTACCGGCACGCACAATGGCTTTCAGCTTTTCCGTGGCGTCAACGGCATTGGAAACAAGCTCTCTCAAAAATATTTCGTGATCGGAATAAAGAAATTTCTTGATAACCGGAAAAATATTCTCGGTTTGAACATTAATCTTTCCCTTTTGCATTTTATATAATTTTAAATGTTTGACATCAAATTTTCAGAGCCGCCCGCAAATCAAAGGCTGTGCCAACGGAAACAGTCTGACAGAATGACAAAAAGGAAATTATCCGGCGATGATGATTTTTTTCAAGACGGGCAGTTTGCCCCCTGCCGACACCTTAATAATATAGAGGCCGGATGGCCAGGAGGATATATTTATTTTTTTCAAAGGAGGTTTTACGGTTTCCGAAAACACCGCTTTACCCGCTACGTCATAAATCTCTATTCTGACGCCTGAGGCATCCTTGGGTATTTTTATGTTCAGATATTCGGTTGCAGGATTCGGGAAAACGGAAATTTTCATTTCCGGCGGCGCATCAATTCCGGCGGTAAAATGGATGATTCCCACGGCGTCAAGGTCAAAGCCCGAAGAGGGAAAATTAACCGGCCAGGGGTCGTTAATTTTGTTTCCGGCCGTGTCGTATGTGGCATATAGAGTGTCAATGCTTCCCACCACGTCAACTATTCTGATTTTAACAATATTGTCAACATCAAGGCCGGCAACGCCTTTCATTTCGTCGAGGTCGAAAGGAGTGCCGAAACCGGCTTTGTATTTTCCTGCAAGGTTGTTGATTTTTTCGGGATTTGTCGTTCCGAAGGGACCGGTTTGCAAGCTGTCCTGCGTCAGACTATGAGCCGGAAAACGATAAAAGTCGGAACCGTTGGAGCTGACTTCCACAAAAGCCAGTTCA
>Ga0256913_10000866_pt1 | contig 15677 bp, 13 predicted proteins | sample Axial_MatmetaG_FD_185970 | JGI IMG/M metagenome (GOLD analysis project Ga0256913, IMG submission 185970) | Deep-sea worm associated microbial mat communities from Axial Seamount, Juan de Fuca Ridge, Pacific Ocean - Axial_Mat | ecosystem: Environmental > Aquatic > Marine > Oceanic > Microbial...
GATTCGCAGGGCCCCTATTCGGTTAATATAAAACCATGGCCCTATCCGCGGGGATTTACGCCGCAACAGGAATTGATGCGGAGTGTTGACCTGAAAACCAATTCGGCAATAGATTCGGTTGCCGGTAACGATATTTTTATAAAAAAGGGAGTTGTTATTGTTGATAAACCATTGATTATTCCCGCCGGATACAGGGTTGTCTTTTCGCAGGGTACAAAACTTGATTTGCAAAATCGGGCGATGTTCATCTCCTATTCGCCGGTATTTATGAAAGGGACAAAACAGGAGCCTGTGGTTGTCTTTTCATCTGATAACAGTGGTAACGGTTTTTCTGTTTTACAGGCTAAAGAGAGGTCGGAACTTAATTATGTGAGGTTTGAAAATCTGAATACTTTAAACTACAAAGGATGGGCTTTGTCGGGAGCGGTTACGTTTTACGAGTCGGATGTTGATATAAGCAATTCGGCTTTCGTTAATAATCATTGCGAGGATGCCTTAAATATTGTAAGATCCGATTTTCTTTTGGATAATTCGTATTTCGATCATATTTGGGGCGATGCCTTCGATTCGGATTTTAGTACGGGACTGGTTGATAAGGTGAAATTTACCAACATTGGTAACGATGCCATCGACTTTTCAACCGGTAAGATAACCATAAGGGGTTGTGCCGTTTCAGGTGCGCAGGATAAGGGAATAAGCGGGGGAGAAGATTCGCATCTAATTGTGGAAAACACATCGGTAACCGGAGCAAATATCGGATTTGCATCAAAAGATCTCTCCTCTCTTGAGGTAAGCAATTCAAAAATCGACAGTTGTAAATATGGTATTGTGCTGTTGCAGAAAAAACCCGAATACGGCCCGGCTGCCATGAACCTGCAAAATGTTACCATTACCAACACCCCAACCAATATGCTTATCGAAAAAGGTTCGCAGGTTGTTTTTGACAAAAGGCTTTTTAAGGGTGACCGTAAAAATGTTGCAAAGCTGTTTTATTGATATTTTTAATCGTTGGCTTTGTTTTTGAGCATGGGCACAAAACGGTAGTTTCCGAAATTTTCGGTTTTCAGATTTCCCTCCCCGGTTTTGGTAATTCGTACCATTTGTTGTACGTCGCCCACTCCCAAAGGCAAAAGTAAAATACCGCCCGATTTTAACTGCTCCACAAGGTTTTGGGGTATTTCGGGTGCCGCAGCTGTTATGATAATTCTGTCGAAAGGGGCAAAGGCGGGCAGCCCTTTATTACCGTCATCATAAAAAGCTTTAATACGATAGGGAAATTGTTGCAGAAACTGTTTTGTTTTCAGATAGAGCTTTTTTTGGCGTTCAACCGTATAAACTTTAGCACCCAGCTCACCCAAAACACAGGCCTGATATCCCGAGCCGGTTCCTATTTCCAGAACCTTCATGTTTTTTTCAACCAGCAGCAGTTCCGTTTGTCTTGCCACGGTATAGGGTTGCGAAATGGTTTGCCCCGACCCGATGGGAAATGGTTTGTCCTGATAGGCAAACTCCAAAAAGGAGGAATCCATAAACCAGTGACGCGGAATTTTATTAATGGCTTCCAATACTTTCCGGTCTTTTATTCCTTTGTTTTCGAGGGTTTTTACCAACCCCTTTCGCATTCCTTTGTGGCGGTATGTGTCTATCATCAGGCGCTCTTGAATTTTTGTGCTAAAATAGGAAACCTGCAGAAAGAAAAAGGTTACTTTTGCGCAAAATTACAGAGATGTTGAAAATTGGCGTACTTGGCGTTGGCCACCTCGGTAAAATTCACCTGAATTGTATTCGTACCATCAGCGAATATGAGCTGACCGGATTTTACGACCCTGATGATGAAAAATCGAAAGCAGCCGTTGAGGAGTACGGAATTAAACGGTTTGAATCCATCGACAGCCTTATTGAAGCGGTTGATGTGGTTGATATTGTAACTCCCACCGTTTCGCATTACCGCTGTGCCGTGGATGCCATTAAGCGGTCAAAGCATATTTTTATTGAAAAACCCATTTCGTCAACCCTTTCGGAAGCGGAAGAGCTTATTGAACTTGCGGTTGAGGCAGGTGTGAAGGTTCAGGTGGGACATGTCGAAAGATTTAACCCGGCGTTTTTGGCGGTTAAAAACGATATTAACAGACCCATGTTTATTGAGGCTCACCGGCTGGCACAGTTTAACCCGCGCGGTACCGATGTGCCGGTGGTGCTTGATTTGATGATACACGATATCGACATCGTTTTGCACACGGTTAATTCGGAAGTGCGAAGGGTGCACGCCAGCGGAGTGAATGTGGTTAGCGATACACCAGATATTGCCAATGCCCGTATTGAATTTGTAAACGGCGCGGTGGCAAACCTTACGGCAAGCAGGATTTCGTTAAAAAATATGCGCAAATCACGGTTCTTTCAGCGAGATGCTTACATCACGGTTGATTTTTTGGAGAAGAGTGCCGAAGTGGTAAAAATGGATGAAATCGATACCATTCCCGATGATCCGTTTGCCATGATAATCGATTTGGGTGATGATAAAAAGAAACGGCGTATTTGGTTTGATAAACCCGATATTAAACCCAACAATGCAATTACGGAGGAACTGAAAAGCTTTAAGGATTCGATACTTAACAATACCGAGCCCGTTGTTTCAATTTACGATGGGTATAAAGCGCTGAAGATCGCCCAACAAATTATGGAGAAAATCGAATCGACATCGGAGGTTGAATAATATCTGCAATAAAAAGATGGTTGTGAGATTTTACAATGTTGAAGGGATACGGATTTATACAGGGCATACGTTTGGGCGGTTTCGGCAGGCAGGATTGCAGCTTTTTAACATTTTCGTAATAAATATTTTTTTCATCATATAATAACATCCGGCAGAGGTGCGTTAGAATTAGTAAACAGCAGGGGATATTGAAAAAGGACTTTACCTTATATTATTTTATTTTTTTAGTCGGGATTGGATTTAGCCTCATATTTGCTTCGGGCTGCCGCAAAATGGATAGCGATTTAACCGTTCCTTCCTACATAAAAATTGATTCTGTTTTTATCGAAACCTATTACCCCGTTGAAGGTACCGAATCGCAGGAGATAACCGATGTTTGGATTTATGTGGACGACCAGCAGCTGGGCGTTTTCGAACTTCCGGCCCTTTTCCCTGTGCTGCAGGAGGGTAAACATAAACTTGAAATCAGACCGGGAATAAAGCTGAACGGCATTTCGAGTACCCGGGTTCCCTATCCTTTTTATAAACCGATTTTGATTGAAGACTTTAACTTTGTACCCGACTCGGTAATGAATATGGGTGTTATTCATACCGAATATTATGAAAATCTGAAATTTATCTGGATGGAAGATTTTGAAGGCCCCAGTATTTCCATCAAAGAGTCGGAAAGCAGCGACACAACCATCGAACGTACACAACCGGCCAATAGTCCCGAAGCCTTTTTGAGCGAAAATTCAAGATATTCCGGAAAAATTGTACTGACGGAAGAAAAATCGTTGTTTTGGGGATATTCGTTCAATACGTTCGATTTGCCCCGGGACGGAACACCCGTGTTGCTGGAAGTGAATTTTAAAACCAATAATGCAATGGTGGTTGGGGTGCTGTCAAGTTTACCCGGCGATTTTAAGTGGGACGATCTGGTGTACCTGAACCATTCGCCGGAGTGGAATAAAATATACATCAACATTGCACCTACCACTTCAAGATATCCCAATGCTTATAATTTTACCATCTATTTCAGGGCAACACTCGAAAGTAATTTGAGCAGAGCGGATATTTATATTGATAATGTTAAACTGATTTACAGATATTAAGGAATGAATACAAAACTACAGGTTGCAAAATATGTGTTTTTAGACTGGCTGGCTGCTGTTCTTGCCTGGAGTTTGTTTTATCTGTACCGGAAAGCTTTTGAAGAGTACGGTATTACCGACTATTTCAATCACATGATTCACGACAATAAGTACTGGCTTGCCATAGTGGTGGTTCCTTTGTTTTGGCTGCTGCTTTATACCATGATCGGTTCCTATCGTCGCATTTATCGCAAAGCCCGTTTAAAGGAGCTTGGGCAAACGTTGGCATCCACACTGGTTGGAGTTACCATTATTTTCTTTATCCTTATTCTCGACGATGTCATCAATACCTATCGCGGGTATTATTTGTCGTTTATCGTGTTGTTCAGTCTGCATTTCTTTTTTACTTACGGATTCCGGCTCTATTTAACCACCACTACGGTTCGTAAGGTACATAAAGGGATTATCGGCTTTAATACCGTAATTATCGGGAGCAACGGTAATGCCACAAAAATATACGAAGATATTACCAATCAGGAGCTTTCCTCGGGTAATAAATTTGTGGGCTTTGTCAATGTTTTCGACAGGGAAGATTATAAAGTCGGGAAATATTTGCCCCATCTTGGAAACTATCAGGATTTGAACAGAATCTTAAAAGAGAAGCAAATAGAAGAGGTTATTATTGCCATTGAACGCTCCGAAAAAGAGACCATCGAACGGATTATCCTCGAGTTGGAAGATACCGATGTGATTATTAAAGTGATTCCGTTGATGCAGGATATTATTTTCGGGTCGGTAAAAATTCAGGGAATTTTTCATACCCCTCTTATTGAAATTTCGCCCGACCTGATGCCCGCCTGGCAGCAGAGTTTAAAACGGATGATTGATATTACTTTTTCGGTAATTGCCATGTTTTTATTGATACCTTTTTATGTTTTTACGGCAATTGGCGTAAAGCTGTCGTCACCCGGGCCCATATTGTTTTCGCAGGAGCGGATAGGAAAACACGGTAAAGTGTTTTTTATGCACAAGTTCCGTTCAATGTACGCCGATGCCGAAAAGGCGGGGCCGCAACTTTCTTCGGACGACGATCCGCGTATTACACCCTTCGGCAGATTTATCCGTAAGGTACGACTTGACGAAATTCCGCAGTTTTATACGGTACTTAAAGGAGATATGTCGTTGGTTGGCCCGCGACCCGAGCGACAATATTATATCGATCAAATTGTAAAACGTGCACCTCATTACCGGCTGTTGCTGAAAGTTAAACCGGGTATTACTTCATGGGGCCAGGTAAAATACGGTTACGCCTCAACCGTGGATGAAATGATTGAGCGACTGAAATACGATATTCTTTACATCGAAAATATGTCGCTTGCCATGGACTTTAAAATCCTTATCTACACCGTTATGATTGTTGTACAGGGACGGGGGAAGTAGGTTGGTGTTTTGAGTTATGAGTTAGGGGTTAAGTGTTAAGGGTTATGAGTTAGGTGTTATGAGTTAAGGGTTATGAGTTAGGTGTTATGAGTTAGGGGTTGTGGGTTATTTTGCAAATAATAGCGCTCTTTTTATTTTTTCCTGAGATTAACTTTTTACTTTTGCCGTGATGCAAAAAAAGTTTCTGAAAAACCTTACGCTGATTCTGTTCTTAAATCTGTTAATCAAACCTTTTTGGATTTTGGGGGTTGACAGACAGGTTTACAATGTGGTTGGCCCTGAAGATTACGGATTTTACTTTTCGGTATTTAATTTTTCATTTCTGTTTTTTATTTTCCTCGATTTGGGGATTACCAATTTCAACAACCGGAATATTGCCCAAAATAATCAGCTGCTTACCAAACATCTTGCCGGTATAGGTACCATTAAACTTATTCTGGGGTTGCTGTATGGTATCATTATTTTTGCGGTGGGTTATGTAATCGGTTATCGGGGTGAGCAGTTGAAGCTGTTGTTTTGGGTGGGGTTTAATCAGTTTTTACTGTCGTTTTTGCTTTATCTGCGTTCCAATATTTCGGGATTGCTGTTGTTTGTGGTCGATAGTTTTTTGTCAATCCTCGACCGGGTATTGATGATTGTAATTGTGGGCGTGTTACTATGGACCGGGGTGGCCCACGGACGTTTTAATATTGAATGGTTTGTTTACAGTCAAACGGCAGCTTACCTTATTACCGTGTTAATAGCCCTCGGTGTAGTGCTTACACATGCCGGAAAACTTCGCTTTAGCTGGAATCCGGCCTTTTTTGTGATGATAATTAAAAAGAGCCTGCCTTTTGCACTATTGGTTTTGCTGATGAGCTTTTACAACAGGGTTGACCCGGTTTTTCTTGAACGGCTCATTCCCGGTAAGGAGGGCGACCTGCAATCGGGAATCTACTCGGCAGCTTTTCGTTTGCTGGATGCAGGACAAAATTTTGCCTATCTCTTTTCCGTTTTATTGTTGCCGCTGTTTTCAAAAATGCTGAAAGAAAAGCAGGCCATTGGGAGGTTGTTACGGTTGTCGTTTTCCATTATTATTTCCGGTTCACTGGTTATTGCGGTTACCGCATACTTTTTCGATATGGAATTAATGCGGTTAATGTATGTCAGGCACGGGGTTGAAACGGCAGCGGATTTTCAAAACAGGATTGCCGAATCGGCTTCGGTTTTCAGGGTGCTGATGTTTAGTTTTGTGGCCATCTCATCCAACTACATATTCGGAACCTTGTTAACCGCCAACAACAATCTCAGGCAGCTTAACATCATTGCCTTTATCGGTATGGCGGGAAATATTATTATGAATTTAATTTTGATTCCGCGTTATCAGGCGTTGGGGTCGTCATACGCAAGCCTGACGGCTCAAGGGGTTACGGCCGTTTTAAACATAATGCTTGCCGTTAAAATATTTAAGTTTAAAATCGACTGGTTGTTGATGTTGAAAGTTGTTCTAATGGTGATGCTGACGGGTACAACCGCCTGGCTGCTGAAAACATATTCGGGCCTTACATGGCCGGTAACCATTACATTAACCTTGTCGGGAGGTTTGTTGTATGCTTTTGTGTTAAAGCTTCTGGACATTAAAGAGATGATTGCTGTTTTGCGCGGGAGAGAATAAATTTTCTGTTCCGGTTATTCCGGTTTATTATTCCGGCGGGTTTCTTTATCCGAAATTTGTGTAATTATATGGTTAAACAGATTAATTTTTTATTTTTGCACTTCACTAAAAACAGATAATGGCAAGTCAAAACAGGTCGAGGCAGTTATTTACATCTGCCGTGTTATTTAGCATTGTTTTAAAATACAGAAAGCCTCTTGTTATAATTGCCATATTGGCGGTTGTCCTTTCATCAATATTTTCAGGGCCTAATTTTATCACTCCCCTTTATAAATCGGAAGTAATTCTTTATCCCACGGCAAGCAATTCTATTTCAAAGGTGTTGCTGAGTAATAATTTTAACAACTCAAAAGATATTCTGGAGTTTGGTGAAGATGAACAAACCGAACAGATGCTGCAGGTGCTAAATTCCAACAAAATTCGCGACAGGGTTATCGAAAAGTATGACCTGATGAAGCATTACAAAATTAAACCCGACGAAAAATATCGATATACAAAATTATATAAACGTTACGAGGATAATTTCAGATTCCGTCGTACCGAGTTTATGGCTGTTCAGATAACGGTTTTCGACAGCGATGCACAAATGGCCTCGGATATGGCAAACGATATTGCCCGCCTGCTTGACTCTACCATTAATAAAATGCAGAAAAAGGTAGCCGTTAAAGCATTCAGAATTGTTGAACAGGAATATCTTAAACAGAAAAATGAGATTAGGGCCAAGGAAGACTCACTTACCAAACTGCGTGAGCTTGGTGTGCACGACTATGAAAGTCAGGCCGAAATGTTTAACCGTCAGCTTGCCATTGAGATGGCCAAAGGAAATGCCGCCGGTGTTAAACGTTTACAGAAAAAGCTTGATGCCCTGGCACTGTACGGCGGTGCTTATGTTTCGCTGCGCGATGCCCTTGAGCATGATAAAAAACAGTTAAGCGAGCTGAAAGCAAAATACGAGGAGGCTAAGGTTGATGCCGAGGAAAATTTGCCTCACACCTTTATTGTGAGCGATGCCTATAAGTCGGAAAAGAAAGCATACCCCATTCGCTGGCTGATTGTGGTTATTTCTACCTTGTCGGCATTGCTTTTGGCAATAGTGGTTTTGGGTGTTATCGACTTTTATCAAAGCGGAGCGTTTGATGTAAACCCTAAAAAAAAAAGTAAACGAGTTGTTGGAACAATAGGGGTTGTTGAAGATGCGATAAATGAGGCCAGACCGGTTAAAGAAGAGAAAAGGAATAGTAAAGAAAGGGCTGAAACGATTGTTGACGATATCGCAGTTCAGGTTAAAAAGAAAAAAAAAGAAAGTATAAAAAGGGATAAAGTAAACAAAACTGAAATGAATAATCTTTTAAACAGCTCAGATTTGCTCAGGCTAATTGATAAATGGAAAGTACATTTATCGGTTATAGTTGTGGTGTCTGTAATATTGGGAATGATTTTTTCGGGCCCAACTTTTATTACGCCTCTTTATAAGTCGTATGCGGTTGCTTATCCGGCTAACATTGATTCCTATTCGGAAGAGAGCAATACAGAGCAAATGTTGCAAATATTGAACTCCCAGGACATTACCGATAAAATGTTGGAGGAGTTTGATTTGGGGAATCACTATAATATTGATAAATCTTACAAATATTATCGTACGGCACTGTTGAATCAATACCACGATAAGGTAAATATCAGTAAAACTCCGTACGAATCGGTAATGATTGAAGTGCTGGACCACGATCCGGAGGTTGCCAAAAAAATGGTTGACCGTATCTTAACACTTTACGACTGGAAAGTTGCCAGCCTTCATAAATCAAAATATGCCGAGGTTGTGAAAATGTATAAACAGGGACTGGCCCGTAAGCGTCATGATATCGATTCGCTGGAAAACCTGCTGGCATACCTTGGAACCGAAAAGGGAGTGTTCGAGTATCAACAGCAATCGCGCGAAATTACGGAAGGTTATTTGGGTACTACCGGTGGCAGTGCCTCAGGCGTTAATAAAAAAGAGGCCAAACGTTTGTTTAAAAATATGGGGCAATATGGCGGTAAGGTGCTTGAACTTGCCGAAATGATTCGCGACGAAGCCAATGTTTATGCCGAAACCAAAAAAGATATGGAACTGGCCGAACGTTTCCTCTATTCGCACATGACCTATTCCAATATTATTACGCATCCCGCGGTTGCCGATAAAAAGAGTTATCCCATCCGCTGGCTGGTGGTGGTAATTGTTGCTTTGGCAGCATTTGTTTTTGCCCTGTTCACCATCTTCTTTATCGAAAACAGAAAATCCAATAAAGCGTAAGGGGTGTTTTGTTAGAAAAGACCAAAATAGCATGGGTTTATGCCCTGACGGTTGTATTTATAGCCGTTAACTTTTACCTTGTGGTAAACAAAGATATTTATTGGTTTTTTCTGCTTCCGGTAGCGCTGGTTGTTATCTATTACTATTTAATAGCGCTTGATAAAATTTTACTGTTGATCACCTTTTTTACGCCGCTTGCCGTTAATATTCGCGATTTGGATATGGGGCTGGGGGTGTCGCTACCCACCGAGCCGCTGATGTTCGGTGTATTGCTCCTTTTTATTGCCAACTTACTTGTTGACCATAAAAAATATGATGTGCGGGTTGCAAGTCACCCTGTGTCGTATGTAATCTATATGAGCTTGTTTTGGATGCTGATAACAACCCTTACAAGCAGTTTGCCCATTGTCTCCGTTAAATATTTTGTTTCACGACTGTGGTTTGTGGTGCCGTTTTATTTTGTAGCCGTGTTGATGTTTAAAGATAAAATATACATCAAAAAGTTTTTTTGGCTCTACATTATTGCATTTATCGGTATCATCTTTTATACCATCAGTGTTCATGCAAAATATAACTTTGACGAAGAAACCGGCCACTGGGTTATGTCGCCGTTTTATAACGACCATACCGCTTACGGGGCAGCGCTTGCCATGTATTTTCCGGTGATTGTCGGTTTTATTTTCTATCCGGGGGCCAAAAAATGGGTGCGTTTTATTTCGTCGGTAGTATTGCTGATTTTTATCGTCGCCATTATTTTATCCTATAGCCGGGCTGCATGGTTAAGCCTCGGTGCCGCATTCGGTGTGTTTGTTTTGATTTTGTTGAAGATAAAGTTCAAATGGGTGTTTTTAACGGTGGCGGCTCTTATTACCCTGTTTTTTACCTTTCAGAACCAGATTTTTGATAAGCTGGAGAAAAATAAAACGGAATCATCACGTAACTTTATCGAGCATATCGAATCCATGTCGAATATCTCTTCCGATGCTTCCAATCTTGAGCGGATCAACCGCTGGCAATCGGCGTTACGGTTGTTTGAAGACAAACCTGTTTTTGGATGGGGGCCGGGAACCTATCAGTTTGTATATGCTCCTTATCAACGGTCGAAAGAGAAAACCATTATCAGTACCAACCTTGGCGATAAGGGTAATGCCCATAGCGAGTATCTGGGGCCGTTGGCCGAAGAGGGATTGCCGGGCAGCCTGTTTGTTATTTTGCTTGTGGGGATGGTGATTTATACCGGAATTAAAGTTTACATAAAAACCAAAGACAGAGAGATTAAATTTTTAAGCATGATGTCGCTGTTGGGTTTGGTTACCTATTTTGCCCATGGATTTCTTAACAACTTCCTGGACACCGATAAATTATCCGTGCCGTTTTGGGGGTTTATTGCCATACTGACTGCATTGGATGTTTACCATCTTACAGATTCGGAAAAAGAACACAAAATAGTTTAGTTATAAGTTATTCTTACGAATGATTTCGGGAAGTTGCTTCAGGGCAACTATCTTTTTCCAATATTCGCGAACCTCTACTGCCGGCGCGCCCATGTAGGCTTTGCCTTCACCGTCAAGTATGCTTTTATCAACTCCCGAAGATGCCAGAATGGTGGTGCCTTTGCCGATAACAATATCTTTATTAATGGATACATTGGCCCACAAAATAACATCGTCTTCAATAATGGTTACGCCTGCAATGGCTGCAAAGGCACCGATTAAACAATTACGGCCGATTGTTGTGTCGTGTCCCACCTGACAGTGGTTGTCGAATTTGGTTCCGGCACCAATAACAGTATCGGAGGTAACACCCCGGTCAATGGCACAAAGCGAACCAATTTCCACATTGTCTTCAATAATTACCCTTCCGCCCGAGTGAAATTTCTTGTAACCTTCATCCCTGCGCTGAAAATAGTATCCGTCGCCCCCAATTACACTGTTGGCCTGAATGATTACATTGTCGCCGATAACGGTGTGATCGTAAATACTCACGTTGGAATGAATGATACAGTTATCGCCGATTGTTACATGGTTACCAATAAATGCTCCCGGTTGAATAACCGTATTCTTCCCGATTTTTGCAGAAGGGCTGATGGATGCCGTTGCCTTTTCAAACGGACGAAAATACAGGATTAACTTTATAAACGCATCAAAGGGGGTATCGTGTACCAAAAGCACTTTGCCTTTCGGAACCTTAACCTCTTTGTTGATAATGATAACCGAGGCTTCCGAATTAAGGACTTTGCTGTAGTATTTCGGATGATCAACAAAGCTGATGTCGCCTTTACGGACAACATGAAGCTCGTTTAAACCGCTTGTAACAAAGCCGGGATCGCCAATCACTTTAGCATCTATTATCGATGCTATCTCTTCAACTTTAAGCGGTTTCGGGAAATCCATTATTATCCTTTTACTCTTTCGGAATATTGTCCTGAGCGGGTATCAACTTTTATCTTGTCGCCGGTATTGATAAAGAGGGGAACTTTAACGGTTGCGCCGGTTTCAACTGTGGCATCTTTAAAAGTGTTGGTGGCCGTGTTGCCCCTTTCGCCCGGTTCGGTGTAAGTAACTTCCAGAACAACGTAATTGGGCATTTCGCAGTAAATAGGCGATTCGGTTTCGGTGTGGAAAGCAATGTCAACCATTTCGCCTTCTTTTAAAAGCTCAGGAGCTTCTATCATGTTTTGGTTGATAAACGTCTGCTCGTAATCTTCGGTATTCATAAAGTGAAAAGTATCGCCTTCGTTGTATAAAAACTGATATTTGCGTTTTTCAACCCGTTGAATATTTATTTTAACGCCTGATGTGAAGGTGTTTGGGATTACTCTTCCGGTTTTCAGGTTTTTAAGTTTGGTTCTTACAAAAGCAGGGCCTTTGCCCGGTTTAACATGCTGGAACTCAACAATTGTATAAAGTTCTCCGTTATATTCTATAATCAATCCGTTTCTAAAATCTGCTGTTGTTGCCATTATATATTGGTTTTGTTTTTATACTCTTTCTTTTACCCTTGTATATCCTTTCATAATACCCCTCTGCGAGCGATTGATGAAACTGAGAATTTCATCTCTGTCGGGAGTGGCCGGAACGGTTGCTTCAATATAGCTTACTGCCTGACTGATGTTGCGGCCTTTAAGATAAAGGATTCTGAAAATCTCCTGGATTTCGTTGATGCGTTCGTTGGTAAACCCGCGACGACGAAGGCCGATGGAGTTTACTCCCACAAATGCCACCGGTTCACGGCCCGCTTTGGTGTAAGGAGGAACATCTTTTCGTACAAGGCTTCCGCCCGAGATCATGGTGTGTGCTCCGATGTGAACAAACTGGTGAACGGCCGACAAACCACCTACAATTGCCCAGTCGTCAATTTCGATATGTCCTGCAAGGTTACAGGCATTAGCAAGGATAACATGGTCGCCCAGTATGCAATCGTGGGCAATATGCACATAGGCCATCAATAAGCAGTTGTTACCAATTACCGTTTCGGTACTGGCTTTGGTGCCTCTGTTGATGGTTACATATTCTCTGATGGTGGTGTTGTCACCGATTTTTACAATGGTTTCTTCACCTGCAAATTTTAAATCCTGCGGAATGGCCGAAATTACCGCTCCCGGAAATATTTTACAGTTTTTACCAATTCGTGCTCCCTCCATTATGGTAACGTTGGAACCAATCCATGTTCCTTCTTCGATAACAACATTTTTTTCGATGTTAACAAAAGGTTCGATAACCACATTGGGTGCAATTTTAGCCTGAGGGTGAACGTATGCCAATGGCTGATTCATCGCGCTTGTATGTTACTTGTTTTTTACTATTTGTGCCGTTAAGTATCCTTCCATAACTACTTTATCGCCAACAAAAATTTTGCCGTAAGTGGTACAGATACCCCGTTTAATGGGGCCGGTTAATTTAAGAGAGAATACCATTACATCACCGGGCACAACTTTAGAACGAAATCTTACATCAGATATTTTAAGGAAGTAGGTAGAATAATTTTCAGGATCGGGTACCGAATTTAAAACAAAAATACCGCCGGCCTGTGCCAGTGCTTCCACCTGCAATACGCCCGGCATAATGGGTTCATCCGGAAAATGGCCGGTAAAAAAGGGCTCGTTCATGGTAACGCTTTTCATGGCCACAATGTATTCGTCGTCAAGGTAAAGAACTTTGTCAACCAAAAGAAATGGTGGACGATGGGGGAGTATTTTCCTGATATCGTTTATATCATATACCGGTTCGGCATAAATATCAAAGGGTGGTTCTTTAATGGAGATATTGCTCATAATAAATAATTTTCTTTAATGATTTCAGTAAATTTTGTGTTGATGTAATGTCCCGGGCGTTGCGCTTTTACATGTCCCTGAATATTTTTGCCCAGCAGGGTAAGGTCGCCTATCAAATCAAGCAATTTATGCCGTGCAGGCTCGTTCTCGAAATAAAGATTGATGTTGTTGAGGATGCCTTTTGTTTTAACCTCCACCGAAGGTTTGTTGAATAGTTTTGCCAGTCTGTCAAGCTCTTCCTGTTTAACAACCTTGTTTACAAAAATAATGGCATTATTCAAATCGCCTCCTTTGATGAGGTTGTTTTTTAACAGGTACTCAAGTTCGTGTAAAAATACAAATGTGCGGCAGGGAGCTATTTCATCTTTGAATTTTGTAATATCATCCAGTTGGGCATATTGTTTTCCCAGTACTTTGGTTTCGTAATCAATTTCAACCGATAAAGAAAACCTGTCAGCCGGTTCAACCGATATTTTTATCTTTTTTTCCGGAATTTCAAATTCGGTTTTTTTGGTTATAATCAGAACCTCTTTTTCGGCATTTTGTTTTTCGATACCTGCTTTTTCGAGGGCGGCAACAAAATAGGAGGATGATCCGTCTTTAATGGGAATCTCTTCCATGTCGATGTCAATCAATACATTGTCGATGCCCAATCCCGTTAGCGAAGCCAAAACGTGTTCAATGGTATAAATCCGTGTTCCGTTAATGCCGAGGGTGGTACCCCTGTCGGTTCCAATCACATGGTCAATGGTAGCATCAACAACAGGTTGTTGTTTAATATCAACCCGTCTAAATTTAATGCCGTGGTTTTCGGGAGCCGGATGAAAGGTAAGAGTCCCTTCCTGGCCGGTATGGAGCCCGGTTCCGGTGATGGAAACCGCACTCTTTATTGTTTTTTGTTTTTCAGCCATTAAAAGTAGTAATGATGAATTTCATCTGTTTTAATTAAAGGTGCAAAAGTAAGAAAAAATGTTTAATCCGCAGGAGTGTTTAAAACTTTGCTTTATAGCGGATTGAATTGGCGAAATGAAAAAAAATATTGTCTTGTAAACTCAGATTACTCTTTTTTAAGTTTATGCTCAAGGTCGTTTACCCGTTTAACCAGCTGGTCAAGTTTGCGATAGTGAATGTACGACCTTTGAAAATCGCGGGCATTGAAAGCAGGTGAACCTTCCCAAACGGAACCTTTTTTGGTAATGCTTTTGCTAATGCCCGACTGAGCCGCAATTTTTACTTCATCGGCAATGGTGATATGGCCTACCGTACCAACCTGCCCGCCAACCATACAGTTTTTACCGAATTTTGTTGAACCGGAGATGCCGGTTTGAGCAGCTATTACCGTGTTTTCGCCAATAACAACGTTGTGGGCAATTTGAATATGGTTATCGAGTTTAACCCCTCTTTTAATGATGGTTGAGCCGAGGGTGGCCCTGTCGATGGTGGTGTTGGCACCTATCTCAACGCGGTCTTCCAAAATAACATTACCAATTTGAGGAACTTTTTTAAAGTCGGCATTCTGTTGGGGAGCAAAACCGAAACCATCGGCACCGATAACTACACCGGCATGCAAAGTGCACTCGTTTCCGATAATACAGTCGTCGTATATGGTAACATTGGCAAAAACGGTGGTGTTATTACCTATTTTAACATTGTCGCCAATGGTAGTGTTGGGGTGGATTATACAGTTGTTGCCTATTACGCTGTTTTCGCCTATTGAAACAAATGCGCCGATGTACACATTGCTGCCCGTTTTGGCTGTTTCCGAAATAGAAGCTTTTGGAGAGATGCCCGTTTTTTTGGGTTTGCTTTGCTGATAAAGTTCCAGCAGAGCGGCAAAAGCCATATAAGCATCTTTTACACGGATAAGGGTGGCTTTAATTTCCTTTTCGGGTTTGAAATCCTGGTTGACAATAATTAACGAAGCATCCGTATCGTAAATATATTTTTCGTAGGCCGGGTTTGCCAAAAAGCTAAGGGATCCCGGTTTTCCTTCTTCGATTTTTGAAAGTGTTGAAACAGTAACATTTGCATCACCATCAACGGTGCCCTGAAGGGCTTCGGCTATTTGTTTTGCGGTAAATTCCATACGTTTTTTTTAAAGCTGCAAGATAATGAAGAATGAGAAACTATGGTTTATGTTTTTAAATAAAAAGAGCCGTCTCTTTTTCTGAAACGGCTCTTTAAGTAAAAAAATTATTTTTTAAACAATTCCCTGGTCGTACATGGCGTTGGCA
>Ga0256913_10000867_pt1 | contig 15670 bp, 16 predicted proteins | sample Axial_MatmetaG_FD_185970 | JGI IMG/M metagenome (GOLD analysis project Ga0256913, IMG submission 185970) | Deep-sea worm associated microbial mat communities from Axial Seamount, Juan de Fuca Ridge, Pacific Ocean - Axial_Mat | ecosystem: Environmental > Aquatic > Marine > Oceanic > Microbial...
GTTCCCATGATGACGAAAAGAAATCTCAATGGGCTTCTGATTTGCAGAATGAGAAGGTCGTCTATCTCGCTCTCCGTCTTTTTGGCGAAATAGATCAGACTCTTCACGATGATTCTCGTGAAGTACTCTCTCAAAAAGAGAAATAGTGCGAATACCACGATAGCGGCTATCAGATTGGCGATTGGGATACCGAAAAGTGTATATTGAAAGTATTCGCCATACTCTCCCTGATAGAATCTGTTGACTATCGGCTGTATGGTATTGAACATCTGCTGGTCCAGAGAGTCGATGATCTCTTTGCTTCCGCTCGCGACCTTTTGAATCGCATAGCTCGTGGCGTTGCTCTCTTTTATCGCGCTTATAGCATCGCTCATATTCAGTGCTCTCCGTTTTTTTACTGTATTCTATCATCAATATCCGGATATGACGACACTCTCGATATCTTCGCAGGAGAATTCGACTTCCATTCCGATGATGGTATAGAGACTCTTTCTCTCCGTGCAAGATTTCACCGGCTCTCTCGTCATAAGATCATCGGCGATCTTAACAGTATTTTAACACTCTGGTCATATAATCCGTCACAACTTGGCAAAAGGGGGCAGATATGTCCAGTCATATCGGTTCTATTGTGATTTCCATCCTCTTTTTCTCCATATCTTCTCTATCCGCATCGGAGATGTCCGGAGCCAGATTGGAAAAGATGGCGAAAAAAGGAGCTCTGATAGCGAGCAGAGTATGCGATTCGAAAAAGCTCTCTTCCGTGGCGGTTGAGGGGAGAGAGTTGGAAGAGATTGCATCCGATATCGAGAGAAGCGGGGCGTGCAGACATCTGGGAGCGAAAAAGAGTCTGATGGTGGCTTCGTATCTCTCCTCTGGAAAGCGTTCTCAAGCCAAAACCATCGTCTCCATCGTACCCCATGACGCGAAATGTCCTGTTTGCGGAATGTTCGTCTACAAATATCCAAAATGGGCCGCCATGATGGTCGTCTCCGGGAAAAAGCACTTTTTCGACGGTGTGAAGGATATGATGAAATTCTATATCTTCGATGGGGATTTCCCATACGACAGAGAGAAAATAGAGAGTATGAAGGTAAGCGACTTCTATACTCTCGAACCGATAGATGCCAAAAAGGCGTGGTATGTGATGGATTCGGATATCTACGGTCCTATGGGTAACGAACTGATTCCTTTCAAGGATAGAGATTCGGCTGAGGATTTCATCACCGACCATAAAGGGAAAATAGTCAGATTCGAAGATATCGACGGTAGGCTGGTCATGGGTCTCGACGGTATCGGATACGAGTGATGAAAGCTTCTCCCGCCTTTGCGAGTATGATGATTCTATTCGCTGTCTCGACGATACTCTTTTGCGCTATACACTATATCTCCTCCGATAGAGATGGGTTGTATGAGATGCAGAGAAAGTTCGTCTCTCTGACGGGTATGGGTTTTCCCTCCATCAGTGTATCGTGGCACGAATCCAGACTCAAGAGATTGATGAGAGGCCGTTATATGCCATATCCGGAGTTACCGAGGGCCGAGAGGCTGGATTTCGTCTATGGAGATATCTATGGCAGATAATCCGTTTTTGAAATTTCTCTTTCTGGGAATATCGGCAGAGAGGAGAAAACATGCCGGTATAATAGCTCTATCGGTCGTGATCGTATTTCTCCTCTCGGGATTCATGTTCGTCTCTTCGTCCATCCGACACTCCATAATGCACACTCTCTCCGTCGAACCGGATTTCGTATATCAGAGAGTCCGAGGCGAAAGAGTCGTGAATGTGACCGACGAGAGTGCGGAGAAGCTGATGGAGATAAGGGGAGTGACGAAGCTCTCACCCCGTGTATATGGAAGATACTTCGTGGAAAAGGGTGGCAGGTCGTTTCTGGTCATAGGTATAGATTTTCTCGATGAACAGAGTGACGACAGACTCGAAAAGCTCGTTTCGGGTTTGGATATCGACTCGTTTCTCGAAGGTGGCAGGATGGTCGTGGGAGAGAGAGTCGCGCGGTGGTTGAAAGAGCACTTCTACGGTGATAGATTTACATTTATCACACCCGGGGGCGAGAGTGTCGTACTCGAAGTCTCCGCCACATTTCCCCGCGAAAGCGGAATATTCTCGGATGATACGATAGTCGTACCGATAGAGACGGCACGGAAAATATTCGCTATCGCCCAGAACGAGGCGAGTGACTACACTTTCGATGTTCCCAACGACAGCGAATGGGATTCGGTACGGGCGAAGGCCGAAGCGGTGGATTACGATGCGAGAGTGGTGAGTAGGCGCGATAGCGAGAAGATATATAGAAAACTGTTCAACTTCAAAGAGGGGATATTTCTGATGCTGTTTACAGTCGTATTGACGGCATTCGCCATGATTCTATACCAGAGATATTCACAGATATACTCTTCCGAGCGTAGGCATATCGGGCTGCTCAGAGCGCTGGGGTGGAGTATTTCCGATGTATTGAAGCTGAAATTCATGGAGACTTTTTTCGTGGTATCGGTATCTTTCGCCATAGGGGTCGGTATGGCATACATCTATGTATTCGTTTTGGGCGCTCCTGTGCTGATAACGATCTTTATGGGTGCGGACAACGGTGTGGTGGATATCCCGCTGGTACCGGTGATAGAGCCGTTTCTACTCATCTCGATCTTCGTACTATATTCGGTTCCATTCTTCGCTTCGGTACTGATACCGGTATGGAAGATATCGGTCAGCGATCCGAGGGAGGCGATGTCGTGATGGAACGAAACTCACACAATGGGAATATCCACGGAGATGACGAGACGAATGAGAGAGATATGGTCGTAGAGATAGAGAATCTATATCGCAGATTCGACGATGGAAGCGATACTTTCGAAGCCCTCTCCGATATATCCCTCACGGTAGCAAGAGGCGAGTGCGTGATTTTGAAAGGTGTCAGCGGAAGCGGCAAAACCACTCTGCTCGCCATCATGGCGGGACTCGACAGGCCATCGTCGGGTTCGGTACTCGTGGAGGGTAGAGCCATATCCAAACTCCCCGACAGGCATCTCTCCAGATTCAGGGGAAAACATATCGGTATGATATTTCAGCACTACAATCTCATGGAGCATCTGAGTGTTCGCGACAATGTATCCGTACCTCTCGTACCTGCCGGATTTTCGGCGGACGAGATAGAGATGATGGTGTCAGAAGCTATGGAGATGGCCAATATATCCCACAAATCACGGATGGAGGCGGGCAGACTCTCCGGAGGCGAGAAGCAGAGGACGGCTATCGCCAGGGCGATAGCGCCGGGGCCTGAAATAGTACTGTGTGACGAACCGACAGCGAATCTCGACAGAGCCAATGCGGAGATATTTATAGAGATTCTCGGTAGATTGTATGAAAAGGGGAAGACGATCGTGGTGGCGACACACGACCCCATTTTCGAAAAGCTCCCTTTCCCATCGAGAGTGGTGGAGATGTCGGATGGAAAGATAACGGAGTAGATGGAAATGGTGGAGGCGGATAATGAATGAGATCATACTCGAAACCAATACCGCCGTCTATCTGCTGAGTGAACTGATCGTATGGTTTATGCTCCTGATCGCTTTCATAGTGGATATCAGGCTCTTGACCAGGTGGGATTACGGCAGTTTCGATCCGGAACAGTACGAACTGGAGAAGAGGGCGTATCTCGTCATGACCGTCATTATCTTCGCTTTCGCGGTAAAAGCTCCTCTGCTCCCATATTTCGTCTTCACTATCGATGAGTTGAGCGCACTCGTTCCCGGAGCCATGTGTGGTGCCGGAGTGATATCGGCCAATGGATACGGTCTTCCCCTGCTGTTTGTAAAAATCGTGACGACTCTTTCATTCGTATTGTGGTTGACGATCAACCATTACGATCTCGAAGAGGGTGACTATCCGTGGTTCAGGCTCAAGAGCCTTTTGTTCATAGCCGTTTTCACTCTCGTCAGTGTCGAATTGTGGCTGGATATATCGTTTTTCACTCATATAGATACGACCAGGCCCACGAGTTGCTGTTCAGCTCTGTTCGGACTTCTCGAAGGAGAAAATCCTCTCCCCTTCGGTCTGGATACGAAGAGTCTTCTACTGCTCTTTTATACCCTCTACCTCGTAACGGTAGGCTCCATAGCGATATCCTGGAATTCCATGACAGCGATATCCTCCACACTCTTTCTATATATATCCTACTATGCCGTAGTCTATTTTTTCGGTACATATATATATCAGCTTCCGACTCACAGATGTCCTTTCTGCATGATGCAGAAGGAGTACTTCTATGTAGGCTATATCGTATGGGGGACTCTCCTGGGAGGGTACTTCGGCATATTGTCGTCTCTCGTCGCCGAGACTCTGCCGGGAGTCGGTGCCGAGAGAGTGAAAAGGTTTTCCGCTCTGCTTTTGACGATTTTCGTAGCTGTATGCAGTGCGTATGTGGCATACTACTATATCGAGAATGGAGTGTTACTCTAAAAATCAACTATTGAATCGGAGATGACTGATGGATGGAAAAAAGATAGTTCAGATAGCGATAACCCTGCTCTTTATCGGAGTCGTGGCTGTAATATTCATATCCATCTCCAAAAAGGAGATGCCGGTGACGATAGTCAAGGGAAATATGGAACACAAACCTCTGGCGATAAAACTCGACGCCACCAACGATACCCAGTGTAAAATGCTCATACGCACCGAACGAAACAGTGCCGAAGTGGTCTCTCCCGACGGGAGAACATGGTTTTTCGACGATCCCGGATGTATGGTTCTGTGGCTTCAGGAGAGAGAGTGGGCTGATAGGGCTTTTCTCTGGGTCCATACCATAGATACCGGTAGATGGGTAGATGCCAGAAAGGCGTGGTACGGGGTGACGGACCATACCGCGATGCATTATGGATTTGGAGCGAGAGAGAAAAAATGCGAAGGGTGTATAGATTTCACGGAGATGAGAAGTCGGATGCTCAGGGGTGAGACACTCGTGGACCCGAAAATCAGAAAAAAACTGCTGGGAGTGTGAGATTATGGATGGAGTGAGTATAGCTACGGTGATAGTGACCGCCTTTCTCGGCTCTTTCGGCCACTGTCTGGGGATGTGCGGAGGTATCGTCATAGCCTACTCGTCCGCCAAGATAGACAAAGAGTGGAGTAGGGGGATGGAGGCGACCGCCCATCTTCTCTACTCCGCGGGCAGAGTCACCACATACGCCACTCTCGGAGCGATTTTCGGAGCGATAGGGGGAGTCGCGAGATTCAATGGCCTATCGACGGGTATTTTGACGATTACAGCGGGAATTTTCATGATATTCGCGGGACTCTCTCTCGCCGGGAAGATAGAGTTCCTGACCAGATTCGAACACAGCTTCTCCCGCAGTCGCTGGTATAGTGACCTTTTCAGACATATTCTCAGAGACAGTTCGCTCTACAGCTTCTATCTCCTTGGGCTTCTCAACGGTCTGTTGCCATGCGGTCTGGTATATTTCTTCGCGGTGGAGGCGGCGAGTACGGGAAGCCCTCTATATGGGGCACTGGTGATGACAATATTCGGTATCAGCACCATTCCGGCATTGATGGGTCTGGGATTTTTCACCGCTCTGTTCACCAAAAGCGAGATGAGAAAAGTGATGATAAATCTGGCCGCAGTCGTGGTGACTCTATATGGAGTCTACACCATATATAGAGGATACGATTTCATAAGAACTCCGGACAAGTCACTGTTGAACTGTTGCGAGAGTGAAACGGCTTCTTCTCCCAAACCGGAAGCGGGGAGTGGCGGGAGATGGGAAAAGGTTCACGAAAGATAGCCCACTTTAACCAACTTTTGATATACTTATATCCATAATTCTATAAAACGAGGAGCTAAGATGGCAATTTTGGATGAAGTTAAAGAGGTTGTAGTGGAGCAGCTCAATGTCAATCCCGATGAGGTAAAAGAGGATTCCAAATTCGTAGAGGATCTGGGTGCCGACAGCCTCGATGTTGTAGAGCTCGTCATGGCTCTCGAAGAGAAATTCGATATCGAAATTCCCGATGAAGAGGCTGAAAAGATCGCTACTGTAGCCGATGCCATAAAATTCATCGAAGAGAGAAAGTAGTCTATACGCCCGAACCTCCGTCCGGCGGGACGGGCGTGGGAGATTGAAGTTTTTCGGCCGTGAGGCGGGGAAGATTTCCATCTATTACGCAATCAAATGAGGAGCCAAGAAGTGAAAAGAGTCGTCGTAACGGGTCTGGGGATGATAAATAGCGTCGGTCATGACAAAAACGGTGCGTTCGAAGCCATTGTCGGGGGTGAATGCGGGATAGACAATATCACGCTTTTCGATGCCGAGAAGTTTTCCGTCAAGATAGCGGGGGAGGTGAAAGATTTCGACCCCACTACCGTGATGGATGCCAAAGAGGTCAAGAAGGCCGACAGATTCATACAGCTGGGCCTCAAAGCCGCAGCCGAGGCGATTGAGGATGCTGGTATCGACGACAGTGTGGAGAGAGATCGTTTCGGCATAAGCTGTGCTTCCGGTATCGGCGGTCTCATAGCTATCGAAAAGAACTCCATCATTCTGGAAAACAGAGGCCCCAGGAGAATATCCCCCTTCTTCATCCCGTCCGCTCTGGCCAATATGCTCGGAGGTTTCGTCTCTATCGCCCATGATCTCCGAGGTCCGAACCTCGGTTCCGTGACTGCGTGCGCGGCGGGGACCCACGCGATCAACGAAGCGGCCAAGACGATTCTCACGGGTGGCGCCGACAGGATGCTGGCGGTAGGAGCCGAAGCCGCGATATGCGGAGTTGGGGTAGGTGGATTCGCCGCGATGAAGGCTCTCTCCACGAGAAACGACGACCCGAAGAGCGCTTCGAGACCATTCGACAGGGATAGAGACGGCTTCGTGATGGGTGAGGGAGCCGGTGCTCTCATCCTCGAAGAGTACGAATTCGCCAAAGCCCGTGGCGCGAAAATATATGCCGAATTGATAGGATTCGGGGAGAGTGGAGATGCGAACCATATCACCACCCCTACGATGGATGGACCTCTCAGAGCCATGAGGGCCGCTTTCGAGATGGCGGGCAGACCCAAAGTGGATTATGTAAACGCACACGGCACATCTACCCCCATAAACGACAAGAATGAAACGGGAGCCCTGAAAGAGCTTTTCGGAGGAGCGGAAAACTGTCCTCCCGTCAGCTCCACGAAGGGACAGATAGGGCACTGCCTGGGTGCGGCAGGCTCGATAGAGGCTGTCATATCTCTGATGGCGATGGAGAGAGGTATCATACCACCCACCATTAACTATACGACTCCCGATGAGAATTGTGATCTGGACTATGTGCCTAACGAAGCGCGTGAAGCGGATTTGAATATCGTCATGAGCAACTCGTTCGGCTTCGGTGGAACCAACGGTGTCGTTATCTTCAAAAAACTCTAAAAAGAGGACAGGATGGCCAGTTATCTCGATTTCGAAAAACCGATAGAGGAGATTCAAAACGATATAGAGTCGGCGAAGGCTCGCAAAGACGAGGCCGCCATCGAGATACTGCAAAAGGATCTTGAAAAAGAGGTCAAAAAGGTATTCGGATCTCTAAACGACTATCAGAAGCTTCAGCTGGCCAGACATCCGGACAGGCCCTACGCTCTGGACTATATCAGGTATATGATGGAGGATGCGCAGGAGATACACGGAGACAGGATGTATCGGGATGACCCTGCGATACTCTGTTATCTCGGCTGGATAGGCGGTCAGAAGACGATGGTGATAGGGGAGCAGAAGGGGCGCGGTACCAAACACAAGCTTCGCAGAAATTTCGGAATGCCCCATCCCGAAGGTTATAGAAAGGCTCTCAGGGCGGCCAAAATGGCCGAAAAGTTCGATATTCCCATATTGATGCTGATAGACACTCCGGGTGCATACCCCGGAGTCGGAGCGGAAGAGAGAGGACAGAGCGAAGCGATAGCGAGAAATCTCTTTGAATTTTCGGGATTGAAGGTCCCTATGGTATCCGTGGTCATCGGCGAAGGTGGAAGCGGAGGAGCCCTCGCCATAGGTGTGGCCGACAGACTGGTCATGATGAGGTATTCGGTATTCGCGGTCATCTCTCCCGAAGGGTGCAGTGCGATTCTCTGGAACGATCCATCCAAAGTGGAGCAGGCCACCAAAGCTCTCAAGATCACTCCCGATGCGCTGAAAGAGCATGGATTGATAGACGATATCATAGATGAGCCTCTCATAGGGGCGCATAGAGACAAAGAGAGTGCGGCGAGAGCGGTAGAGGAGTATTTTCTCGAAGCGGTCAGAGTTCTCAGGGAGTCGAGCAAAGAGGAGCTCGTAGAGAACAGATACCGCAAACTCGTCTCGATAGGGGCGTTCAAAGAGGAGTAGCGTTTCCCGATTTCGGGCTCCGGTCACAGTGTAGATGGTGTAGGGTATCGCCATCCGAGCAGGAGAGTGGATGTTTCACGATATAGTCATGTGGATAGTGGAGAGTGTCCGTTCTCTCGGTTATCTCGGTATATTTTTCGCAATGTTTCTCGAAAGCAGTTTCTTCCCTTTCCCCAGCGAAGTGATAATGATTCCGGCCGGTTATCTGGCATCCAAAGGTGACATGGGACTACTGCCGGCGATACTCTCCGGTGTGGCGGGCTCTCTGTCCGGAGCTCTTTTCAACTACTGGCTCGCATACTCATATGGCCGCGGATTCATAGAAAAGTATGGCAGATACCTCTTCATGTCCGATGGAAGTCTCGAGAGGCTTGAGAGGTTTTTTCAGAGACACGGCGAGATATCGACATTCAGTGGCAGATTGATACCGGGTATCAGGCAGTATATATCTCTGCCTGCGGGACTTGCGGGAATGAATCTTTCGAAGTTTTCCATATATACCTCTCTGGGAGCGGGTATCTGGGTGGTCGTCCTGACTATGTTGGGATATACGATAGGGGACAACGAAGATGCCGTTTCAGCTCATCTGCACGATATAACCATCATTACACTCTCTCTGGTATCTCTTCTCCTCCTCTACTACATACTCCGGCATCGATATGGGGGGAGACCTTGATTCTGGCGGATATCGGTAATGGCAGAGTGCATCTACTGCTTCCGGACGGAAGAGTGGTGCATACCGACATCTCCGAAGCCCTGTCACTATATGGAGATGTGGAGACATACTATATCTCTGTTCGTCGGGGAGTGGAGGAGAGACTCGCAAAGCATCCTATGTGGCGGGATATATCCTCTCTTTTCACTCTGCCCGGCAGCTACGAAGGTATGGGTGCCGACCGCAAAGCTATATGTCTCAGTAGGGGGGACGGTATATATGTGGATGCCGGCAGTGCGGTGACTGTGGATATCGTGAGAGACGGCAGATATGGAGGAGGCTTCATCTATCCCGGTATCGAAGCCATGAAGAGAGCCTACGCTTCGATATCACCGGCACTCGATTTGGATATGGAGTCCGAGCCTCTTTGCGATACTCCGCCGTATGGAACCAAAAAGCAGATATCCTATGGTATAATCGCCCCTCTCGTATCCCGACTGAAAGATATGGAAGAGTATGGAACCGCATACTACTTTTGCGGTGGAGACGGAGAGTTTCTGGCATCGTGTATCGATGGAGCCGTCTTCTGTGAAACTCTGGTCTTCGAGGGGATGCGGAGGGTCGTCCGGGACTCCGGAGAAAAGGAGAAATAGAATGTTGACTGTCGCACTGCCCAAAGGGCGTATAGCAGATGAGACTCTGGAGATCTTTTCGGAAATTTTCGGAGAGGATTTTAAATTTGAAAGTAGAAAACTGGTTCTGGAGATGGGTGACTTCAGATTTCTCAATGTGAGGAACCAGGATGTACCGACCTATGTGGAGCATGGTGCCGCCGATATAGGAGTGGTAGGTCTCGATGTGATTACGGAGCAGGAGCTGGATATCCTCGACCTGCTGGATATGAGGCTGGGGAAGTGCAGAGTCTGTATAGGCATACGGGAGGGGAGTGAACTCGACTGGAGCAGACCGGAAATAAAGATAGCTACGAAGATGGTCAATATCACCAGAGACTACTTCGCATCCAGGGCGATGGGGGTGGAGGTGATAAAACTCTACGGTTCGATAGAGTTGGCTCCTCTCATAGGACTTGCAGACGCGATAGTGGATATCGTCGAGACAGGAACCACGATGAAGGAAAACGGGCTCAAAGTGGCAGAAGAGATTATGGAGTCTTCGGCTCATCTCATAGCCAATAAAAACAGCTTCTATGCAAAAAAAGGGGAGATACTACATCTCTACGACAGAATATCAGAAGTGGTGAAGGCCCGTGGCTGACAGGGATACTCTCTCTCCTCTCGATATATATGCGCTTTCGGAAGACCTTCTCGGGCTATCCGAAGCGGCCACTTCTCTGTATGGGAGTTATCTGACTCTACTTTCTGGTATCGATTTCGACTCACTGATAGATATCGGATGCGGAGGTGGAGATTTTCTCGAGACCCTCGAAAGAGAGTTCGGCGGGAGAAGATATCTGGGGATAGATAGAAGTCGCCTCATGGTGGAGAGGGCGCGTGAATCGGGAGTGAACGCCAGATGTATGGAGCTTTCGGAACTCGAAGACAGATATGATGTCGCGACGGCGGTCTTCGATGTGGTCAACTACATACCCCCGTCGGAGATAGGGGACTTCATGAAAGATGTGGCGCGTATCCTGGAACCCGGCGGATATTTCATATTCGATATAAACACCCGATATGGATTCGAAGAGATAGCTACCGGCTCTTTCAGTGCCGAAGATGAGAGGAGATTCGTGAGTGTCGATGGCGATTTCGAAGATGGATTGTACACTTCACGCTTTACACTCTTTACCGCCAGCGAAGAGGAAGAGAGGTGTTATCTCAAAAGGTCGGGTACGATAGAGCAGTATCTTCATACGCTGGAGGGACTCTCTACCGACCTCTTCACGACAGTTTCGCAAATCGATATATCCCTTTACGGTGACGAGGCGGATAAAACTCTGTTAATATTCTCCAGAAATGCCGCATGATCGAAGATACCTGACCTTAATCAAGAGAAATTAACATAATTTTAACTATTCTTTTACAATGCAGTTTGATATTTTGATCATACTGTGTTAATCAAAAGTAAATATAAAAAGGAGAAGTGGATGAAGTCAATCGCCAGAAAGCTGTCTATGGCAGCGATCGGAACTCTGGTCAGTGTCTCCATGGCTTCAGCTCAATCTGAACTCGAAAAGGTGATGAAAGAGCGTGGCTTGACACAACAGGATCTGCTCGCGGCAGCCAAGACATATACACCCAGCGGCGGTAGGGACAAATATATCGTATTCAGCTCCGGCGGTCAGTCGGGTCAGATCATGGTATATGGCGTACCCTCCATGAGAATTTTGAAGTATATCGGCGTATTCACACCCGAGCCTTGGCAGGGATGGGGATACGACGACGACACCAAAAAGGTGCTCAAGCAGGGCTGGATAAGAGGCAAGGAGATAACATGGGGAGACACTCACCACCCCGCCATCTCCGAGACCGACGGTAAATACGACGGTAAATGGCTCGTCATCAACGACAAGGCCAACCCCAGAATCGCGGTTATCGACCTGAGCGACTTCGTCACGAAGCAGATTGTGGTCAACCCCGTATTCAAATCCGACCACGGTGGAGCCTTCTTCACTCCCAACAGCGAATATATCCTCGAAGCGTGCCAGTATGCCGCACCTCTGGACAACAACTACCATCCGATGGAAGATTACAAAGAGACATACAGAGGTGGTGTGACAGTCTGGAAATTCGATCACGAAAAGGGAAAAATCCTTCCTGAGAAATCCTTCACTATCGAGCTTCCTCCCTATATGCAGGACCTCTCCGATTCGGGTAAAGAGGCGAGTGCCGGATGGGGATTCACCAACTCTTTCAACTCCGAGATGTACACGGGTGGTATAGAGAAGGGGCTTCCTCCTTTCGAAGCGGGATGTTCGAGAAACGATACGGACTTTTTGCAGGTTTACAACTGGAAGAAACTCGCGGAGTTGGCCAAGGACGACAAGAATGTCAAGATTATCAACGGACATAGAGTCGTACCTATAGATGTAGCTGTCAAAAACGACGCTCTCTTCCTCGTTCCCGAGCCCAAGTCTCCCCACGGTGTCGATGTGTCTCCCGACGGTAAATATATCGTAGTCTGCGGTAAGCTCGATACACATGCGACCGTTTACAGCTGGAAGAAGATCAAAAAGGCTATCGACAGCAAGGATTTCGTGGGTAAAGACCCCTACGGTATCCCCATCATAGACCTCAAGAAAGCGGCACACTGCCAGGCTGAACTGGGACTCGGGCCCCTGCACAACCAGTACGGTAAACACTGGAAAGACCAAGGTGAGATCTACACCTCTCTCTATGTCGACAGTCAGGTCGTCAAGTGGAACTATCTCACCTGTAAGGTCGAAGATCGCCAGAATGTCAACTACAACATCGGTCACCTCTGCGGTATGGAGGGTAAAACCGAAGATCCCCAGGGTGATTACATCATAGCCCTCAACAAACTCGCGATAGACAGATTCAACGAAATCGGACCTCTGCATCCGCAGAACCACCAGTTGATCGATATCCGAGGTAAGAAGATGCAGCTTCTCTACGATATGCCTATTCCTCTGGGTGAGCCCCATCAGGCTGTAGCCATCAGAGCCGAAAAGCTCCATACGCATGTACGCTACAAGATGGGAACCAATCCTTTCACGGGTAAAGTCCATAAAGGCAAGACACTCGCAGGACAGGAGAAGATCGTAAGAAAAGGAAATCATGTCTATGTATATGGTACAGTCGTAAGATCCCACATCAATCCCGAGCATGTGACAGTCAATCTCGGAGATACCGTCACATTCTATCTGACAAACCTCGAAAGAGCGGAAGACGAGACTCACGGATTCACTGTGGACCACTACAATGTACACGCATCTCTCGAGCCGGGTAAAACGGTAGCCCTCACATTCAAGGCCGATAGAGAAGGTGTATTCCCCTACTACTGTACGGAGTTCTGTTCGGCACTGCACCTGGAGATGATGGGTTATCTGCTCGTAAAAGATCCCAACAAGAAATATGTCTCTGCACAGAAGCTCAAGATGGCCAAGATGAGCCCCGAACAGCTCAAAGCCGAGTATGACAAGACTGTAGCCACCAATGCCGCTACCGACAAAGTCATCCAGAGCGTAGTCAAGTTCCTCAAAGAGAACCACTACGAGAAGTATCCGGTAGTCAAGAACCTCGTCGAAGACGCGCTCGATCAGTACGGCAAGATCGCGGAACAGAAGAAACACTCCGACGAAGCGGTCAAAGAGGGTGATCTCGAAAAAGCGATTCTCTTCGAAAACATGATCTGGCAGTATATGGTCAAAACTGCGGATGTCGGTATCAGAGCGAGAGATCTTCTCATCCGTAAAGTCGCCACACCTATGAGCGAAGCGGCCAAGCGTGGTGAAGAGGCCTTCAACGAAGGCGGATGCGGCGGATGCCATGTTATCGGTAAGGTCTCTTCCGGTCCCGACCTCACAGGAGTTCTGCAGAGACACGAAAACGGTGAAAAGTGGGTAGCGGATTTCATAAAAGATCCCAAATCCAAGTATAAAGATCCATATGTAGAGTCTATGATCAACTACTTCAACCTCAGAATGCCCAACCAGGGTATGAGCGATCAGCAGGTGAAGGATATCATAGAGTACTTCAAGTGGATAGACAAGAACGCCAACCTCTTCTAGCAGGTTCCGGCGGGAGTGTCGGGCACCCCGCCCGACAGCCGGAAGAGCCCTGTTTCGATAATGTTGCCTTATAATTGTTATAAATCTACATTATTGATATTTGTCAAAATATGATTTATATCCATAATGTATAATCACGCAAACCGGAAACGAAAGGATCCAAAATGAAAAGTTCTATGTTAAAGGCCAGGATATTTACCCTGATAGCCTTCGGAATATTGATGTACTGGTTCGTAGTACCAGCGGTACTGACCCACGGTGTCGTGGAGATGAACAGAGCAGGCAAAGCCGAAGCGATTCCCGCCATCAGCTACAAGGCGTGGAACTTCTATCAGAAGGGAAGATATGTCAGCCCCTCCACCCCCAAAGAGGCGGCGGGAGACCTGAAGAAGATGATAGAGGAGGATGCCGAACTCTCAGTCGCCACCATGCCCATCTGGTATGTGGCTCTCGAGGCTCCCAACTATCCCAAAGAGGCCTTTCCCGAGGGTATTCCCGTCTACTACCACTTCGACGGATTCAGCGGCGATGTGCATGAGATGAATACCATCAACCACTACATAGGTATGGACCCGATGGAGAGAGGAGCTCCCTATCTGAGGCTGATAGCTCCCTATGTGCTGATATTCGTGGCTCTTCTGATGGTCTACTATATGCTCTACGATTCGAAAATTCTCGATCTGCTCATGCTCATACCCGTTTCTCTGCCGGTGATATTCCTGGGCTTCTACTCCTACTGGCTCTACTGGTTCGGACACCATATGCATGAGTGGGGAGCTTTCAAAATCAAACCCTTCACCCCTACGGTTTTCGGTGACGGAAAGGTCGCGCAGTTTACGACCCACTCCTATCCGACTACCGGTTTCTGGCTGCTTCTGGCCATAAGCGCCTTCAGCCTTCTCGCGATAATAGCCAAGAGAAAAGCCAGAAAAGCCGAACAAGCCTGAGAGAGGAACGAACCGGAATGTTAGCTGTCGCCCTTTCACTCTTTGCCGCCGCCACCCTGCTGGGACACGCCACCACTCTACAAAAAGTGATAAACAGTGCCAGTAAGGGGTCGAAACTGCAACTTCCCCCCGGGGAGTACAGAGGCAACATAGTGATAGACAAACCTCTGATAATAGAGGGAGTGGGCGAGAATGTCAAAATCGTGGGAGACGGCAACGGTACGGTGATAAAGATACGAAGCTCCTTCGTCACCCTCAAAAATCTCACCATCACCGGAAGCGGTGCGGAGCACGAGAGGATAGATGCGGCAATTTCGATCAAAAACGCCACCAATGTGACGGTGGACCACTGCAAAATCGACGACTCTCTTTTCGGTATAGATATGGAGCAGGTGCACCGCTCGAATATCACACACAACTATATCCGCTCCAAGCCCTTTTCGCTCGGTCTCAGAGGAGACGGCGTGAGACTGTGGTACAGCAACGACAACAATGTCAGTTTCAACCATCTGACACACAGTCGGGATATGGTGGTATGGTATTCGCACGGAAACACCATATCTCACAACTTCGGAGAGTACAGCAGATACTCCCTGCACTTCATGTATGCCGGAAAGAATTTCGTCGAATACAACAGATACGAGCACAACTCCGTCGGTATATTTTTCATGTATTCGCAGGACAGTATTGCCGTGGGAAATGTGATCAAAAGCTCTCTGGGTACGACGGGGCTTGGAATCGGTCTGAAAGATTGCAGCAACTTCACCCTCAGAGACAATACGATGATATATTGCGCGCGCGGACTCTATATAGACCGCTCCCCCTTCCAGCCCGACCAGAACAACACGATAGAGCACAACAGGATACTCTACAATGCCATAGGTATCAACTTCCACTCTCTGAGTATAGATAACAATATCGTGGGAAACATCTTCAAAGGCAATATAGACGATGTCTACGACGACGACCAGGTGACACTCCACTCGGTCAAAA
>Ga0256913_10000868_pt1 | contig 15665 bp, 9 predicted proteins | sample Axial_MatmetaG_FD_185970 | JGI IMG/M metagenome (GOLD analysis project Ga0256913, IMG submission 185970) | Deep-sea worm associated microbial mat communities from Axial Seamount, Juan de Fuca Ridge, Pacific Ocean - Axial_Mat | ecosystem: Environmental > Aquatic > Marine > Oceanic > Microbial...
AATTTCTATAGTAACTTCAACATTTTCTAAGTCAAAATCATAATTATTTCTAATATCTATATTAAATTCAACATCATCTCCTGGTTGTGCTTCTTTTGATATGGTTTCACCATCATATACTTCATCTTTTCTTCCACCAACCCTCACTTTTAATTTTTCTATATCTAGGAAGGATTTTGGATTTAGAAATACATTTACTATTTCGGGTGTATAATTAGAAGTCTTAATAGAAATACTTCCTATCTGATGTGTATTTAAGTTTTCTGAGTCAGGTATGTTAATCTTTAGAACAATTGTTTTTTCTTCGTTAGGTTTTAGGTTTATAATATTTGAGGGAGTGATGTGGCTATTATAATTTAAAAGATTACCACTCATAATAATACTAATATTATTTAAAATAAAATTACCTTTGTTTTTTATAGTGAACGATATGTTTGAACTACTATTTAATTCAACATCTGAGATTGTAATTTGATTAGGAGCTTCAATATTATATATTGCATCATTTGAAACTTTTATATTAAATGATGTAGAGTTACATGATACGGAGTCACAGACTTCTACTGTTATTGTGTAATTAATACCATCTTCAGATTTACTAGGTGTCCAACCTGATATTACACCTTGTTTATTGATACTCATATTTGGAGGGTGATTGTTTATAATGTAATAGTTTAAAGTATCATTATCTATATCTGAAGCAAAGATTTGTGTTTCAAATGGCACATTTATTTTTGCATCTTGTGTTCCTGGATTATAAATTATAGGTGCATCGTTTACCGGAATTACTTTAACTTCAAAGTTATTTGAAACTGTTTTATTAAATTTATCCTCTGCAGAACAATTCATAGATAGTAAACCATTCCAATTTATTTTAGGACTTAAAGTAACTATGCTTTTATTTATTATAACATTCAAATTATTATTTGAAGTGTAACATTTAAAATCCAAAGTGTCATTTTCAGGATCGTTAAAGTAATTACTTAAATTAATATTGTATGTGCTATCTTCATTTATAGATATGTTTTGAATTGGTTTAATTAATAATGGTTGTTTATTACTAATATTATTTTTGAAACTAACATTGAATGTGAATTTTTTTGAAGGAGTTGAGTTATAAGTTCCATCATTTGCAACAACATACCATTCAAGAGAAGAGTTATTGTTAACTTGGAAACTAAATTCAGTATTATTAGTTGTTCCTAATAAAGTTTTATTAACATACACAAAATAATTTATGGGTTTTCCTTCAGGATCTAATGAATAATTCCATTTTAAAATAATTGAATGGTTATTATATTTATTTATTATCTTTGAATTATTTGTTGGATTTAATAATTGTACTTGTGATGGTATATCATTAATAGGTGTTACATTGACTTTTATTACAAGATCGGATCTCATACTTGGAGTTCCATTGTCTTCGGCATAAAATCTAATATATGTAATGCCATTCCAGTTAGGTTTAGTACTTAATTTTATAAATCCTGTTTTATTATTAATATCAACAATAACTTCTTTATTATAATTAGAATATGATTCATCGAATCCATATTTATAGCAAATTTGGTTGGGATCAATAGGGTCACAAATCAAACCAAAAGTAGTACTATTATCTTCTTCAAATACGATATTATTGACACTACTTTTTAAAAATGGCGCTTCATTGCCGTCATCTCTGACAATGATATGCATTGTATAATTTAAACTGGATTCTCCTTGAGAATCAATGGCTTGAATTTTAATATCTCCAAATCCGTTCCAATTATGAGAAAAAGAGATATCTAAATTACCTGTTGCATTATCAATTCGAGCAGTAATACCATTTCCTTTTGAACAATCCACTATTACATTGTATTCAAGGTGGTCATTATCATCATCTTCAAAATAATTATTTAATTGGAGTTTATAATAACTAATTTGATCTTCAGTTATATCTAATGTAGGTAATTGTGTTTTTAGATATGGTTTTCTATTCATTACTTTAAAATAAAAAATAGGTCCGTTAATTTTATTATTTGAGTAATCTATTGCAGACCATCTGAATGTAATATTGTTTCCATTATTAAGAAAACTTGGTTTTAATATGTAAGAATAAGTATTATTATTTATTCTAAATAATGATTGTGTGAGTGTGTTATTAATCCAACTACCGTTTAATGAAACTTCTTTAATTCCACTAATTCCATCTTCAACAGTAATGCTCAAATTAACTGTGTCGTTATTATATGAGAATGAGGGATATATTGCATTTTTCAAAACAGGTCTTGTTTTATCAATAGTAAATGATATATTTGAGTTCTGAGTATTATTGCTATAATCTTTACCCTTCACATTGAAAGTATATTTACCTTCTTGATATAATGATGTGTTTATATCTGAATAAAAATAATTGTTTGATTTAGTATAATTTAAGATTTTATAGAAATTTGAGTTTAGGTTATTTATTATAAATGATACTTCGTTTAATCCAGAAAACAAATCATATATTTCTGTTTTAAAGGGTATATTTTCAGAACTGAAATTTGAATTATTAAAAGGTATACTTATATCAATAAATGGTTTGGTATTATCAATAGTAATCTTTTCGGATAATTTGGTGGTATGGTTGAAAAAGTCTTTTGCTGTAACTTTAAATGTATAATTTCCATCTTTAAATCCTATAAGATTAATACTTGAATAATATTTTGAATGATTAAATGGATCTACAATAAGATCATATGAATAGGTATCAGTTAAATTTGATATATTTAAATAGTGCATAGAACGATTTGAAATGTTCAGATTATTCATTTTGTCAATTATGCTTATACTAACATTAATATTATTAGAAATATTTGAATGATTTAATGGATAATTGAATGAAACAGAGGGTGCAGTTGTATCTACATAAAGAGTATTAGTTTTCGTGTAATTAATAATGTTTTTATTTGAATAAGAGACCCCTTCACAACTAACATTCCAGTAATACTTACCTTCTTTTAATTTGTTATTATCAATATAAGGTGTATTATTAAGGACACTAGTTGTATTTACAACTTGATAGTATGTATTATTTTGACTAAGGATATTTATTGAACAATTTTTAATTGTTTTGATATCCTTAAAAGAAGTATTATATATGAATGTAACATTTTCGGAACCACTAATTGTATTGTTAAGTGGACTTAAAATGGTCGTTTCAAACGAAGCTTGTGTGTTTAAGGAATTAATAACTAATAAAAAAATAAATAGTGTGAAAAAAAGATATTTTGAATTTATATTTTTGTACATTTTATGATTCATAAGACCCCTCTTGTGTTGTTATTAAAAAGTAGCGTCTTTTAATTTATAAAGTTTATCTGAAAATCTCATTTAAAATTCAAAATGTTTATATATTAGAAACTTAGTTTTTATCTTAAAGAGGGGTTAAATGGTTAATAAAACAGTTGTTGAATATATTAGAAAATATCATTCTCAAGGGTATAGTATTCAAACTCTCAGAAATTTCTTATTAAGCAGAGGTTTTTCAACACAAGAAATTAATGATGCTTTAAAATATGTTTATACCTCAGATCATCATTCAAATAAGAAATTGATACTTATTGCTACATTTACTTCAGTACTTATTTTAAGTGTGGCAATTCTGATTTTCATTTTATCATTATCTTCTGGTGTTGAGGAAGATGAGTACTCATTATCAATTAATGTTTATGGGGATGCTGCTTTGAATCAAGGAGATGTTCTAAATTATAAGGTCTTGATAGTGAATAAGAATTCAAAGAAAAGTTACCCTGTAAGTCTTAATTATGAGTTATTTAAAGAAGGTGTATTAGAAACTCAAGGGAAAGAGATTACAAATTCAGAGATCGGAACTTTAGATTTATCTTTGATGCCTTCAAGTGTTGGAAATTATAGATTAAAAATTGTGGCATATTATAATGATGATCAAACAGCAACTTCTGAGTTTAATTTTAAAGTGATAGGAAATACATCTTGTGGAGATGGTATTTGTCAACAGGGAGAGTCTTGTGATTTAGATTGTGTAAATTTGAATTTAAGTGATAATAAAACTAATCCTGAAAAACCTATTGATGATTCAAATATAGGCCAAAAAGTTGATACCTCTGATTCAGATGAAAATAAAATTAATGGTTGTGGTAATGGTGTTTGTGAGATTGGTGAAGATTTTTTGAATTGTCCAAGTGATTGTGAAGTACCTAAATGTGGTAATCATATGTGTGAATTAAGTGAGAATTATTTGAATTGTCCAAAAGATTGTGAAAAACCTAAACAAGATCTTAATACTATGACTCAGTATCATATAAATGAATATGTAAAAGAGGAGTTAGAGAGACGTTCACCTCAGGAAATAGCTCAGGTTTGTACTCAGATTGATGTTGAAAAAAATAGTGATTATTGTATGAGTTATGTTGCCAAATATTCAAATTCATCTTTTTATTGTTCATCGATAAAGACACCGTCTTTAAGAGATGATTGTTATGTTTATTATGCATATAACTCAAAAGATTATAAGGTTTGTGAAGTAATTAAAGATGTGAGAAAAAAAGATAATTGTAATGCTTTAAAGATGCAATATGAAGTATTACAAGCATATGGGGGAAATTAAGATATTTATAATATATCATAATTGATTAAATGAGGAATAAAATGTTATTTGGGAAAAAAGGACAAGTTACAATTTTTGTAATAATTGGAGTGATTTTGTTAATTACTTTCGGATTAATATATCACTTTTATTCTTCAGAATCAAATTTTAAGAGAGGTAAATTACTAGTAGATGATGTATCTGAGGAATATTCTCCAATTCAAGATTATGTTCACTCTTGTATTGAGAAGGTTGGAAAAGATGCAATAGTTATTTTGGGAAAACGAGGTGGTTATTTATTCAATCAAGATTATTCATCACCAAGTATGTTTAATTTGATACCTTCCGAAGAGGACCCTACCGATTCAAATTCATTTTACATGTTTGATGTAAATTCAGATTTAGTTATACCTTATTGGTTTTATATGAATTATCCTAATGATGGTAAACAATATGGATTTAAATCTGAAAAACCAAAATTGATAAGTGATTATGATGATGGATTTAAGAGATTAGCTAAGAAAGATAATTCTGTAGAGTCTCAGATTGATTTATATGTTGATTTAAAATTGAAATCTTGTTTAGATGATTTCAGGTCTTTTAAGGATAAAGGTATAATAGTAACTCCTGAAAATATGCCAACAGCTACTACTTATATATTGGATGATCATGTTCAAATACAAGTAGACTATCCTTTGATAATAAATAATACTTTATCTGAAGACTCTTTAAAAATAGAGCGTTTTGGTGTTGATTTAGATGTTCGTTTAAAGAAAACTTTTGAATTAGCTGAATTTATCTCTTCAATTGAAGCGGATCAAAATTATCTTGAGAATGATTTGATAAATCTGATAATTCTAAACTCAATGGTAAATTCTGAATTATTAGCTCCTTTAGATGATTTCACATTTGCATTTGGAAGTGAAGGAAAAACTTGGAGAGTAATTGATTTGAAAGAAAATATGAAATACTTGTTAATGCAGATGAATATGCTTCAAGTTCAAGGTTCAAAAAATTATGATCCAATCCAGGTACCTGTAAAAGATCAAACTTATGAAACAAGACAGAAGGTATATAATAATATGATAATTCCAGTTTTAGATTATTATGGTGATAAATTAACTGATTCTGCGTTGGTAGATGCAGAAGTGTCTTTTGCATATTTTGATGATTGGAACTATTATTTTAATGTAAATGATGAGGGTGGTGAAGTTAAACCTGAAGTGATGGGGGTTGAATTTGGACCTTTAGCTTTTGGTATGCAGAAATATAAAACAATTTACGATGTATCTTGGCCTGTATTAGTTTCAATAGATGATACAAAGTCTTTTGGCGGTGAAGGATATGTTTTTAATTTTGGTTTGGAAGGTAACATGAGACAAAACAAGCCTATGAATTCAACAAGATATCGAAATAGATTAATTGGTAATTATGAGAAGGTACCTTCAATTTGTGATAATATACAAAGGAATCATACAACTGAAATAAAAGTTGTAGATTCTAATTTTAAACCTATTAATGGTGTTTCGTTAATATTAAAAACGAACTTTGAAAGTTGTGCTCTTGGAGTTACAGACTCAGAAGGAGTTCTTGTTACAGATATGCCTTCAGGTGTAATGAATGGTTTAATTGTTGCAAATAAGAATGGTTATCTTAAAGAAAAGGTTAATTTTGTTCAGGGTGCGGAAGGATATGAAATTAATGGTATGCAAAAGTTAAAATCATTAAAGGTAAATGTGTTTAAAAGAAAATTATTTTATAATGATGATAATTATGAACTAAGTGGTGTGTCTGATCTGGAATTAGGTGATGAGGCGATAATTACATTTGAAAGATTAGATGTAACTGGTGATGATGGTAAGTTTTCTAGGTCTTTAGTTTATACAAAAGATGGTGGTGATGAAAAACGTATTACTTTAGCACCTGGGTCATATGATATCAAAATTAATTTAATAAATAAAGACAAAGAAGTTAAAATCGATGATATGGAAATTAAAGGAAAATTCATAAAAGGTGCTACATTTCATGGAATGATGATTGGAGGTGTTGATTTTAGTTATGAAGAGAATAGTGACTATTCAATGTATTTTGATTATGATGATTTAAATGCATCTACAGAACTAAATTTATATACTTTAGATTATGACATTGATTGGAATAATCCTGAAGAAGTATCTATTTTATCAGATATAAGGGCCCATACAATACTATTTAAGGAGGAATTAATTCCTGAGTTAAAATGAAGATTTATATTAAACATATTACATTGTTATTATTGGTTCTGATAATCAGTATGCCGATATCTATTGCATCATCATTAAATTTGTACGTGAGAGGTGATGATGGGATAGATAATATGATAAGGGGTACAGATCATCCTATTGTTTATGCTAATTTTGATAATTCAATGTTGAATGAAGATGTGTTTTATGTTTCTTCAATAGGACAAACCACTGAGTTTGATTCTTGTGAAGATAATTTATGTGTATATAATATAGATAAAACTGATTTTAAAGGAATAGAGCGAGTTGGTGTAAAATATAAGACATATTCTGGTTTAAAAGATAAATCAATAAATGTAATTGTAGATTCAATGGGTCCAAAAATAAGTGATTTTTACATTTCTGACAATATTGTGTCAGATTCAGATGATATTAATATGAGATTTAATGTAAAGGATTTCTCTTGTAATGATGTACTATGCAATAATAAATGTTCAGGAATATCAAAAATAATAATCTCAGAGGATTCATTAGATAATGTGGTTTACGAATTAGATATAAATTCTAATAAAGATGAATGTTCTAAATCCATTAATCATGTTTTTAAGTCAAGTGATTTAAAATTAAAAGAAGGTCAGAATACTTTATTGATTCAAGCAATTGATAATTTTGGTAATGCTGGTAATTTTTATCCTATAAGCATAGTTTATGATTCAACACCACCTACTTTAGAGGATGATTCATTTTATTTATCTGTAAATAATAATGGTATAAGTTTTTATAATTATGAGTTAAATAATGTAGAAGTATCATTTTACTTAGATGATAATAATGTTTCAGAAGTTTCGGTTGATTTTTCTGAGTTAAATCCTGCATTATCTAAAGAGATCTTGAATTGTGATAATTTAAGATGTAGTAGGATTATAAATTTAAAGCCTACAATTTCTTCTAATACAGGGTCTGTTGAATTAAACTTGCCTGTAGAGATTGTTGATAAAGTTGGAAATTCTAAAACATATATTCTTAAAAATAAATTAAATATAGATCGTGAAGCTCCAAAAATAAGAAAAGTATCATCTTCAATTGGGGATTATAATAGTATTATTGCTTTAAGTTCAAATTCTAATTTAATTGTAGATTTGGATGATGTATCTGGTTTGTCTAAAGCAAATGTTTTTGTGGATTATTCACAGGTAAGTTCAAAAGGTAACATAAAGGCATTAAATTGTTCAGAAGAAGGAATATGTGTTTTCCCAAAAGTAAAACTCACTAAGGATGGTAAATTTAATTTAAAAGTATCAGGTATTACTCAAGATAATTTGGGTAATAAATTAGGTAATGATTATCCTTTTGAGATTGTATGTGATGATACTAAACCTTTTGTTAAAGATGTTCATTTATACTTTGAAACAGATAGAGAAAAAAATGTTGAAGAGTTTCCTACCAAAGGTGATAGTTTACATGTGATTGCTATTGTTAAAGATATGTCTGATGTAATTGCAGAGGGTAATTTTTCAGAAATAAATGATCAATCAGGGTCTTTTAGTGTTACATGTACTCATAATCCTAGTCTATCTAAATCAAACTTGAAATCAAGTAGATCTCATAAAAGTAATGGTAATTCTAGGAAATATGTAAAAACAAATTCAGATACAGGAGTTCCTTTTAGAATGAGCCCTAAAATGAATATAAGTTCTATTATTGACTTAAATTCTTCTAAGAATAATTTATCGGATGATTCTATAAAGATAGAAGATATAAGTAAATTTAACATAAGTAATATTAATTTAAAAGAATATGCGGTATGTGATTGGAGAGTTCCAATAACAAATTCTGGAACGATTATTGGTAAACAGGCAGAATTAACATTTAGAGATAGTTTTAATAATAGTTTATCTCAATCGATAGATTTACCTTTAATATATGGTTTATTTAATGATACAAATCCTAATTATTGGGGACATATAACGCCAGTTTGTTCACCTTCTGTACTTGATAGGCAAGTAGGTTCTTTAATGAAACAAAAAGTATATTGTAAATTAAAACTAACACCTCTTACTAATAATAATCAAAAGATATTATCTTTAAAGTTAAAGGATTGTAGTTCAAAATATTTGGATGATTCTAAGTTAAATGGTAATGGTAAAGAATCATATTTGACTTTATTACTAAAAAAAGATGATTATGAGATTAATAACCTAAATGTTGTGTGTAAGGTTGGTATAACTTCACAAGTTGGTACAAATTATGTATTAAATGAAGAGGTTGAGAATGTAACAATACCAATTTCATTTTTTAATAATCCTTTTGGTATGCCTGATAATAATTTAATAGATAAAATTGAAGATGTTAGAAAAACTTGGGCTGAAGGGTTTGGAAAAGTTATTTTTTGGTTATCTTTGTTAGAAAAAGTTTCAACTGAGATCTGTCATACAATGAATACAGTTGTATCAGTTGCAAATATATTTACAGGAACAGCATCTGGAGTTCCAGATTGGAATGGTGGTTGTGGTGTAAGAACTAGTTCAGAAGCAGTGGATCAAACAGCAGATGGTCTTTATGGTACTTTATTGTATTTTTGTAAATTTGTAAATTGTAATTATGCAAGTTCAGATGAAGGTTATTTGACTTATGGGGGAGGAACCGCATTTTCAGAAACACTTAATGATGTTCAATATTATTCTGGAGGACAGTTAGTTGATTCATTGGGTGGAGATTATAAACAATATATGGATGTTAAAAATAATATTTATTTATCAGCTGTAACTTTATGTGTTCCTGGAATAATTAGAGGATTATCTAAATATCGTCAAATTCAGTGTTTTTATGGATACTGTTTACAAGATTTAAGTGTGATGGGTGTACCATATGAAACTTGTGAAGAACAAAAAGCATATCAGGAATGTAAATATTTTGTAACACCTATATTTACTTTTTTTCCAATAGTGAATTTGTTTGATCAGGTAACTAGTTCAATAAAGAATGCTTTATCAGATCCTTTTGTAGCATTAGGAACTGTGATGCATTGGTATTGTTGGGATTGTAGTCAAGTAGGATGGGGTGTTTGTCGTATATCTCGTATGATTGATGTAGCAACAGATGTTTATAAAAATTATATCTCAATTAAAGATTTAGTAACTGACTGGGATAATGATTATTGTGAGGACCTTACGGATAGTCCTAGAAGTTTGAGCCATTCATCTAGTGGTGGGAGAGGAGTAATAGGATGAAAAGAGATCAATTTAAGATAGGATTATTGAATTGTTTGTCTTTAAGACATATTTTTACTTATTTATTGGTAAGTTTATTTTTCTTAGCTTTTCTATCAACAGCGTCTTTAGGGTTTTCTGATAGTGAAAATTCTAGACTGAATCCAGATCATAAGTATTATGAAAATTCAGGTTCTGTTGTAAATGATGATACTAAAAGCATTTCATATAAAATAGGTGTAGAATCATATGTCATAACTGAACCTCCTGCAGGGAGTGGTAATTTGAATGATGTTGTATTTTTGAAGAGAACTTCTATGAAAAGTAGGAAGTTGTATAAGCCTATAAGTTCTGATAATGCAGAAGATAAAAAGAGTTCTGCTTCTGAATATTATATGATCTCTAAAAATGATAAAGAATTATTGGATTATGCAAGGAATGATGGTTCTTTTAAATTAGACCTCGCAATATCTCCTTTAGAATATGATTCAAAAAGTATGGAATCAAAAGATGGAAAATTGTTTTATAAATCGAAAGTTTATGGGGATTCTGTAAAACCTAAACCTTCAGAAACATATGGTTTTTCTTCTAATAAAGAGATAGTGATTCCATCATCTTCATACAGTGTTGATATGTTAAAAAATTCTCTTAATAAGTACAAATCTTATGATCATTTGAAGGTTAATGTATATCCAACAAGTCATTCTATTAAAACAGTTATTGCTTCAAGGAAAATTGATAAAGATAATGCAAAAATACTAAAAAAAGAATCTTCATTTTCATACAAACTCTTAAATTTATTTGGGTCCAGTTCAGAAAAAGAAGTGTTTTTAGAGAGAGGTAATACTTTAGATATACGTTCAAGTGCATTTGATAGAACAAGTGGTGGAAAAATATATGTTACTCAATCTTGGTCAAATACTCCAGATAATACTTTTGAAGGATGGTCATATTCTTATATTAAAAAGGATGGTGGTTTTGTTAAATTACAAGGGATTTCTGTAAGTGAATATGGTTTAATAGATGGAGATATAGATGCTGCATTAAATAAAATTAATGTTCCAAAGTCTGAACAAGAAGCATTTAAATCAAGGATTGAGAGACATGCTAATAAGATAAAGTTTAATCATTGGGTTGGTGGTTTAAATCGTGCTCAGTCTTGGAGCTCAATCTCTTCTTTAATTGGTATAGATGATAGTTTAAGTGAATGGAGACAGACGATTGATGGTGTATTTCATAAAATGTTTTTAGGAAGTGAGTACTGGAGTGAATCAATTTGTTACATGACTTCTGATTTACCAAATTTAGATGAAAACTCGATTTATTCCTATGATTCAGATGGTAATTTGATGCAGAGTGCAACTATTGTTGCAACAAGACAAAAATTAGATGGTCCAAATACAAGTGAGTATCTATATAAGGTTATATTTTATATTTCAAATCCTGATTTATCCTCTTCAAAAAATAGTTTATTTAACTCAGGTCATTCATCAAAATCAAGTAAAGGTGGTTTGATTGCAAGGGGTTCAAAGAGTAGTGGTGGAAAGAAAGCTGGATTGGACAGAAAAGAAAAAGAGTTTTGGAATGTAATTAAAGTTAATGCGAAAGAAATAAAAAATACTCGTTCAAAATATTCAAATAGTGGTTCTTCTGAGGATTTAGATTTTAATGTAGTGTTATCTGGTTCTTCTAGTAAGAATTTATTTGATAAACCTTTATCTGTTAAACCTGGTGATGTGGTGAAATATACTGGTAAAAATTTAATCACATCTTATTCTAAAAATAAATATGATAAAGCATGTATTATTTTTACTGATAAAAAGCCGCGGAATGCCTTCCAAGAAGAAATTAGTGAAATATGTACTAGTATTAAGGATTTAAGTCCAAAACCAACTCAATTGGCAAATATAAAATCCTCAAAGTCAAAGAGTAAAAGTAGCAGAGGTTATTCTAAAACAAATCCTCATGTAAATAATGGTAATTTTGAGAGATAAATCTATTTTATTTATAAATAAACAGATAGTTTTATATAGAACCTTTGTTTTTCTAGTATAAAATGGGACAACAAGAAGTATATGATTTTTTAAAGAAGAATCCAACAAAGTGGTATACGTCCAAAGAAATATCTGAAGCTTTAAATATATCTATAGGGAGTATAACTGCTTGTTTAAAAAAACTTAGAAGAACTGATACAATTAAGTTTGAAACAACAGGCAATAGGAATGAATTTAGATATAAGTTTAAGAAATAAGACTTATAATTTATTTTTTCTTTAAAGAGTTAAAAAATATCAATAGTATAATTTTAGTAGGTGATATTTTAATTAAATAATGAATGTTTTAAAACCAACAATTCCACCATAGGTTAATAAACTGATAATTAATGCTGAGATTATTATTCCACAAGTTATTGATAATATCATTTTCTTAATATTCATGTTAAAAAACCATGCTAAAAGCGTACCTGTATAAGCACCTGTGAAAGGTAGAGGAATGCCTACGAAAAGCATTAATGATATAAATTCAGTATTTGACGACTTATATTTATCTAAAATCTTTCTTTTTGATATAAGAAATTTGTTAAAATATTTAGCATATATTTCAATTTTAATAAGATGTTTATGGATAAATTCTAAGAAAAGATAAACAATAGGTATTACTAGAATATTAAATAAAATACTAATTAGAATTACTTTTGTATTATTTAATCCTAACGCAAATCCGGTGGGTATTGCACCCCTTAGTTCTGATATTGGTGTTAAACTTAATATAGCAATCCATAAATACTCATTCATAATATAACTCAACCTCTTTTATTCTTTCAAGGATGTATTTATCTTGTTTATGTGCTTGGATTAATTCTTTTGCATCAATAAATTTTCGTTTTATTTTTGCAGTATAGAAATCATTTTCAACATATGATTCAGGATATTTTAATTTAAATTGTTCACAACCTTTTTCGAATTTAACATTTGGTCCTTTAATTATTTTTATTTCTTTAAGAATAATTTCTTTAAGTCTTATGATTATAATTGCATCATCTTTCCATTCCCATTCACTAGAAATAATTTCAAAATCATTATTTAATAATAATCTTTTAAAATATTTGAATACCTTTTCAATTTTACAACCTACAATATCTTTTTTACCATCATAAGGTATTATTTTAAGTATTATTGCATTTTTATTTTCAAGTTCTTCATTTAAGTTAAGTGTTTTATCTTCAAAAAATGAAATATTGGGTTTTTTAATAAATTCTTTTGATATTTTTTTAGCATAATTAAATTTATCTATGGATAGAGCAGCTGATGCATTTCTTCCTTTTTGAACAGGATCGATAACAAATATTGGAGATACTAGTTTAGATGCATTTATTTCAAAGAAAATATCTTTGTGGTGTTTCATTATATCTATTACTGCACCTTCTTTTAATTTAGATAGTCCTTGTAATAATTTTATAAAAGAACCATAGTATATTGTGAGAATTTCAATCACATACCCTGAAAATCCTTTTATGTATGATTCTGCACCATACAAATTATTTGCTTTAAAAAAGTATTTGGCTAATCTAATTTCATCTCTTAATTTTTCATCTGAGTTATTTCTAACCCATATTGAATGTAGTGGTGAAATATCAGTTATATTTTTCGCATCAGCAGATTTATTTATTTCTAAAACTGGTACTATTTCATATATAATATCATCTTTAACTTGGTAGTAATCTCTGCTTCCATGTAATTTAGTTGGTTTGAACTTTTTGAGAGCTTCGCCTAAGATTTTTGATATATCTTTATCTTTAAATTTTTCATAATCAAATTGAACAAAGATATCTACATCATATTTGTCTTTGATCCATGTACCTTTTGCAGTGGAACCTCCTATGATGATTTTAGCATTATTTATTTTTAATTTTGATATAAATTCAGAGTTTTTTTTATTAATAGCAAGTTCTTCGTTTTTAGTGGGTTTAATTTTTTTAAGAACTTGATTAAGTATTATTTCATAATTCATATATTGTAAATAATAGATTATATTTAAAAATGTTATTAATATATGATGAAGTTTATATTAGAAAATAATAAATGATTTTGGAATAAAAAATAAAAAACAAATGGCATTCTTTAAATTTTAAAACCATTTCTTTTTTTTAAGGCTTTTTCCAAATTCTTTAAGTAGTTCTTTTTGTTTTTTATTTAGTTTTTTAGGAACATCTATATTAATTCTAATAAATTCATTACCCTTCCCTGTGTGATTTAAGTGTTTAATTCCGTGATTACTCATCTTAAATAAGGTTTCAGGTTGTGTCCCTGTTGGAATTTTTAATTTTGCCTTGCCTTCAAGTGTAGGAACTTCAATTTCTCCACCGAGTGTTGCTGTGACAAAATCAATATTTTGTTCAACATAAATATCATCACCTTTTCTAATGAAAGTTTTATCAGGTTTTATAGTAATAAAGATATATAGATCACCAGAGGGTGCTCCTCTTTCACCAGCTTCACCTTCATTAGAGATTCGTAATCTGGTTCCATTTGAAACTCCTGCAGGGATTTTAACTTTTATTTTTTTATTAACTTCAATTCTACCTGTTCCATGACATATATGACAAGGGTCTTTGATTGTTTGTCCCTTTCCATGACATTTAGGGCAGGTTTGTTGGACTTGCATGATTCCAAAAGGAGTTCTTCTTTGCTTAATTATTGTACCTTGACCATTACATTGATCACAAGTAGTAACAATTCCATCTTCTGATCCCGTACCTTCACAATGTGGACAAGTATCATATTTTGGAATGTGAATAGTAGTTTCTTTTCCGAAAGCAGCATCATGAAGTGATATATTTAGGTCATATCTTAAATCAGACCCTGAGAAATCTTGTCTAGATTCTCTACCAAATCCTCCTCCAAAAACATTTTCAAAAATATCACCTAAATCTGAAAAATTAAAACCTCTGTTGAATCCTCCATTAAAACCTTGTTGAAAATTATCTGTACTTCCAAACTGGTCATATTGTTGTTTCTTTTTTTCATCACTTAGTATTGAGAAAGCTTCATTAATTTCTTTAAATTTTTCTTCAGAACCCTTGTTAATATCTGGATGATATTTTTTTGCAAGTTTTTTATATGCTTTTTTAATTTCTTCTTTAGATGAATTTTTATTAACACCTAGTATTTCATAATAATCTTTAGTCATTCTTTCCTCTTACTTTGTATTTATTACTATATATTATTTCATTAAATTCATCATTAATTCTTTTTTTGATTTTATTAGAGAGTATTACACTTCTGATAGTCTTATTCAAAAAATAAAAAATAAAAAAAAATCCAAAAATCCAAATTAATTTATTATTTACCATGCCTTTTAGGTTGTTCAATTAAGTTTAGTTCTTTTTTTCCTCATCAACAACTTCTGCATCAACAACTTTATCATCATCTTTTTTATCTTCTGAAGATTCTGTTTGTTGATTTTCTGTTGTAGCTTGTTTATACATCTCTGCACTCATTTCTTGAACTTTTTTATTAACATTTTCGAGCTTGTTTTTTAATTCTTCTATTTTTTTATCATCTTTTAGTTTTTTAAGCTCTTCAATATCTTTTTTAATATCTTTCATCTTTGATGAGTCAAGTTTATCTTTAATTGATTCATCTTT
>Ga0256913_10000869_pt1 | contig 15656 bp, 8 predicted proteins | sample Axial_MatmetaG_FD_185970 | JGI IMG/M metagenome (GOLD analysis project Ga0256913, IMG submission 185970) | Deep-sea worm associated microbial mat communities from Axial Seamount, Juan de Fuca Ridge, Pacific Ocean - Axial_Mat | ecosystem: Environmental > Aquatic > Marine > Oceanic > Microbial...
GGGGTATCTCTGAAGATCAGTTTGCCGTTTATCCAGGCAACATTATTTCGAGCATTAACAGATTTGACGGAAAAATCATTGCCGTTCACAGCCAGCATCTGATTGGGTATTAACACCACAGGCTTATGGTCTTTACCTACCAGGGCACGAACTTTTCCTTCAACAAGTGTTACGTAGAAATCCCCGTTGTCTTTCGTTGAAACCGAAAATTTTGTTCCCAGCACCTCTACTTTTCCGTTAGTGAACGAAACTGAAAAAGGATGGTAACTGTCATGTGTTACCTCAAAGTAAGCTTTACCTTTAAGTTCAATATGTCTGTTTTTTGCAAAATCAATAGAGTATTTTATGTGAGAGCCCGAGTTGAGCCATACTACTGATGAGTCGGGAAGTGTATATTTTACTTTTGCATTTGCCGGGGCTACTACCTCGGCCATCGTAACAACTTCAGTTGATACAGATCTTTTGCCTTGTACCGAATACAGGTAAATGCTTGCAGCGATCAAAGGAAGAAGCAATACTGCAGCTATCCTTGAATATGTATTGATAAGTCGTTTTGTGAACGAAGGATTGCTCTCTTCTTTAATAGCTTCTATCTCTTTATGAAGTCTGTTTAAAACAACGGATAGGTCTTTGGTTACATTATTTTTATTATCAAAAAATCTGTTCCAGTCATCTCTTAAAAAATCAGAGAACTCAGGATGCCCTTCCAGTTCGGAAAACAACTCAACGAGGTACCGGTGTTCGCCGGTTTTTTCAACCTGCTCAAGATATTTTAAGATCCTGTTTTTGTCAAGTTTGGTCATTTTTTAGTGCTTTTACATAAGTATTGTCCACGAGAAGTTAAATTCTCATGGGTGAAAATTATGTTTTTTAAAAATAGATTCACAAATATTGTGACTTAATAAAAACAAAAAATTCTATTTGAAATATTTGAATTCTAATTATTAAATTATGTGAAAAAATGTTATACTTGTGGATAAAAGGATAATACTGTTTAGATAGATGATATTATTTGCTGAAATCATACAAGGCAATAAAAAATTAATTTTCACTATCAAGCTTTAGGAAAATGGCAATAGAGTTGATAAATATTATTAATAAACTGAAAGATAATGACGAGGCTGCTTTCAAAGCTATTTATAATATGTATTTCCCGCGACTTTTTTACTTTGCAAAGGAGTATGTTTCTTCTGAGCAAGCTGAAATTGCTGTTCAGGAGACATTCTTGATTTTATGGAAAAAGAGAAAAGAAATCACCTCAGACATTAATATTAATGCGTATTTATATACTGTTCTTAAAAGAAAATGCTTAAATATTCTACGCGACAAAAAAGTTGAAAACAAAAGACTTACGATATATTCAATTGAGGAAGCAGAATTGCAGTCAAAAATTAATGCATTGGACTCTCTTGATACTACAAGCCTGACTATGGCAGAAATAGAAAGGATTATTGAAGAAACAATGACAAAGTTATCTCCTCAGTGTAGAAATGTTTTTTACTTAAGTCGGTTTGAAAATACAAAAAATACAGACATTGCCGATAATCTTGGTATATCTGTCAAGACTGTAGAGGGACACATCACTAAAGCATTAAAAATATTTAAAGTTGCATTGAAGGATTACCTTCCGATTGTTGCATTTCTTCTTTATTCATAGTTAATAGACTGATTTATATTGCTTTTTGTTTGCTCCAAGATTTTATCAAAAAAAACCAACTTCGGGTAAGGGGTAAGCATATATTTGGGTTTATAATAGTAGGTATGAAAGAAAAAGTTGACATAACAAAGTATTTTATTGAGTCTCTTTCAGAAAAAGACAGACTCTCTATTCTTCAAAAGGTTAATACAGACTCCAAACTTCAAAAAGAGTATAATAAATTAAAAAACACAATGGCACTTTTATCATCAACTAAAAGTATGCCAATTTATGAAATTGAGAATCACTATATTGATTTTCTAAAAAGAAGAGATAAAAAAAGATTTATAATATCCAGCTTGCATATTATATTTAAATATGCGGCAATATTTATTTTTTTGTTTGGTGTTATTGGCATAATTAAATATCTTAATATTAAACATATTCAAGATAACTACAAGTTACAGACAACCACAATAGTTGCAGATTATGCGCAAATATCAAAAGTAATTTTACCTGATTCTTCTGTTGTATGGCTGAATTCGGGCACGTCGTTGTCATATAACAATGGTTATTCTATAAATAATCGTGCATTACAATTAAATGGAGAGGCTTTTTTTGATATTACCCATAATTCCAAGATCCCATTAATTGTGTCTTGTGATAATATAAAAGTAAAAGTTCTGGGAACAAGATTCAATGTAGTTAATTACTCCGAAAATAACAAAATACATGTTATTTTGGAAAGGGGTAGAGTTGAGCTTCTTGACAGTAAAGGCAATCCTTTCAATTGTATTTTAAAACCAGGGCAAATGGCTACATACCTGAAAAACACAAAAAGTATAAAAATAAAAAGAACAGTTGTTAATGAATGGACAACTTGGCGTAAAGGAAATATTGTATTTTCCGACACTCCAATGGATGAAGTAATATCTACTCTTGAAAGAAAATTTAATATAAAAATAAAAGTCTCTAACCCTAAAGTGTATAACTCCATATTCAATGCAAATTTTTATGGAGAGAGTTTAATAGAGATATTAGATTACATAGAATATAGTTGCCCGATCAAATACAAATATGAGACAGATGGTAACGATAAAATAATAATATTTTCAAATAAATAAACTATTTGCCTATGAGAAAAAAACTATAAACAAAGGAGATGCTACGAACATCTCCTTACATTAAAAAATTTGTGCTTTTTGGAACGAGTCACAAATAGATATGAATTATTAATCCATAATCATTACAAATCTATGAAAAAAATTAATTATTTACTAATCTCTAAGACAATAGAGAAGTATCGAAAAACGAAAGCTTATAAAATTATGAGAATTCTACTCATATTTATGATGATTGGAATACTAAATGTAAATGCCATTAACTCGTATTCACAGAATACGCATATGGATGTACGTTTTAAAAACACTTCAATTAAACGTATTTTGAAATTTATTGAAGATAAGTCTGAGTTTTATTTTATTTATGATGCATCAGTTATCAATGTGGATAAGAAAGTATCTGTAAATATGCAAAATAAACTCATTCCTGAAATTTTGGATCAAATTTTTAATGGTGTTAATGTTGAATATAAAATTACAGACAGACAAATAGCGCTCACTAAAGCTTTAAATGCTGTACAACAAATAAAATCAATTACCGGAATAGTTACTGATAAAGATGGAAGCCCTATTCCAGGAGTAACGGTAATGATAAAAGGAACTAACAAAGGTGTTATAACAGATTCAAATGGAGCATATACAATAAATGATGTGCCAGATGATGCTACTCTTGTTTTCTCATTTATAGGGATGAAAACCCAAGAAATAATGGTTGGAAAACAAAGTGTAATTAATGTGACAATGGAATTTGATATTATTAGTCTTGACGAAGTAGTGTCAATTGGCTATGGAACTGTGAAAAAGAGCGATATGACAGGTTCAATTTCTGCAGTAAGGTCAAAAGATTTTAGCGAAGCCCCTATACAACGTATGGAAGAAGTACTACAAGGCAGAGCAAGTGGCGTAACAGTAACTAATTCTTCTGGTTCTCCTGCAGGCAATATTCGAATACGTATTCGAGGTGCTAATTCAATTAACGGAGGAAATGAACCTTTGTACGTTATTGATGGTGTTACTGACAGTTATCTTTTCAAATCATTAGATGTAAATGATATTGCATCGATTGAGGTTCTAAAAGATGCATCCGCAACTGCTATATACGGTTCAAGAGGTGCAAATGGAGTTATTCTTGTTACTACAAAGAAAGGTAAAAAGAAAGAATTTAATCTAACTTTTGAAACTCAACAAAGTTTTGCAACAATTGCAAAACAATATGATATGCTTAGCGCAGCTGAATATGCAGGTTTTTATAATGAATATCGCAGGAAATTAGGTTCTGATCATGATTATTTTTCTGATGAAGAGATCGCTGAGTTTAAAAAGACGGGGGGGACAGATTGGCAGGATTTAATGTTTGATAATGCATACACCCAAAATTATAAACTCTCAGTATCAGGAGGATCTGACAGAATTAATTATATAGTTAGTGGAAATATAAGAAGTGCAGATGGTATTTTAGTCGGATCAGAATATGACAGATACAATATCAGATCTAATATTAATGCTGACACTTTCGATTGGTTGAATATCAACTTTTCTGTTAATGGTTCATATTCAAAAGCAAATAATAATAGTGATAATCAGAATAATTATGGACACAATAATACAATTGCTACTGCTCTAACATATAGCCCAACAAACCCCTTATTCGATTCTAATGGAAACTGGGTAGCAGACAATATAAGTTCTGTCTTGGATAACCCTTATGGTGTTAGAATACAAGACAAAAATGATCAAGAATCTAAGTATTTTGCAAGCACGCTGAAATTTGATTTCAAGCTGCCAGTCAAAGGTTTGACTTTTAGCATACTTGGATTTGCAAGTTATAGAAATACAAATAATTATGTTCTGTATTCTAGTGAAAAGAAGCTCCATCCGAATAATTATGCAGGAAATTGGAACAATCAATATTCAAATCTACAAAATACTAATATACTTACTTACGACCGTACATTCGGAAAGCATAAACTTACGGCTACAGCAGTTGCTGAATATAATAAGTATCAAACATACTCCTTGTATTTAACAGCTAATAACCTTTTAACAGAATCTGTTGAATATTGGAATCTTGGAATTGGCTCAGTTGGTTCATTTGGCAATGGTTATAGTAAGTCGACATTGTCTTCTTATGTTGGACGTTTAGCGTATCAATTTAATAACAAGTATTTGTTGTCTGCAACAATCAGACGTGATGGATCCTCAAAATTTCAGGACAATAATAAATGGGGTAACTTCCCGTCAGCATCTGTTGCGTGGAGAGTTTCTGAAGAACCATTTATCAGCAACCTTAATGTTTTTGATCAAATGAAATTAAGAGTAAGTTATGGAGTTACCGGAAACCAAGCAATTGGGGCATACTCAACTTTAGGTTTATTGCATAGGTCTAATTACGGTTGGGGATCTGCAAGTAATTATCCTGGATATTGGGCTCAAAATCTTCCAACTCCTGATCTTACATGGGAAAAAACATATCAATATGATATTGGATTGGATATGGGATTCTTTAATAATAGATTAAGAGCAACAGTCGATTTTTACCAAAAAGACACAAAGGATTTGTTACTAAGAAAAGCTATTCCATATTATAATGGTGGAGGTTCTGTGTACAAGAATTTAGGACATGTTAAGAATAGAGGATATGATATTAATTTAGGTTTTGATCCGGTTCAAACAAAAAATGTTAAATGGTCATCGAATTTTAATATCTCATATTCTAAAAATGAGGTAATAGATATGGGTGGGGATGAAAGGTTATTTGTAGGTGCAAGAAATAATACAATAGGATTTCAGCCATATGTATTAGAAGTTGGTAAGCCTATGGGATCACTATGGGGTTATACATGGCTTGGGTTATGGAAAACAGATGAGGCAACAGAGGCTGCTAAATATGGCCAGCATCCGGGAGATAATCACTTCCTCGATATTAATAATGACAATATTATTAATAGCGACGATCAAAGTGTTATTGGGAAAGCATTTCCCGATTACACATTAGGCTGGAACAATACAGTTTCCATTAAAAACTTTGATTTTAATCTGTTTTTTCAAGGGAGTTTTGGTGCAGATCGTTTAAACTTGACAAGATACACAATGTCTGAAGCAACCAGTGATGCAAAATTCATTACCTCTAAAGAAGGATATTATAATATGTGGACTCCTGATAATCAAGAAACAAATATCCCTAATATTTATAGTGTGACAATAAATACACAGGGAGGTTCCACACAGTACCTTGAAAGTGCCAATTATGTAAGATTAAAGAATTTTAGTGTTGCGTATAATATTCCGTTTAAAAATACTTCACAGATATCTAATTTTCGGATTTCATGCAGTGCTCAGAATGTTTTCACGATAACAAACTATAGTGGTTATGATCCTGAAGTTACTGGTTCCGTGAGTGATATCCTAAATGGAATTGAATTTGGTGCATATCCTTTGGCACGTACTTTTACTTTAGGGCTACAACTTACTTTTTAATAAAAGTGATATATAACTCAAATAAATTTAAAGATAAATATTATGAAAAAATATAGTCTCATTTTTCTTGCTTTTCTTTTTGTAGCATGTAGTGATTTCTTGGAGGAGGATCCTAGGGGTAAATTATCTCCGGATAACTTTTTCCAATCAAAAAATGATCTGGATATGGCAATTACTGCCATGTACTATTATTCTATCCAGCTTAACCAACAACCTGGACGTATGATTTATACATATTGTGCTGATGATGTTACATCGCAAAATGCGGGGAATAAAACTCGTTGGGCAGAATTCGATATGTTCAATTTTAATTCAGGAAACAGCGAAATGGGGAATTGGTATGCTTATTTATGGCGAACTGTAAAAGCAGCTAATTTTGTAATTAACAATGCAGAACGTACTCCTGCATCAGAGGAATATATAAATGAAAGATTAGGACAAGCATATTTAATGCGTGCATATTGTTACTTTCATTTAGTAAGGATATGGGGGAAAATCCCAATAATCACAACCCTTGAGCCTGATTATGATGCTCCAAGAGAAGATGTTGCTAAAGTGTACGAGTTGATTGAATCTGACTGTAAGCAGGCGGAAAAAATGTTGCCGATAAATTTTGATTCTGAACCATTTTCCAGAAATGGTATTAACGTAGCAGGAGCAAAAGGTGCAGCAAAGGCACTTTTGGCTTCGGTATACATGACAGAAGCAGGATGGCCGTTGAAAAAGGGTACGGAATATTATGAAAAGGCAGCAAGCAAGTTTAAAGAAATAATCGATAATGAAAGTGAATACGGTTACAGCTTGGAACCTAACATTATAGATTTAACTATTGAAACAACTGCTAATTATTCAAAAGAAATAGTATGGGGTGAATTTCATAATGTCGACCTTAGTAATCAGCACTTTATGGGGCCTAGGTTTGAATTGCCGGAAGAAACCGGATTGGGATGGTGCGATTTAATGCCGGAACTGGAATTTTTCCGCAGTATGCCTGATGGATCAAGAAAGGATGCTTTTATTTTACAATATGTATTTACGGGTAAGTATAATGATGATGGCACTCCAATAATGTTAAAATGGGATGATCCTGCAACAAATCAAAAACACCCCTATTTTAGGAAGAATGTTGATGATGGGGCAACGTGGGATTATAATATTGATAGCGACGGTAAGGTTACATACACTAATGGAGGTTTAAGTTGGAAAAGTAGCCGAACAAAGTTTCTGTTTAGATATGCTGACATTTTATTAATGTATGCTGAGGCAAAAGCGTTTGGCAATGGAGCAGATGCTTTGGCATATACTTGTATTAACAGGGTTCGTACTCGGGCAGGATTAAATGAATTAAGCGGTTTATCTGCCGAGGCTTTCAAAAAAGCAGTTTTGGATGAACGAAGATGGGAAACTTGTGGTATGGAAGGTAGTATCATGGGCCGTTTCTTTACAATGCAACGACATGAGATCTTACATAAACAAAAGGAATATCGTGATCCAAATGAACTGCCACTCAATCCAGGGCTTACTTTAAGTGAAGATTTCTACTACTTCCCAATACCAGACAGAGAAGTTCTGATAGTTCCCTCTTATGGAGACTAATTATTAAACCTACTAAAAGGAAAGAGTATCTAAGGGTTTTATTTCTAATAAGGACCTTTAGATACTCGATTTCCTCTATCGAATGACAATATTGATTTAATTCCATAGTCATTCGATATTAAGTTCAAACATCGAGGATATAACACGTATATTATGTATTCTAATCCTTTTTTCAATAAAGGAATGGCCTTTTCTTTGTTATTAATCTTATTGCCATATAGCAGTACTTTATTCGCACAAGAGGATTTAAACATTCTTAAGAATAAATGGCAAAGATATAGTGATATTGAAAATTCATTATACAACCTTATTGAAAAAGATGCAGTTAAAGAAATTCATACCCGTAATGAGGTAGTGAAAGATTTACAGTCTTTAGACGATTGGCAAAAAAGGCAGGAATGTATAAAGCACACTTTAGATCAAATTGTAGGTTCATTTCCTGAAAAAAAACCTTTAAATGCTATAGTTACCAAGGTAATAGAAAAGGATAAATACAAAATAGAACACATTGTGTTTGAATCTCAACCGAATTACTTTATTTCCTCTTCATTGTTTATCCCTAAAAGGATTAAAGGAAAAGCTCCAGCTATATTGTATTGTAGTGGACATGCCCAAGAAGGTTATCGGAGTAAAACATATATGCATATAATACTTAATTTGGTAAATAAAGGATTTATTGTATATGCTTATGATCCAGTGGGGCAAGGAGAACGAATACAATATCTAGATAATCAATCTGGGAAATCAATTATTGGAGGTCCTGTTGCGGAACATTCATTTGCAGGAGCTCAATTACTCATTTCAGGTAATTCTTTATCTAAATATATGATTTGGGATGGAATTAGAGCTATTGATTATCTCTATACACGCAAGGAGGTGGATGTGAGTAGAATTGGGATAGCAGGACGTTCCGGCGGTGGAACTCAGGCAGCCTATATTGCAGCATTTGACAATCGTATAAAAGCATCTGCTATTGAATGTTATATTACCAACTTTACGCGGCTGTTTGAATCTATTGGACCACAGGATGCCGAACAGAATTTCACACATGGCATTAAAGAAGGCATTGATCATGCAGATTTATTAGAAGTAAGAGCTCCAAAACCCACAATAATAATCACTACAACAAATGATTTTTTTAGTATTCAGGGAGCCAGAGAGACGGAAAGAGAAGTAATAAACATCTATAATGCCTATGGCAAACGAGAATGTTTCAGAATAGCAGAAGATGATGCAATACATATTTCTACCCCCCAAAACAGAGAAGCAATGTATGCTTTTTTTCAGGAATTTCTTAATAATCCGGGGAGCCTAGAAGATGGACAGGTAGAACCTCTTAATAAAGAAGATATAACCGTTACTAAAACTGGACAAATATTATCGTCATTTGGAGGTGAAACAGTTTTTAGTCTTAATTATAAGGAGAGCAATAAACTTTTCAATAAACTACGAAACTTAAGGAAAGATATTTCTAAACATCTTGGTAACATAAAATTAGAAAGTCAGGAGCTTACCGGATATCAAAAGCCTTTGGAAGCTTCTAATCCAGTTTTCATAGGTCGATTCCATAGAAATGGTTATGTGGTTGAGAAATACTTTTTAAAAGGAAGCGGAGATTATGTAATCCCTTATTTATTGTTTATTCCGGATAGTACAAATAATAAATCATTGATCTATTTACATCCTGAAGGTAAAAATATTGAAGCAGGTAAAGATGGTGAAATAGAATGGTTTGTGAAAAGAGGATTTACAGTGTTAGCTCCCGATATTATTGGAACCGGAGAGACAGGGCCAGGAAATTATAAAGGAGATTCATATATAAATGGAATATCGTATAATATTCTATTTGCATCAGTTCAAACCGGGAAGAGTATTGTTGGAATTCGTGCCAAAGATATCGTGAAGCTTTCAGGATTAATACAAAACAAATATGAATCTTGTGATATTTATGCATTGGCAAAAGAAAATTTAGTTCCTGTTTTAATACATGCTGCAGTATTTGACACAACTATTTCTCATATAGCACTCGTTAATTCGTTTTCATCATATCGTTCTGTTGTAATGAATAAATTTTATGAGTCATCATTTATTTACAGTATTGTTCCTGGAGTATTAAATTTTTATGACCTGCCTGATTTAGAAGCATGCCTGGCTCCTCGAAAATTATTACTTGCCGGCATTACTGACGGCGCCGGGAAGAGTTTAAATCAAAAAGATTATTTAAAGGATTTTAAGATCTTAGAAAAAGCATACAAAAGGGCACATGCCACAGGACAATTGGAGACTAAGATCAGAACTACTGAGCAGGAAATTTATACTCTATATTCCAAGTGGATTAAATGACATATTTATAAAAAACAGACTTTGAACTTATTAAAATAAAAAATTATATGAGCTTTAAATCAATTAAAGTTAGATGTCATATTGTTATTGTATTAATTGTATTAGTGTGTTATAGTTCAAGTGCACAAAATAGGGTCTTTAAAATTACCGATTTTGGAGCTAAAGGTGATAGTGTTACAATAAATACGATGGCTATTCAAAAAGCAGTTGATTCTTGTTCCATATCAGGAGGTGGCAAAGTAGTTGTTCCAGTAGGTAAATTCATAACGGGTACAATTGTAATGAAGAGCAATGTTGAATTAAACATTGCCCGAAATGGTTGTATTACCGGAAGTGTTAATTTTGTTGATTATCCGTTACAGCCATTACCTGAATATCGTTCTCACAAGGATCAGATGGGAGGATTTCATGCTATTATATATGCCGAGAATGCAAATAATATTGCAATAACTGGTCAAGGTAAAATTGATGGTCAAGGGTATTTTCAAAAACCCAGACCAAATCCGGTAGCAGATGATATTGATGGAAGACCAAGAAATATATTATTTATTTCGTGTAATAATGTTACAATTGATGGGGTTGAGTTATGGAACTCTGGCTTATGGAATTTACACCTTCTTAATTGCGAACAGGTTACTGTTAATAATATAAAAGTCAACAATCATGCTAATAAAAATAATGATGGAATTGATATTGATGGATGTAGAAAAGTTTTAATGTCAAACAGCACTATAGATTGTGATGATGATGGAATCGTTTTAAAAAGTACAGGTGCTGCACCATGCGAAGACATTGTAATTACAAATTGTATTATTAGTAGTTATGTGAATGCAATAAAAGCAGGTACTGAATCGAGTGGTGGGTTTAAAAATATATCGATCTCAAATTGTGTAATTATGCCTTCAAAATCTAAAGTAGATCCAATTTTTAATACTCCAAGGATAGGGGTAACCGGAATATCATTAATGATAGTTGACGGAGGAACAATGGAAGGAATAAACATTAACAATATTAATATCCATGGAACAAAATCACCAATCTACATTCGGCTGGCAAACCGGGCACGTAAGTATACAAAAGGAATTAAAGAACCACCGATTGGGATTGTTAAGAATATTTCATTAAGCAATATTATTGCTTACGGTACAGGGAGTTGGGGGATATCTGTTACCGGAATTGCAGGGTATCCTGTAAAGAATGTTTCATTCAATAATATACAATTCTTTTCTGAAGGTAATGTAGAAGAAGGAGATTATAACAAAACCGTTAAATATGATGAAAAAGCTTATCCAATGCCGACCGAGTGGAAGAACCTGCCTGCATACGGACTATTTATCAGGTATGTAGAAAATTTATCAGTAAATCAATTAATGCTTGGAATAAGTGCTCCCGATGTGCGTGTCCCTATTATGGCTCATCATGTAAATGGTCTGCAAATAACCAATACTATTTTGTCAACTCCAATTTACGATAAACCATTTGTCGTTGGCTATGATTTGATTAATTATAAGATTGAAAAACCTATAGGTTGGGCAGGATTACATAGTAGCGACTTAATAAAAATTATTACACAAAAATAATCTAAATCATAAATCAATGCGAATTTACATATTAGCTTTTGCAAGTCTGATTTTTATTAATACTTACGCTCAGCAGAGATTGTTTGACGAAACTGTACAGCAAAAAACTGAGCGTTTAGCGTGGTGGACTCACGATCGTTTTGGAATGTTCATTCATTGGGGCCTGTATTCCCTCGCTGCACGTCATGAATGGGTGAAAAAGAATGAACGTATGAGCAATGAACAATACCAAAAATATTTTGACATTTTTAATCCTGATATGTTCGATCCTGCTGAGTGGGCTAAAATGGCCAAAGAAGCAGGAATGAAGTATGCTGTGATCACAACAAAACATCATGAAGGCTTTTGCCTGTTTGATTCAAAATTTACAGATTACAAAGTAACCAATACTCCTTATGGTAAGGATATAATCAAATTATGGGTTGATGCTTTCAGGGCCGAAGGCCTGAAAATAGGGTTTTATTACTCACTCATCGACTGGCATCATCCTGATTATGTAATTGACAGAGTGCATCCTCAAAGTGGAAAAGATGATAGTGAATATGCTAAAATAAACAGAGGCCGTGATATGTCTAAATATCGTGAGTATCTGAAAGATCAGGTGCGAGAGCTACTTACCAACTATGGCACCATCGATATCTTATGGCTCGACTATTCATTCCCCGGCAAACATGGTAAAGGTCATGAGGACTGGGACTCAAAAAACCTGCTTAAAATGGTCAGGGAATTACAACCAAACATAATTATAAATGACAGATTAGACCTTAAAGAATATGAAGATGGATGGGATTTTACAACTCCTGAGCAGTTTAAAGTTCCTGAATGGCCAACATATAAAGGGAACAAAATACCATGGGAAACATGTCAGACATTTTCCGGATCATGGGGTTATTACCGAGATGAAATGACATGGAAAGATACCAGACAGCTTTTGGTCTTACTGATAGAATCGGTGAGTAAAGGTGGAAATTTGTTGCTTAATATAGGACCTACAGGGCGGGGCTATATTGATGCCAGGGCAGTGACAGCACTTTCAAATATGGGAAATTGGATGAAATATAACAGTCGTTCAATTTATGGTTGCACACAGGCTCCTGAAGAATTTAAAGTGCCACCTAATTGTTTACTAACGTATAATCCTGAATTAAACAGGCTGTATGTTCATTTGCTTGAATATCCATTGCAGAATTTTATTCTGCCCGGATATAAAGGTAAAATAAAATATGCTCAGTTTTTACATGATGCTTCTGAGATCAGGATTTCAAAGCCTCATGGTTATTGGATGAAACAGGAGGTTGGAGAAAATGACATTAATCTGAGCCTTCCCGTAGTAAAGCCAGATGTTGAAATACCGGTAATAGAATTGTTTTTAAAATAAAAGAAGATGCTTAAAAAATTATATGTTAATGCTTTGCTTATTATGCTCGTAAGCAATTTCTCCTGCGTGCATAATGATAATAGTAACAAAATAGAACTATCAAATTGGAAATTTAAAGTAGGAGATAGTTTACAATGGGCTAAACCAGGGTTTGATGATTCCGGATGGGATTTAATAGGAGTTGATTATAAATGGGATAAATATGGATATGATGACATTAAGGGATTTGCATGGTATAGAACAACAGTTTATATTCCATCATCGTTAAAAAAAACGGCTAAATACGATAAGATGTTGGCATTCGATATAGGAATGATTGACAATGCTGATCAGGTTTTTCTAAATGGCCAAGTAATAGGTAGTAATGGGGAAACAATCTCAATAACAGATTCGAATAATATAAAATTCAAAAAAGGAAAATATTGGGATAAGAAACGAAAATATTTTCTCCCAATTGAAGATGACAGAATATTGTGGGATGAGGAGAATGTGATTGCAGTTAAAGTGTGGGTGAAACGTGGTCCGGGTGGTATTTATAATGCATCACCGGTTGTAAGAATGAAAAATCTTAGTGACATAATTGATATTGATTATAGCTCAACTACATATAAGATCTCAAATAGAAATAAATTTAACAAAGAAATCTTTATAACAAATAGTTCTGATAACTATTATTTTTCTTGTAATCTTAACATCATTATTAAAGATAAAATCTCAGGAGAAAAAGTTGAAGAAATAAAAAAACAAATCAAACTGGCTCCAAATAAGCAAGAGAGAGTATTATTTGAATTCAAGACTCATTCAGGACAAAATTGTATAGCGGAATATTCTTTTACAGATAATAGAACAGGAGATGGGTTTGTTAAAAAGGAAGAGATTCCATATCTGCTAACGCCTCCGGAAACCAATATGCCGAAAATTAATGGACCTGTTGTATATGGTGCAATGCCGGGAAACAAGTTTCTGTATAAAATACCGGTTTCAGGAAGTAAGCCAATTAAATATAATGTTGAGAATTTGCCGAGCAGTCTACATGTAAATTCTGAAACTGGCATAATATCAGGAATTACCCCTTCGGCAGGAAGTTACAGAGTTATATTTACAGCTGAAAACAGTTTTGGAAAAGCAAAAAAAGAATTCACTATTATTTCCGGTGACAGACTTGCCCTAACTCCTCCTATGGGTTGGAATAGTTGGAATTGTTGGGGGTTAAGTGTTAGTGATAAAAAAATAAGAAAGTCTGCTGACGCAATGGTTAAATCAGGGTTGAGCGATTTTGGATTCACTTATATTAATATAGATGATGGTTGGGAGGCCTCAGAACGTTTACCGGATGGAACTCTAATGGGGAATGAAAAATTTCCCGATATGTTTGCTTTATCTGAATATGTACATTCATTAGGTTTAAAGCTTGGTATTTATTCCAGTCCCGGCCCTCTAACTTGTGGGGGATATTTAGGAAGTTATAAATATGAGTTTATTGATGCAAAAAAATGGGCCGAATGGGGGATTGATTATTTAAAATATGATTGGTGTTATTACGAAAAGATCGCTAAAGATCACAGTTTACCTGAATTGAAGAAGCCATATGTTTTAATGCGCAGAGCACTTGATAAAACAAACCGTGATATAGTTTATAGTATTTGCCAATATGGTTGGGGCGATGTTTGGGAATGGGGTTATAAGGATGGTGGTAATTTATGGAGAACAACATTTGATATTATAGACTCATGGGAAAGCCTGGAGGACATTGGATTTAGTCAGTATAAATTATCTCCTTTTGCAAAACCGGGAGGATGGAATGATCCTGATATGCTAATAGTTGGTTGGGTTGGTTGGGGAAGTAATTTACACCCAACACGATTAACGCCCGACGAACAGTATACCCATCTGACTTTATGGACACTACTTTCTGCTCCATTAATACTGGGTAATGACTTGGAAAGGTTCGATGATTTTACCCTCAATTTGTTGACTAATAGTGAAGTTTTGGATATTAATCAAGATCCGTTAGGTAAACAGGCTGAAAAGTTATATGATAAAAACAGAATTCAATATTGGGTAAAAGAGTTATCTGATGGTAATTTTGCATTAGGAATATTCAACCTGAATAAAATCAATAAAACACTTAATATTGATCTTAAAAATATTTCTTTAAAAGGAAAATATCATATTCGTGATCTTTGGAGACAAAAAGACATTGGAAGCTATAAATCGGTTATTAATATTACAATTCCTTGGCATGGTGTTGTATTATTTAAATTAATAAAGGAAAATAATTAATAAAATAAACAGTATTTCTTTATCTATTTTATCACGTAAAAATTTCAATGCTTCCGATACCTGGTTATCAACGGCACCCGGAGTGATGCCGAGCTCCTTAGCTATTTCCTTTGAACTCATACCCAGTTTGCGACTTTTAATAAAGATCGTACGGCGTCTTTCCGGCATTTTCTCAATGAGTTTGTCCACCTCTTCAAGAAGAGAAGCATACTCCATCTTTTCATCAACTGAATTGTCGAGTT
>Ga0256913_10000870_pt1 | contig 15655 bp, 14 predicted proteins | sample Axial_MatmetaG_FD_185970 | JGI IMG/M metagenome (GOLD analysis project Ga0256913, IMG submission 185970) | Deep-sea worm associated microbial mat communities from Axial Seamount, Juan de Fuca Ridge, Pacific Ocean - Axial_Mat | ecosystem: Environmental > Aquatic > Marine > Oceanic > Microbial...
CTTAACATTTTCAAAAACTCAAGATCCTCAATTAGTTTGACAGCTTTCTCGTATTGCCTGTCAAGCTCCTCCTCGGAAGCTTCCCCTTCATTGAAAAATTCAAACAGCACTTCAAGGTCTTCAAATCCCGATTTTACATTATCAAATTTCTTTGTCCAGTTTTTCTTAGCCTTAATCGACCTCATAACTTCCTCGGCCTTTTTCGGGTCGTTCCAGAAATCCTGTGATTGGGTAGTAAGTTCTTCTTCCTCTATCTGTTTTAACTTTGTGTCAATGTCAAAGGAACCTCCTCAGGGCTTCAAGCCTCTCACGCAAATCTTTTATCTGTTCTTTTAATATCATAATCTGTTTTATTTCAATAAGTTAGTAGGAGAGGTGTAGTAAAGAAAATTCTTGAATTTTCTTTACTCAGTACTCAATGCCCAGTGTGACGGAAAGCTAACTTCCGACTTTCTCCCGGCTATCATAAACCGCTTACATATCCAACTCACGTATCGCTTCCCAGACAACCTCACTTTCAAAACCTCTTCCGAGTGCAAAATTAACAAGTTTTTGCTTCCTCTTTGTAAAATCCTCTTCTGTAAACTCCTTTTCTTTCTTTTCAAGAATTGACTTCAGCGTCTCTCTGTATTCGGTTTCGTCAATTTCGTCCAGTGCTTTATTGATATCAGTATTACGTATTCCCTTTTCCTGCAATGCTTTGCGAATTTTCATCCTTCCCCAACCTTTAATTCTGAACCTGCCGCTTGCGAAAATTTTTGCAAATCTCTCTTCATTCAAAAAGTCTTCATTTATAAGTTCATCAATAATTGTATCGGCTTCTTTACCGGTTACCTGCAATGAGCTTAGTTTTCGCTTTACATCACTAATACATCGTTCCTGGTAAGCACAAAACCTCGCCGCTTTCCGTTTTACTTCCCCGGTATCGTATTTTTTGTTTGTTGTTGACAATGTCATTTTCAAGAGTATTCATCAGGTTATTCAATCTTAATGAATTTTTTTACTGTGGAATCTTCCGTTTTGATAAAGTAGATTCCGGAATCTAACGTTTCCGTATTAATTGAAAAAGAGATGTTTGTAATTATACCTTTTATCATTATTTTGCCGTCGCAGGAAATAATTAAATAACCGGAGCCAACATCACTTTTGTTAACATTCAGGTGAAGCAATTCATTTACGGGATTCGGATATAGACTGATGTTTTGACGTTCGGATTTATTTATGTAGGTTGAAATAGACAGCAGTTCATTTACATTATAAATAATCGGATTGTTTAGATATGCCGGTGTGTTGTCACGATAAACAGTAAGTTTAAAAGTGTTTAGTTCGGGGATGAACTGCATAAACTGGATATTACCGCTTTGCCCGTTTGAATTGTCTTTCATAATCTGCCAGTTTTCATCTTCGCCTATTTCAAGGCCGTCACCAATTGCGTTCATAACAGCATAATATCTGCTGCCGTAGTGGTTATGATTGTTTCTTTTAATCTCAAAGTTAGCGGCATAGAGGTTGTCGCCAGGTATGTCATCAGGATATGAATTGCTTCTGAAAGTCAGTTTCGGACTTTGCGGAGCAACTTCTGCAACCATAGCAATAAGGCTGTCGGCATTTGCTGTTGAAGGAGCAATTGAAGTAACTATGTATCCGTTTGCATAACCATTTGTGTTCAGCCCAATTGCATCACGAACATCCTGAGTGTTATTTTCATCATCATTATTAAAATCGGATTTTTCAATTGCCTTTCGCAATGTTAACCAAATAGGTTCATAATGAAGTCCGTGATAGGTCAGCCCGATAAAATCGCTCATCATGTGTTGGAAAACGGCAATATTCTGATTAAATCCCGACAAAACACTCATCTGTCCTGCAAAACCGACCATAGCCCAGGGTTGCTCATCTTCTTCGGCAGGAATATGTATTACAAGAACCTGATTGTCAATAAGTGTCTGATTTGGAGTCCAGTCCAGATGTCTTGAAATAACCGACATACCGTTTAATGGTGTACCTACGGTTGCATCACCCCACGACATAAGGCTTGAGCATCCGAAATTATCATCCGAAAAACCGAGTAATTTAAGAACATCAAGAAAAGAATTAAAAACCAGTTCGTCAATGTAATCAATGTTTTCAAAGTTTGTCCCTGCTTCATTCATCCCGTCAATTATGGCCATAGCCTCTGTCACATAAACGGAATCTATACTCAGGTCATCACCGTTAATTATTATTTGGCGGGCGGCATCCATATATATCCCAAAAACAGGTTTTATATATCCGTTTACAACATCGCTAATTTTGTCTCCCGTCAGATAGCCATACGCAAATCCTCTTTCGTAATGCGTTCCCCAAAGTTTTATCACAGTGATATTTGCAGAATCTGACACTATTACTCCATTGACATTTTGTGCAATGGCAGCCGGAAATAATTGATAAACAAATAGAAAAAAGATAAGTTTTGTTAAGAGCTTCATATTTTGTAGAATTGTTGTTTCAGCAAAAGTAATTTTTTTTTTTATTTTGACTGCAACTGAATTAAAAAAATGCAATTTATATTGCTTTATAAAATAAAAATTCATACTTTTGCTGTTTGAAAACCAAAAATATTTTATAATGAAAACATTTACCATATTTTTGTCGGTCGTGCTTTTACCTTTCTTTTTATCTGCACAATCCGTATCTCCTCAGGTTGTTGCCTCGTCAGGAGATTATTATCAGGGAACCAATGCTTCATTAAGCTGGACACTTGGCGAGATTGCCACCGAGACATATTCAAACGGTTCAACAATCCTGACGCAGGGATTCCAGCAGCCTGTTTCGGTTAGCATTACCGGAATTAATTTAGACCTTTTAGTCTATCTTGAAGGCCCCTATTCGGGAACTGAAATGACAACAGGTCTTAACAGTGGCGGAGTGATACCTCTCGCACAGCCTTACAACACTTCACCCTGGAATTATTCAGGTTCGGAGAGTGTGGCTTCAATACCCAATTCCAATGTTGTTGACTGGGTACTTGTCGAGCTTCGTGACGCTACAAGTGCAGCTAATGCAAATCCTGCTTCTACAATAGAAAAAAGAGCAGGGTTCCTGCTTAAAGACGGCTCTGTAGTTGGCCTGGACGGAGTGTCGAATATGCAGTTTCCAAGTGCAACGCTTACAAATGACCTCTATATTGTTGTATGGCACAGAAATCATCTCGGCGTTCTGGCAGCCAATGCAGCCACGTGTTCGGGAAACGACTTTAGCTATGATTTTTCAACTGCTCTGACACAAGTTTATAACGGTGGTTCCGGATATAAAGAAATAGCTGTAAACACTTACGGAATGGTTGGCGGTGATTCTGATGGCGATGGCGATGTGGATGCTGCAGATAAAGCTGCCTGGACTGCCAATGCAGGAACAAAAGGTTATAAAGGTTCTGACTTCAATATGGATACACAGGTCAGCAACCAGGACAAAAATGATGTATTTGTCGAAAACGGCTCTTATTCGAGCCAGGTACCGCAATAGAAAATATATTTAGAATCAAATTATTTATGCTGATATAATAGAGACCCTTATTATGCTGCATTTTCTCATTTAACATAGGGAATATTATTTTAATGTATATTTGCATTCTCCAAAACACGGGATTAAATGACAATACCGGAAATATATGCACACGTGGTAAAAACCGATTTTACATTGTAAAACTGTTCACAGATGACAAAATATTATCTGAAAAAGTAGTGATTTTTAATTAAACAATTCTGAGACTGTTGCATGCCGGGACGCAAGTCCCGGCAATAAAGAATAATTATATGGAGTCCCATCGGAACGACATATTTATTTATGGGTTTTTCGATAATATTTTCCGGTCGGAGATTTTTTTATTTCTTTGTGTGATTTTTCTTCCAAAGCTAATCTGGTATTTGAGAAGTTTTCCCCAAATTATCTAGCCGTTTTTCATCCTTATCAATGTTATTTGCTTCTCCGTCAAGGTTAAGGTCAGAGTTCAGATAGCCTGATATACCTGCTTCAGTATCCCAATTATCGGATTTGTCATAGCTATCAATGATACCGTCTCCGTTTATGTCGCCGCTATACATTCCCCAAATTCCCGAAATAATTTCTTTTTGAGCATCTGTCCCAAAGGCTTGATTGTTACCGGTTGTGAAATCATAATGATAAACTCCGCCAGATTCAACTAACGGTACGGCCGACATTATATCAAGATGATTTCTGTTGCGTATTACCAGAAATAAATTGTCAGGAATATCTTGAATAGCAATACGAACCGGAGTTTCGGTTCCATCAATCCCCGAGATTTTACCGTTGGTCATAAGAAAGCAAGCTTGCCTTGAAAATATGGTATATCCTCCAGTCGTATCAGCTAATTCAACTAAAATCCAGTCAACAATATCTCCGTTTGGAATTGACGAAATACTTTCAACCCCAGTATAATCCCAGGGGGCTACATTGTATGGCTGTGATTTGGGTAATAGATTTCCGGCATTCAGATTTGTGCTCATTGTCTCTCCGATGAATGGCCCTTCGAGGAAAACTTTTAAATCCAGATCAATCCCTATGGGCTTAAGAGCAATATTTAATGATGTGGTTGATTCACTTGTGACCATAACACCAAAAACAGTATCTGCCTCATATCCCGGAGCTGAGAACCGGATATTGTATGTTCCTTCAAATATTGGTCTGTGATAGTTCCCTGCGGGCAAATCCGAAAATACCATTGAACTGTCTTTGTCGAAATTTAAAATAGCGACCTCTGCAATAATCGGTTGATTTGTGCTTGCATCTGTAATAATTCCTCTTACTCCGTAAAGTACTTGCTCCATATAATTGAGCAATGAATTCCGGTTATAGCCCCAATATATGGGAAGGTTGTAGCCGGATAATAATTTTGTATATGAAAGTTCCAGTGTAAATTCTCTGCATTGCTGAAAATAGTTCATATAATCCTGCCTACCACCGCTTATCGAATACCATACATATCCGTTCGTAACACCATTATCAAACCCCGACAAATATCCGGAAGGTGAATATGCATGTGCTGTATCAGCGTATTCGTGGCAAACATATTCCCACCAGGCACTATCAGCAGGGTATTGCGACCATGTATCCCAAGGGTAATTGCAAACTTCCGAACCTGCGTGCATATTGCAGGACATTGTGAGATGACAACTATCAGCAAAATTCATAAATGCAACAGTTTCCGGTTGCCATAGGTGACCGTCGGGATGAGGCCCGTCTTCAGGATCAGGGTAATTTCTATTCAGGTCAACATTGTTTGCATTCCTCCTTATCGCACCTCCTACTGTGCTGTTTCCCCCATGATAAGTTCCGTCAGGATTTGCCAGTGGATTAATATAAATCACAATACTGTCAATAAGTTTTGTTATTCGTGTAGAAGTTCCATATGTCGAAAGCAATGAATCTATCAACCTTAACATAAAGATGTAACCGGCTGTTTCATCACCATGCATTGTTGAAGTATAAAAGAACTCCGGTTCACCCTCATTATTCTCAACATTGTCTGATATTTTTGCAACCAGCAATTGCCTGCCCTGAACTGTTTGCCCTATGCTGTAAACCTTGCAAATCTCGGGATAATCTGATTCAAACTGGTACATCATTGCGACATAAGCATCATAAGTAGGATATGTATCCCACGATTTCTCGCCTTCCAGTTCTTCAAATGATGACATTTTGGGGTTGAAGCTTTCGTTTGGATGGGGTAGAATGTCAAAACCAAATCCGGTTTTTAAAAATAATCGAAATTCTTCCTTATTGGCATTTCCAATTATTAAATTGTCTTTTACATTGTCAATCGAAATGATTTTTGATAGATTTTTAATTTGGTCTTTTTGCACGTCCTTAACCGAAAGATAAATCTCTCCGTTTATTTTAAATTGCTTGTCAATATCAGTAACTGCCTGAGCCATAATAAAAAAGCTCAGAGTTGATAAAGCGAAAAGTAACATTATTTTTCTCATTTTTCCGGTTTATTTAAAAGTTGTTCTGCTTTCTCTGTGATAAAGTAACCTCCGTTTTTAGGTGCACCTTTAAATTTTATCAATTCTTTGAATCTTTATATCTCTCTCCTAATCATTATTTCTGAAACTCCAACTCTTTTTGCTATTTCATTTAATCGTAATCCCGGTGTTTCTTTTATATAGATATAATATTTCTACATTTCGTTCAATGATTTTTTTGTTTACGTGTAAATTTACTGTATCAACATTATATTCGCCGGAATAAAACCGAATGGCAAAATTAAGTGATATTTGGTCCATAAAAAGGTGCAACGATTTTAGTTTTCCTGCCTTGCTAAATATTGCTCTCCTAAACATGCCATAAAGATATAATAATTTTTTTTAGTTTAGGTATTCTGTGTTTTTTTATAATGAAGACATTAATCAGTCATTTTTAGGATGGTTTCTAGGCTTATTATTAATATTTTTGCAAAAAATGATATTATAAATTGAATTTTGAATTTTTCATAGCGAACCGGATTTTCTCAAAAGGGTCGAATAGTTTTTCGAAACCGATAGTCAGACTGGGGGTTGTTGGTGTTGCTTTGGGGCTTGCTGCTATGCTTATTTCTGTTGCTATTGTTACCGGTTTTCAGGATCAAATTCGTGATAAGGTTATCGGATTTGGTGCTGATATACAGATAACGAGTTATGAGGTTAACTCGTCTTATGAAGATGCTCCGATTGATCTGCACCAACCTTTTTATCCGAGTTTTGACTCTGTTGACGGTATTAGGCATATTCAAGTTTTTGCTCAGAAAGCTGGCATAATTAAAGCTAATAATCAGATTGAAGGGGTTGTTCTTAAGGGTATTGGTAGTGATTTTGATTGGTCGTTTTTTAGAAATAAATTAGTTGAAGGCAAGCTTTTTTCCGTATATGATACAACTACCACAAATGATGTTATCATATCAAAATTTCTTGCATCCAGATTAAAATTGAGTGTCAGTGATCCTTTAAGAATGTATTTTATTTCGGGTGATGAACTACAGCCTAGGGGAAGAAAATTTAACATTTCGGGAATTTATGAAACTGGTTTCAATGAATTTGATAAGATGTTTGTTTTTTGTGATATCCATCATATTCAAAAATTGAATAAGTGGGATGATAATGAGGTGGGTGGCTTTGAGGTTTTTGTTGATGACTTTAAAGATATTGATAAAATGGCTGTTGTGGTTAGTAAAGCTATCGGATATAAACTAAGGTCGAAAACAATTGTGGAATTATACCCCCAGATTTTTGAATGGCTTAAATTGCAGGATATGAATGTCGTTATAATCATTGTGTTGATGGTATTAGTTGCCGGAATAACAATGATATCTACTTTGCTGATACTTATTCTGGAAAGAACAAATATGATAGGTGTGCTAAAAGCTCTCGGCTCTCAAAGCAAAAGCATAAGGAAGATTTTTGTTTACAATGCAGTCTATATTGTCGGGAAGGGCTTGATGTGGGGAAATATTATAGGATTAGGATTCTGCTTTCTTCAATTGAAAACAGGATTGTTAAAACTGAACCAGGAATCGTATTATCTTTCTGAAGTGCCTGTTAATATGCAATTATCACATATTTTGATAATAAATTTCAGCACCTTATTAATAACATCACTGATGCTAATTCTTCCAACATATATTATAACTAAAATCTCACCTGTAAAGGCAATAAGATTTAATTAGTGCGGCTTGATACTAATAAATACTTTTGTGCCTTGTTTTTAAATAGAGTCGTATGATTGTTTTGTATATTTTAATTGGTCTTGTGGTTATTCTTGTTGTTTTGTTTGGAATGATGATAAGGGGATATTCCAACTCTCCCAGACCTCATAGATCTACTCCGAAAAATTTTGATATCCCATTTGCTGAAGTGAGATTCCCAACCAGAAACAATTGTAAGTTATATGGATGGTGGGTTCATGTAAAGGTTGAAAGCAATACTGTTTATCCGGCAATCGTATTGGTGCATGGCTGGAACAGAAATCTCGAAAGGCTTTTGCCTTATATTGATAATCTCTATAGCCGGAGATATAATTTGCTTGCATTCGACTCGCGAAATCATGGAAGCAGTGACGAAGATGGCTATTCCTCAATGTTGAAATTTGCCGAGGATATCTTCTCAGCAATTGATTTTTTGCAAGGTCAGCCTGGTGTTGACAAGGATAAAATTGGCGTTATCGGATTGTCAATTGGAGGTGCTGCTGCTATTTATGCATCGGCAAAAGATAGCAGAATAAAAAAGGCTATTGCAGTCGGAGCTTTTGCAAATCCTTATGATCTTATGTTTGCTGAGTTTGAAAAAAGAAAGGTACCCTCAATTTTAACAAAGATGTTCCTTAAATATGTGCAATTCAGAATTAAAACATCATTTACTGAGATAGCTCCGGCGAACAATATTAAAAATTCAAAAGCCGATATTCTTATCGTACACGGTACAAATGATGAAATAGTACCTTATGAAGAAGCAGGAAAACTTTTAAATGCTGCAGGTAAAGCAAAAGTGCAATTGCTGACTCTTCCCGGAAGTGCCCATTCAAATTGCCACGAACACCCCGCCTTTTGGGAAGAAGTCGAGAATTTTCTTGAAAAATGGAATTAATAAACGGAATTTGATAGATAGATTTAAATCAAATTCAGGTTAATAACCGATTATTTTTTTATCATAATATCCTTAATGTCAGCCATTTTTAGTAATTTGTCGTCGCTAAAGCCGTTAAACTCTTTGAGCACGTAATTAATCACCGCCAAAGCATCTTCTTTTGTACTGACCTGAACAGGCATCGGAATTTTATAAACCTCTCCGTTTACTGTCATCTCTTCATTTGAACCGTTTAAAACCTGATGAATTCCCCTTTTCGGGTCGGCTTTGAGATAATCCGAACCCTTTAATGGAGGGAAAGCCCCCTTTAACCCGTTTCCGTCAGCCTGGTGGCAGGCAACACATTTCTCTTTATAAATTTTTTCACCGGCAGTCATTTGGGCTGTTAGCGAAACTTCCTGTTGAAACGGAGCATTTACTACTTGTGTCTTTGTTGATTTTTCAATACTTACCGGACTGTTTGTGAATGAAAACAACAGTGCTGAAAGTCCGATGATAACTGTAAATAATGCGATTTTTTTCATTTTTATTAGTTTTTGATTTTGTACAAAAGTAGTATTTTTTTTGTTCGCACGGTCATTTTGTCACATTTTTTTAAATGGCATGAGCTTTGTTACCACGTCGGTCTGATTAGTAACAATAAAAAAGTAGAGATATGCAAAAAGGAACAATAAATGTACAGACCGAAAACATTTTTCCAATTATAAAGAAGTTTTTGTACTCAGACCATGAGATATTTCTCAGAGAGTTGATATCCAATGCAGTTGATGCAACTCAGAAGCTGAAAACGCTTGCTTCAATGGGGAAATTCAAGGGCGAACTTGGCGATCTGACAATAAAGGTTGAGGTTGACAAAGACAAAGGGGTATTGAAGGTGATTGACCGCGGAATAGGGATGACTGCTGATGAGGTTGATAAGTATATCAATCAAATTGCACTTTCAAGTGCCGAGGAATTTGTGAAAAAATACAAAGGAAAGTCAGAAGAGGATAAGAATGCTCTGATTGGCCATTTCGGACTTGGTTTTTATTCCAGTTTTATGGTTTCGGACAGGGTTGAAATAAGAACAAAAACATATAAAAAGGGCGGTGCCACAAAAGCTGTTAAATGGGAATGCGACGGTAGTCCGAATTATACAATAGATGAAATTGATAAAACTGACAGGGGAACTGAGATTATTCTCCATATTGCCGATGATTCCAAGGAATTCCTTGAGGAATACAAAATTCTGGAATTGTTGAAAAAGTATTCTAAATTTCTTCCGATACCTATTCAGTTTGAATTTGAGGATGTGCAGGAGAAAACCGGAAAGAAGGATAAAGATGGAAATGATGAGTACAAAACCGTTAAAAAACCGAGAATAATAAACAACACTGTCCCTGCCTGGACAAAGAAACCGTCGGAACTAAAAGATGAGGATTACAAGGCATTTTATCACGAATTGTATCCGATGAATTTTGAAGATCCGTTATTCTGGATTCATCTGAATGTTGACTATCCGTTTAAACTTACAGGTATTCTTTACTTCCCGAAAGTGAAGAAAAATATTGAAGTTCAGCGTGATAAAATCCAACTTTACAGTAATCAGGTATTTGTTACAGATTCTGTTGAAGGTATCGTGCCTGATTTTCTTACTCTGTTGCACGGTGTTCTGGATTCGCCTGATATTCCGTTAAATGTTTCGAGAAGTTACCTTCAGAGTGATTCAAATGTGAAGAAGATATCAAATCATATAATGAAGAAGGTTTCAGATAAACTGGAAGAACTTTTTAAGAATAACCGGAAGGATTTTGAGAAGAAATGGGATGATATTAAGGTCTTTATCCAGTATGGTATGATTTCAGAACCAAAATTCTATGATAAGGCGGTAAAGTTTTTCCTTTTTAAAAATGTAGATGGAAAGTACTTTACAACTGAAGAATATAAGAAGCATATCGAAAAGCTTCAGACTGATAAAGATAAAAAGCTGGTTTATCTTTACACTACAAATATTGATGAGCAACATGCTTATATTGAGGCCGCTAAGGAGAAGGGATATGATGTTCTTGAGATGGACGGAGTTCTTGACAATCACTTTGTAAATACGCTTGAGCAGAAATTTGAAAACTCGACTTTTGCCAGAGTGGATGCCGACATTATTGACAAACTCATCAATAAGGAAGAAAAGCAGCTCTCGAAACTTTCGGAGAAAGAGCAGGAGAAACTTAAGCCTGTCTTTGAGAAGGTTGCCGGAACGGAGCATTATACAGTAATCTTTGAGAATCTGAGCGAAAAAGATATGCCTGTTCTGATAACACAGCCGGAGTTTATGCGCAGGATGAAGGATATGTCGAAGCTCGGAGGAGGAATGGATTATATGGGAACAATGCCGGATGCTTATAACCTCGTTGTAAATACAAATCATCCGGTTATCAGTGATATCCTGAATGAGAAAGATAAAAAAAGGCAACAGACTCTTGCAAAAGAAGTAGCTGACCTTGCAAAACTCTCTCAAAACCTTCTTAAAGGTCAGGAACTGACTGACTTTATTAAAAGAAGTGTTAAGCTGATTGGGAAGTAAGGCGGAATTTTTTTTATGATACTTAAAACAATAACGACAAACAGCCCCGTCACTTATGGCGGGGCTGTTTAGGAAAATGAGGATGGCTTTGGCGCAATTTTGGACGCTTGCCCTGAGCTTGTCGAAGGAAAACCCAAAATTGTGACAAAATCTAAAAAAATAAGTGGATTACAAAAATGTTAACAAGTAAAAAATGTAAAGGTCACTGATTAAAAGCCATATTTTTTTGGGAAATGAATAAAAAAATACCTATTTTTGACAAAAATATTAAAGCAACAAATTGATTAAAAATTAAATAATACTATTATGAAGAAAAGTTGGATTATAGTCGGAGTAATCGTGGTCATAGCACTGCTGCTTTACTTTTCAATAAAAGTAAATAACCAAATGGTTACCCTTGATGAAGGTGTCGGAGCGCAATGGGCGCAAGTTGAGAATGTCTATCAGCGAAGGGCTGACCTTATTCCAAACCTTGTAAGCACTGTAAAGGGTTATGCAGCGCATGAAAAGGAAACACTTGAAAGTGTGATAGAGGCAAGAGCAAAAGCCACTTCAACAACAATTGACGCTTCAAATCTTAATGCTCAGTCAATTCAGCAATTCCAGACCGCACAGGACGGTTTGAGTTCTGCATTGTCGAAACTGATGGTGGTGGTTGAACGTTACCCTGATCTGAAAGCAAACCAGAACTTCCTTGAACTACAGGCACAACTTGAAGGTACTGAAAACAGAATTGCCGTTGAACGTAAGAAATTTAACGAAGTGGCACGACAATATAATACATACATCAGATCGTTCCCTAAAAATATTTATGCATCTGTGTTCGGATTTGAGAAAAAGGCTTACTTCCAGGCACAAGCCGGAGCGGAAACAGCTCCAAAGGTTGAGTTTTAAACTGTAAGTCATAATGAGTTTCTAAAAAATAACACAAATGTCGAAATCAGCGCGTAATTTTTTTACGGAAAAGGAAAAGGAAAATATTAAGTTGTCGATTAAAAATGCCGAACTGGATACTTCGGGAGAGATTCGTGTTCACGTAGAAAACAAGTGTAAAGGGGAGGTTCTTGACAGAGCAACATTTGTTTTTGATAAGCTTAAAATGAACAAAACAGAGTTGCGTAACGGAGTACTGTTCTATCTTGCAATAAAAAACCGGAAATTTGCAATTCTTGGAGATGTGGGGATAAATGAGAAGGTCCCGGACGATTTCTGGGATAACATCAAGGATACTATGCTGACTTTTTTCAGAGAAGATAAGTTTGCCGAAGGACTGGCCGAAGGAATAGCTATGGCGGGTAAGCAATTGAAAGAACGTTTTCCGTATCAAGCCGATGATGTCAATGAACTTCCGGATGATATTTCATTTGGGAATAATTAATCAGCGAAAATGAAAGATTTAAGAAATATATTAGTAGTTTTCCTGATTTTTTCAGGCTTTGTATTTAGTCAGGATATTCCGCAAAGACTTACTCCCCCCAGACTTGTAAACGATTTTACTGGTACTTTGTCTGAACAGCAGTCTGATAATTTGGAACGTAAGCTGGTAACTTTTTTTGATACAACAGGAAACCAGATTGCTATTGTGATAGTACCCAGCCTGAACGGATATGATAAATCGGAATATGCTTATGCAATTGGAGAGAAATGGGGTGTTGGTAAAAAGAAGTTTGATAATGGCGTTGTTGTTTTGGTAAAACCGAAAACTGCCCGTGAAAGGGGAGAAGCTTTTATTGCAACCGGATACGGATTGGAAGGTGCCATCCCTGATGCTATCTCGAAAAGGATTGTGGAGCAGGAGATGATACCTCGCTTTAAGCAAAATGATTATTACGGAGGCCTTAATGCCGCTACTGATGTTTTGATGGCCCTTGCAGCCGGTGAGTATTCTGCAAACCAATATAAAGAGAGTAGTGGTAAAAATGATTTGGGCTTCCTCGTCCCTTTTATTGTAATGATTATTATAATTCTGATGATGAGAAAAAACCGCAATGACCATTTTACAACGGGCAGCGGACGTAAAGGAAGCAGTTTGCCTTTCTGGACAGCATTATGGCTTGGAAGTACAATGGGCGGCGGTGGCGGCTGGAGTGGAGGGTCGTCAGGCGGATTTGGAGGTGGCGGCTTCGGCGGAGGCGGAGGCTTCGGTGGCTTTGGCGGCGGCAGCTTCGGTGGCGGCGGTGCCGGCGGCAGCTGGTAACAACCGGTTATTTTAGTAAACGATTAAAAAAAATAAATGAGACAAGCGTCCACGCTTGTCATGTGTCTCCATTAATTAATATGAACAGTCAAAAGGATTATAAGATTATCGTTTCACAAATCTTCTGACAATTTTTCCCGCTTTAATAAAATAAACACCGCTGATTAAGCCGGATATGTCAATCTTTATACTGTCTTGTTTGTCTGTGTTTTGAAATGATTTAACCATATTTCCATTTATATCCAAAATCTGAATATTATCGCTTTGCAGCGAAGTGATTAATACAGAATTATTTGCAGGATTCGGATAAATTTTAAAACCGCTTTTATCAAAACTGTTTATTGAAGCACCCTGGCCGACTGTAATTTCAACTTCCAGAGTATCGCCGAACCAGACATTTCCCTCCTGTATCATTTGCCAGTGAGTTAAATACGTTCCGGGATTTGCCGGTGCGGTTATTTCCACATCGAAAGTTTTTGCACGTCCTCTGAAAATTCCACCGAAAAGAGGGATGTCATCAAGAGTGTCGTTGAGCAAATACCTGCCCGGCCCGAACCATACACTGTCAATCGTTTCATTTTGCCCGAGTTTGAAATTGTTTGCAGCATTCCATTTCTCATTACCTTCGTTTCTTACTACAACAGTAGCAATAAACGTTTCTCCGGGAGCCATTGAAGACGGGATGTTGTACCATAAAAATTTTGCGTCGAGTTGTAAATCGTCATTAAATTGAGCAGCTCCTTCGGCTGTTGTATTGATATATTCAAACGGATTATCCGTTGCCGACCATACATCATTACCCGTATTGTTCATCCCGCCGTCTGTTTTTTTATAGATTGTATCTGTTCGTGCGGCATAAATTCCCGAGCCCTCGTCATATTCATTAAAACTTTCGATGTAAACCCTGTCAATTGTCGGGTCGTTGTTTACCAAATCCCAGCTTTCGGAATAATGCGAACCGCCATCACGTGGCAACAGATAGCCGGGGTTTCTTACATTTTGATCCCAGTATCCCGGTTTTAACAATGATGAATTAATGCCGTTCCAGTTTTTATCTATTTTATATTGCTGCATTTCAAACTGGTATATTCTTTCATCGGCAAACGAAAAAGCCGGTGAATAGGCATTGTTTATCATTTTTATGTCGTTGTTGAAAATCGGGTGTTCAGCACCGAATGCTGCACTAAGCCTGCTTGTAACATCGTCTCTCGTAAGTTGATAGTAATTGTTGATATGCAATTGAATGTGCCAGATATCCAAAACAGGTCTGTCGTCCTGAGTATAAATGTAATCATCGGCAAAGGCATCCGTATTTACCGAATAGTATTGATTATAGAAGCGAATGTAATGGCCGATTAGTTCGTCCTTTCCCTCTTCAGTGGCACAATTGCCGTTATATCCGAGGATGCTGTAAGTGATTTCCGGGTCAAGGAAAGGGCAGACCTTTGGAACATCCCAACCTTCGGAGCGAAGCAGATATAAAGCCATAAAGAGGTTTCCACGCTGATTTTCCATATAGGGAATAAGTTCAACATACAAAACATCAATATTTGCCGCCATCACCTGCTTGATAAACTCTTTCCAGAAGCCGACTCCTCCCGTCCAGCTTTCACGGCCTTCGAGAGGTATCCACGGGCTGCTTAGCTGACCACCATCAACGGAAAACCAGGTAAAGAAACTTGTTGAAACAATATGGTTTGAAACCGAAAATTCGTTACCGGCACTGAACAGGCTGTCGGTTAACTCAACACTCACAACAAAATTTACCGTCTCCGACTTTTCGCCGAACCACTCAACTCCGTCCTGAACCATCTGCCATTGAAAATAATAGAACCCGACAGTTGCTGGAGCTGTTAATGTTGCCGTTATTGTAACCTGTTCTCCCGGTAAGACATCATTGGGCAAAAGCAGCCGGTTTACACCATAGTTAAAATTATCCTGTGGATTTTGTGACCCGAGATGGTATAATTCCGCATCTGTCCAGGTGGTTGTTCCGGTATTTGCAAAAGTTATAGATACATCGAATTCCTGCCCCGCCTCAACACCTGTAGGAATCGTTTGCGAAATAAACTGGGAATTGTTTTGTCCAAAAATTGTACTTATCGAAAAAAATATGATTGCAGTGAATTTTGAAAAAAGTCTGTTCATTGTTTTTAAAGTCTTTTATGAATGCTTTTGCAAATGTAGTAAAATTAGGTATGGTTTAAGGAGTCTTGTCCTGAAATAGGCTGACAGAAGCAAATGGTATTATATGATTAGGCTTGGAGAATAGTTCAGGGTATT
>Ga0256913_10000871_pt1 | contig 15653 bp, 16 predicted proteins | sample Axial_MatmetaG_FD_185970 | JGI IMG/M metagenome (GOLD analysis project Ga0256913, IMG submission 185970) | Deep-sea worm associated microbial mat communities from Axial Seamount, Juan de Fuca Ridge, Pacific Ocean - Axial_Mat | ecosystem: Environmental > Aquatic > Marine > Oceanic > Microbial...
GACAACGATGGATTTTCATAAAGAGGTCTTCAACGCCCCGAACCTGTTAAGTGTTCTTGCCGGGCATACCCATCATCAAACCATTGACATCAGGAATGACATACCGCAGGTCGTCTCAGCCCTCAATGCCACAGGGTACTACTCCGACATCAGGATCGTGCCCCTTCCTGAAGTGTAAGGACTAAAAACACCTTAAAAGGTGAAAGGTGAACTTTAAACCTTCCTGCTTTCAGCTTCACCCTTCATGCTTCAATTCCCTGCCGCATGCCCTTCTTTTGCGGAATTCGGAAGCACCGTAGTAAACCTTGTTCTTTTCATCCCACATTATTGCCTGATAACCGCCAATCGAAAATTTTATTCATTCTCACAACAACCAGTCGAAACCGCATTCTCTACTTTCTTCTTCTCCGTTTTCTGACCATTCCCGTTCCACGTACAAGAGAATAAAACATCATACCCGAAAACAGAGAAATCAATAATTTTTTATCTGCCTCTTTTTAGTTTTAATATAAGAAACCAAACATCCACACGGGTATAATATTTTTATATGCATATTCAATATTATCGGCTGCAATATATGACCTTTCAATTCCCTGTATCTGTTTACCTGTTTTATTTTTCCCACCTATTTCAAACGTATATTTCCCGGCAACAAAGAAATCTGCTTTGTCGGAATAACTTAATTGATACTTTATTTGCAACTGATTATAAAAAAACGTTTCCCTTACGGTTCCGATACTTTCGTTATCATCCCCAAGAGCAAATATAAGGTTAGGATTATTCAGATAAATCTTTTCAGGTTTATTCATTTTACTTATTCCGGAAGTATCAGAACCAAGCAACAATAACAAATCTGCCCTTTGCAACCAATAAATATATTTTAAGAAAGTATCCCTGTCAATGCCAATTTGCCTGCTCAGTTTTAAAACATTTGGTTTAAAGGGAACCAGTTCAGCAATAACCATCAATAATTTCTTCAACTTGTAAATTGACGTAAAATCAATATTTTCTATCGATGGCAAATCATTTTCCAGAATCTCATTTACGGCCTGCTCCAGCTTTTCATAATAATGATCGGTTCCCTCAGTAAAAAACGGATAATAGCCGGTTCGCAAATATTCATTAAACAGTTTTATCGGCTTTACCGACTTATTAATTTTATGAGATATCTCTACTGAATTTTCAAGCAATTCATCCAGCGAATAATATTTAAAACTAAAACCATACTTTAATTCTATAAATTCACGGAATGAGAGCCCGTTCATTTTATAAATAACAATTCTGCGGCTCAGGTCCCCTTTACTTTTGTGAATATCCAATGCCGACGAACCCGTAAGCACAATGTGCAAATCAGGATAAATATCATAGATGTTTTTTATTTCTACTGACCAATCCGAATATTTATGGACTTCATCAATGAACAGGTATTTACCTCCTGTTTTCACGAACTCATCAACAAAGTCTGAAAGCCGGTTCTTTCCGAAATAAAGGTTATCCAGACTTACATAGATTACCTCATCAAGGTTTTTAAAATTCTCTTTGATGTACTGCAACAGGAAAGTTGTTTTACCAACCCCCCGGGCCCCGATTATGGCTATCAATCTATTCTCCCAGTTGATCTGTTCCCATAAATATCGCCGGAAATCTGTTTTTACAGAATTCAAGCGAACATGAAAATATTGAATTAACTTTTTCATTTTTTGCGGATTCTATTCCACAAATATAAAACTTTTTTGTGGATTGCAATCAGCATTTTTATAATTATTTTGCAGATTGTAGAGAGTGGCGCAGGCGTTTTTGCCAGTATAAAACCTTTGAACAGCCCGACGGCAGGAGGGCTTTCAAACGGTGCGACAAATAAAACAAACAATGCGCCCCCTTTGCTTCTTAGCGCCTTTGCGAGAAACCTTTTTTAGCCGGTTTTTCAGACAACACCGTAGCTTACCCTACTCAATCCTATTCAAATCGAGGTCCTGGAAATCGAAACTGAAATCGATATTGGGAGATATACCTTTCATTTTAATACCTGTAGCTTTACCGTTCTCGTCAAGGGTGAACATGGCGAAAGCGTCGGCTATCATTTTCCGGCACTCCCATTTTACGGCAAAAGTGTTTGCATTGTAAAAGAACCTACCCCAAATAACGTACCGATGCTCCTTTGCATCCACATTCCTCTCGTCTTTCCAGGAAGGCCGATAGGTTTCGGGTGCGGCAATCCGTACTGGGGAGCAGATATCGATAAGAATTTTGAGATCGAACGCAGGGAGAAATGGCCGAAAAAAGGGCATACAAAGACAACCATGGACTTTCACAAGGAGGTCTTCAACGCCCCGAACCTGTTAAGTGTTCTTGCCGGGCATACCCATCATCAAACCATTGACATCAAAAATAACATACCGCAGGTCGTCTCAGCTCATAACGCCATGGGTACTATGCCGACATCAGGATTAAGACCCTTCCGGAAAACTCACGTTCATGAGGATAGGTGATATCCAATAACTTCGTTAGAGATCAGGAGATCAATCCATCATCAAGGTCGGGATTAGAATAGTAGTAAGTTGTTTTTTCCGTCACCTCCATTCTGAGAATATCCATCGACACAAAATTTACAAGTATCTTTTCGGCTTTGTAGGGCGAAATATGCGCTATCCGGCAGAAACGTGAAAATGTTATTCTCGGATTGCTTTGCAAATACTTTAAAATTGCTTTTTCCGCTCTGTTAAGAGTTATAAGAGTTCCCTGCGATACCTTTTTCTTTTTCCATACTTTTTGCAAAACACTGTTGGCAACTATGTTGTTATCGTTTACGCGCAGGTATGCCTTGTACTTTCCGTCTTTATCAGGTGCTTTGTGAGGTCGTAGTTCGCTTTTTTCCACGATGATCTCCAGAACAATCTTTCCCCCTGACTTCCACTGCATAGTTGTGAACTCAACAGGCGGCCTACAGTACATCGTTGCTGCCGCTTCTATCATGTAGTACTCTTCATCTGATGAAACACCGGCAATGTTACCGTTATCTTTAACCCCTATCAGCAGCCTTCCCCCTTCCGTATTGGCAAAAGCAGCAAGGGAACGCGCTATCTTCTTCGAATCAGTTACGGCAAATTTAAAATCCTGATGAAGGTGTTCACCCTCCTCTATCATTTTATGAAGCTTGCTCTCTTTCACTTTTCTATTTTTTACTAAAGCCCACCGGTATCAATTAAGGAAATACTTTTTAAAATTTACATACATATCCGGTCTTAAGCTTAATTCTAATTAAGAACAAATTCAAATAAAGATGTTTTTCATTATTAGTGATGGAAATCATTAGTGCTTTTCAACCAAACATATTATATTGAGGATATTTTTCTTTATTATATTAACCCAATGTATCATCTGCAAAATTATAAATGTTATGGAAGATGTAAAACTAATGGTAAAAGAACTAGCCGATAATTACGGAAGATCGGAGGAGAACCTTTTACCCATCCTTCAGGGAATTGTTGAACGGGAGAAATATATCTCGGAAGAAGCAATGGTTGAAGTAGCCCGTGAACTTGATATTTCAGCAGCACAGGTGTATGGTACTGCTACATTTTACTCTTTTCTGGAAACCAAGCCAACAGGGAAATATGTCATCAGGGTATGCAAAACCATATCCTGTATGATAAAAGGGAAGAATGACATTATACGTGAACTTGAAAATGTACTACGCATTAAAATGGGAGAAACAACTCATGACAATTTATTCTCATTGCGTGAAACAAATTGTCTCGGACAATGTCATAAAGGGCCGGCTATGCTGATTAATGATACTCCTTACACTGAACTCACACCCGAAAAGGTAAGAAAGATACTGTGTGACATAAGGAACATAGAGTTTCCGGCAAACTGACATTTGATCAATGGTCATGTTTTTTAAGCTTAAACATTTCCCTCTATCTATAAAATGAACATTGAAAGGACAAAAAGAAAACTATCATGACAAATAAAAAATTAAAACGATTAGATCTTGTTTTCAAAGACGAAAAAGATACTGAATCAGTATTAAAAAAGACATTCAGCCGATCCAATGCAGACGTCATCAATGACCTGATAAGTTCAGGTCTTAAAGGACGAGGCGGCGCAGGGTTTCCCACGGGACTGAAGTGGAAGCTTACTGCTGATGCTAAAGGAGATGAAAAATATGTTATCTGTAATGCGGATGAAGGTGAACCAGGCACTTTTAAAGACAGAGAGATACTTTCGAAAGTACCTAACAAAGTATTGGCTGGCATGGCTGTTTGTGGACGTGTAACCGGTGCAAAAAAAGGATTCATCTATTTAAGAGGTGAATACCGATTTCTGCTGCCCGGATTGAATGATGAGATAGAAAAATTTCATGAGCTTCTGGAAAAATTAGATTGCGTATTCAGGGTAGAGGTATTCACCGGAAGCGGTGCATATATCTGTGGCGAGGAGAGTGCCCTGTTCGAAAGCATGGAAGGTAAACGCGGAGAGCCACGTAATAAACCCCCATTCCCCACTACATCGGGATATCGCGGCAAACCAACGGTGATAAACAATGTGGAAACCCTGGCACACACCTATTCCATATTTAAATACGGCCCTGAAAAATTTCAGGATCTGGGGGTACAGGATTCCCGTGGATCAAAAGTATTCTCAGTTTCCGGAGACACTCCTAATCCGGGAATTTACGAACTGGAATTCGGAATGACCCTTCAGAAGTTTGTTGACGATTTCGGCGACGGAGATACCAAAGCGGTTCAGGTAGGTGGAGCATCAGGCTTTTGCGTACCCCGTAAAAAATTCGGCAAAACTATAATCGGATATCAAGGCAGGCTGCAGGGAGAATCTCTGCCCACGGGAGGATCGATGATGATTTTCAACTCTTCCCGTTCAATGTACAACGTCCTGCATAACTATCTTGACTTTTTCGTCGAAGAATCATGTGGACAATGTACTCCGTGCAGGGTCGGGACACAACAACTGCTTCTTGGTATCGAAGCTGTAAAAAAAGGAGAAAAATCTTCATCATATCTCGATAAACTGCTTGAACTGGCTGAAACAATGCGTGTCACTGCCAAATGCGGACTCGGTCAGTCGGTTGCCAACTCTTTTGCTTCCATAGTTGAGAACTTTAAAGAAGAAATGATTTACTAATCCGCAAAAAAATTTAAAATGTCTGAAATAATCAATTTAACAATAGATAATGTTCCCGTCAGCGTGCAAGAAGGCACAACAATTCTTGAAGCTGCAAAAAAGATCAATGTGCGTATTCCCACACTTTGCTATCACCAGGACCTTTGTGTTGCGGGAAATTGCCGCGTTTGCGTAGTAGAGCAGAAAGGTACCGACAGGCTTTTACCGTCTTGTGCCATGCCGGTCTCCGAAGGAATGGAGATACTTACAAACAGTTTGAAAGCAAGAAATGCCCGTAAACACATGATCGAGCTTTTGGTTTCGGAACACAGGGCTGACTGTACAAGGTGTTATAAAAACGGGAACTGTGAACTTCAGGAACTCTCATCAGAATATATCATTGGTGAAGACGGGTTCATCGATCTTATTCCGTACAAGGAATATACTATCGACCATTATTCTCCCTCCATCATCAAGGATGACTCCAAATGTATCAGGTGTCAGCGGTGCGTGCGTACCTGTAACGAACTTCAGAAGATAGGAGCTTTGGCCGTTGCATACAAAGGTAAAGACATGAAAATATCAACCTTTTTCGAAAAACCGATGTTCGAAGTCGTGTGTACCAACTGCGGTCAATGCATTAACCGTTGTCCTACGGGAGCACTTACCGAAAAAACTTATATTGACAGAGTATGGACTGAAATAAACCATGAAGACAAGCACGTTGTAGTACAAACTGCTCCGGCGGTAAGAGTTGCGTTAGGGGAAGCACTTGGCATGGAGCCGGGTGAGATAGTAACAGGAAAACTAGTGGCAGCGTTGCGCCGCCTTGGCTTCGACTCTGTCCTCGACACCGACTTCACTGCCGATCTAACTATTATCGAAGAGGGCAATGAGTTATTGCAAAGACTCAAAAAAGCATTAGTTGACAAAGACCCTGACGTAAGACTTCCCTTAACAACATCCTGTTCGCCCGGATGGGTAAAATTTATTGAACATGCATTCCCCGAATATCTGGATAATGTGTCCACGGCCAAGTCTCCCCAGCAGATGTTTGGCGCTTTGGCAAAAACATTTTATGCAAAAAAGATCAAAGTTGCCCCCGAAAATATTGTCAGCATATCAATAATGCCGTGCACAGCAAAAAAATATGAAGCTGACAGACCCGAAATGCGATCAAGCGGATACAAAGATATTGACTACGTTCTTACGACCCGTGAACTTGCCTTGATGATACGTCAGGCAGGCATTGATTTTGCATCATTACCCGATGATGACTACGACAGCATAATGGGAGAATCTTCAGGTGCCGGAGTAATATTCGGAGCAACAGGCGGAGTAATGGAAGCTGCATTACGTACTGCATATGAATTGGTCACAGGCCGTGAGGTCCCTTTTAAAGATCTAAACATAACCCCGGTAAGAGGCATGGAGGGTGTAAGAGAGGCAAACATAAAAATAGAAGATCCGCTGCCTGAATGGAAATTCCTCGACGGCATTGAACTTAAGTGTTGTGTTGCTCACGGTCTGGCAAATGCAAAAAAAGTGATGGAATCTGTGAAGTCAGGCAGATCGCACTATCATTTTATTGAAATAATGGCATGCCCGGGAGGCTGCCTTGGCGGAGGAGGTCAACCGATACCTACAAATGAAGAAATAAGACGTAAACGAAGTGAGGCAATTTACCGGGAGGACTCAAACAAACCTATACGAAAATCACATGAAAACCCGGAAGTGATACAGATTTACAAAGAATTTCTTCACGAACCTTTAAGCGAAACATCACACAAATTACTCCACACCCGATACAGGGCAAGGAACAGATATTAAATTCGCTACGCATCGGTTTTCTGACAGGATGATCTCTCTTAACCGGGATCATCCCGTCTTTTTAATATCTATACAGTTGTTATTTAACAACTTTTCCACTATCTTAATTGCGGAAATAATTATTTAATTATCTATGAAGTCAAAGCATGAGATTACTATCTGTCTGGGCAGTTCCTGTTTTTCAAGAGGAAGTAAAAATGTACTGAAAACAGTGAAAAAATACCTTCAGGAAAAAAACCTTGAAGACAAAGTGTTTTTCCACGGTCAGTTATGTTCAGGACAATGTGAAAAAGGCCCTAACATGAAGATAGACAGTAAGGATTATCATGAAGTGAATGAAGATAATGTGATAGACATTCTAAATGATGTATTTGGATAACGAAAAAAAATCCTGATTTACTAACTAATAACAGATATATTAGTTCATAGATCGTTGCCGGTAATATTTGGTATTCGGCTTTTAATAACTAACCGTTTAACACTATAATCATTTATTTCAATGCGCCAGTTAATACTCACCGATAAAGATAAATGCAACCTTAGTTACACCTGTATCAGGGTATGTCCTGCAAAAGCCATAAAAATTGAGGATGGCCATTCAAAAATTATAGGAAGCAGGTGCATCGGGTGCGGCCATTGTGTTACGGTCTGCTCTCAGAAAGCCATTTCGTACCGTACGGAGAAGGATATAACAATGGACCTTTTACGTTCAGGGGCAAAAGTATCTGCCATGCTTGACCCGGCAATTGCAGGTGAGTTCACCGACATATCCGATTACCGCAAGTTTGTGGCAATGTTACGTGAACTTGGTTTTTCCCTCGTAAACGAAGTTGCCTTCGGAGTCGATCTGGTTGCCATTAAATACAAAGAATTATATGGTAATTTTCAGGGCAAATATTACATATCAACAAAATGCCCTGCCACGATAGGTTACATCGAAAAGTATCATCCCGATCTTGTTGAGAACCTCGCTCCTATTGTCCCTCCTCATGTGGCAATAGCCAAAGTCATTAAAAAGAAATACGGTGATGACGTAAATACCGTGTATATCACTGCATGTACATCAGCCAAGGATGATGTCAAAACGATTGACGAAAAAAATCGTATCATCGATGCAGTAATTACTTTTGTTGAATTGCGAGAGCTTTTTGCAGAGAATAACATTTCAGAAAAATCGGTCAAATACAGTGATTTCGATCCTCCGTTCGGAAGAAAAGGAGGGTTGTTCCCTATCAGCCACGGCCTTCTCCAGGCTGTAGACATCAATCAGGGACTTCTTGAAGCCAGTGCACTCATTACCGAGGGACGCACAAACTTCCTGCAATCCATCGAAGAGTTTACACATGAAGATAATCTGAACCAGCATCTGGATCTTTTTTATTGTAAAGGTTGCATCATGGGACCGGGGACATCTGCCGGAGGTAAAAAATTCACCCGGCGTACTCATGTTATCGAATACGTTTCGAAGAGATTGAAAGAACTGGATGTTGATCAATGGAAAAAAGACATCAAAGAGTTCGCCGGTCTGGACCTGTCACGTACTTACGAAGTGCTCGACAGACGTATGCCATTCCCTAAGGAAGAACAAATACAGCAGGTACTTCATGAAATGGGAAAAAGCCGAATGGAGGATCAACTGGGCTGCGGAGCATGCGGCTATCCTACATGCAGGGAATTCGCTATCGCCCATGTACAGGGACTTACGAACTATGAAATGTGCTACACATATTCTATCAAAAAACTTCATACTTTCATCGATAAGCTTAACTCGGCAAACGAAAAACTGAGAAAGACGCAAGAGGCTTTAAAAAATAGTGAAGAAAAAGCAAGAGATGAGGAACAGGCAGCAAAAGAGGCGGCTGAAACAGTTACAACAATGCTGAACAAACTGAGAGCCGGAGTTGTGCTTGTTGACGATAACATGAAGATCATTGAATCGAACAGGAAATTTGTAAGTATGCTCGGAGAAGATGCAAAAGTGATAGATGAAATGATACCGGGATTAAAAGGCGCCGACCTTAAATCCCTACTGCCTTTTGCAAAACTGTTCGAGACCGTTCTTCATTCCGGCGAAGATATTCCGAACCGCGATGTAGAAGTGGGAGACTCAATACTCAACATCTCTGTTTTCACGATTAAAAAGAATAAAGTTGTGGGAGGGATAATACGTGACCTTACAGCTCCTGAGGTCAGGCGTGAAGAGGTGATCAAACGTGCCAGGGATGTCATTCGTGAGAACCTGAAAACAGTTCAGCAGATTGCTTTTCTGCTTGGCGAAAGTGCAGCAAAGACTGAGAAGACACTTAATTCCATCATAGAAGCCCAAAAATTAGGAGACAGTGAGCATGGAGCAGGAAAATAATTTTTTTCTTGATATATATTGCCAACAAAACAACCATGCAGGTGAAATGATCTGCGGAGATGTATTCCTGACAAAAAAAATAAAAGAAGAGGAACGCACCGTTGTCGTTTTGTCCGATGGTATGGGCAGCGGAGTTAAGGCCAGTGTGCTTGCAACACTAACGGCATCCATGGCTCTGAATTTTACCATCGATCACCGTGAAGTGACCAAAACGGCAGAAATAATCATGAAGACCCTGCCGGTCTGCTCTGTACGAAAGATGAGTTACTCCACTTTCACCATAATCGATATTGAAGATGACGGGTTTACCACCATCGTGGAATATGACAATCCGGAATGCCTGATAATGCGTAAAGAAAGTGTTTTCGATCCCGGATGGGAAGATATTGTCCTTGAATCAGGGAACAACAAAGGAAAGGTTATCCGCACCTGTAGTTTTCAGGCCCAAAAAGAGGACCGTATATTTTTCTGGTCCGATGGTGTGATACAGTCAGGAATGGGATCACGTGAATTTCCTTTCGGTTGGGAACGTGAAGGAGTAGAAGATTATGTTGTTAAAATAATAAAGAACAATCCTTTTGCGGCTTCGGTGAAACTTGCAAAGAAGGTTGTCAACATGGCGTCACTCCACGACGGAGGTTTCCCGAAAGACGATACATCATGCGGTGTTATCTACTACAGGGAACCGAGAAAACTCCTGGTTGCAAGCGGCCCTCCGTTCAACGAAAAGGATGATCTTGAGTACTGTCTGAAGGTACAACATTTCAGCGGTAAAAAGATAATTGCGGGAGGTACCACTGCCGAAGTGATTGTCAGAGAACTGGGACTTAAATATGAAGCGGGTATGGAGATCATCGACGAAGACCTCCCTCCCATCTCTTACATCGAAGGTATTGATCTTGTTACTGAAGGAATACTAACCCTCGGTAAGGTAGCACGTATCCTGGAAGATTTCGGACCCGATCATCAGCTGGGAAATGGACCTGCCGACAGATTTATTAAAATGCTGCTTGAAAGTGACAAGATACACATTCTTAACGGTACAAATGTGAATGTGGCCCATCAGGACCCTAACCTGCCGGTGGAACTTGAGATACGACGCACGGTAATAAAAAGAATAGCAAAACTTCTCGAAGAAAAATTCCTTAAAGAGGTGGATGTTGAATATATGTAGTCGAAAGTGAAAAAACTTTTTTTTAACAAGTCAAAGCAGGATGTTTGTCACACCGGCCTGGCACATAGTCGTTAAATTAAAGGAATTGAGGAGATACTACTGCGTTTTTTTGTCACTGCGGTTACCTCATCTTCTTGAAAAATTTATGTGGCAGGATTGAAATCTATTATTCTTCCTTTCTCCTTCAGAAGAAGGTGTTGGAGGGATAAGAAGAAAACACTTAATGTAACAACTATAGTTTTTAACATTCAATAATCAATCAGAAGCAAAGAAAGACGTTTATCATTTTGTCAAAGATAATTCAGTACACTACCTTTACATTCATAAAACAGTAAATGTCACAGAAAAAGAAAAATACGGGACTTTTTTTCGGCTCATTCAACCCTGTTCATACAGGCCATGTAATGATAGCCAATTACATGGTAGAGTTTGGGGGGATGGATGAAGTGTGGTTCATCGTCAGTCCGCAAAACCCGTTTAAGACAAAAGATGAACTGTTGCCGCAGGAACACCGTTTAAAAATGACTCAGATCGCCGTTAAGGATTTTGAGAACATAAGTGTCAGTGATATTGAATTTGCCATGACACAACCATCCTATACAATCAATACATTAAATTCCCTGAGCGAAAATTATCCTGACCGGGAATTTCATATCCTTATGGGAACCGACAATGTTATTAATGTTCACAGATGGAAAAATGCAGATACGATATTAAAAAACTATCCTCTGCTGGTATATCCCCGAAACGGATATCCTGCTAATCCCGATAAGATGCCTACGGGAGTGACGATAACCCACGCTCCAATTATTGATATCTCATCTACCATGATAAGGGAATGGCTGACAGCAGGTCATGATGTAAGAGCTTTCATGCCGGCAGGAGTTTACGATTACATCAAAACCCATAACCTCTTATAAAAAACTTACCGAAGGTTAATTCCTTTAACCACATATCACAAAAAATTCAGGGTCATTTTTCCAATTCCAAAAAACGGCATACTTATTGCTTGATATCATCACATCGTCACAAAACGGGCAGTTTTTATTACGATATGATATTTTTTCGCCGATTTTTATATTTTTTTGTAAATATTTTTTGGTATTTACTTTTAGATTGATACATTTGCAAAGGAATTAATAACAAATCAACACCAATTACAAACAAAAAATTAATTTATCATGTGTGGTTTTACAGTTTACACGGGAAGCGACAAGAAGGAGAGGCTGACAGTAGCCCATGAGTTTACTAAGATCAAATATCGCGGTCCCGACAATTCAATTGTAAGAGATTTCGGAGAAGAGGGATGGATGGGATTCCACCGCCTGAGCATTATGGATATTTCCGCTAAAGGAAACCAACCTATCGTTTATAAGAATATAAATTTAGTTTGTAATGGTGAAGTATATAATTATAACGAATTAAGAGCTCAGTACGAAGACAGTTACGAATTCAAGTCACACAGCGACAGCGAGGTTATCATTCCCCTGTTCCTTGATAAGGGAATAGAAGGAACGGCCAAAGCACTTGATGCGGAGTATGTTTTTGTGATCTATGACTCTGTAGCAAAGAAATATTTTGCAGCAAGAGATCCAATCGGCATCCGTCCTATGTTCTATGGTTACTCAAAAGCAACCGGAGAGATATCGTTTGCAAGTGAGATGAAGTCACTTCACGAAATATGCGACGAGGTGAAGCCTTTCCCTCCGGGACATTATTTCGATGGTGAGTCATTCCATTGCTATCACGACATCTCAAAGGTTGAAAAGTATGTTGACCATGAACTGGAGGAGATATTTGAGAACATCAACGAGAAACTAACAAAAGGTATAGAGAAGCGACTTCAGTCGGATGTACCTGTGGGATTCCTTCTTAGCGGCGGTCTTGATTCAAGTATCGTTTGTGCAATTGGTGCACGCCTGATCGATGAGCCTATCAAAACTTTTGCTGTAGGTATCGAGGACGGACCTATCGACACCAAGTATGCACGTCAGGTTGCCGATTACCTCGGAACCGACCATACAGAGGTACTGTTCACAAAACAGGATATATTTGATACTTTAAGCCACTTGATCTACACAACCGAGACTTTCGATATCACAACCATCAGAGCTTCGATGGGAATGTACCTTGTAAGCAAGTATATTGCCGAGAACACTGATGTGAAAGTATTGATGACAGGTGAGATCAGCGATGAGATATTCGGTTACAAATACACTGACTTTGCTCCTTCTCCCGAGGAGTTCCAGAAAGAGGCAGAGAAGCGTATCCGCGAGATATACATGTACGACGTTCTTCGTGCCGACCGTACTATCTCATGCCACGGACTTGAAGCACGTGTCCCCTTCGGTGATCTTGATTTCGTTGAGTACGTTATGAGCATCATGCCCGAGAAAAAGATGAACTTCACAGGTATCGGTAAATATCTGCTTCGCAAGGCATTCGAAGGCGATTACCTACCACACGATATCCTTTACCGCGAAAAGGCAGCATTCTCCGATGCAGTGGGCCACAGCGTTGTGGATTACCTGAAAGAGTATGCCGAACAGACATACACCGATAAGGAGTTTGAAACATTAAAAAAGAAATACAAGCATGCAACTCCGTTCACAAAAGAGTCATTGCTTTACCGCGAGATATTCGAGCAGTACTATCCCGGCCGCAGCGAAGTGATAAAAGATTTCTGGATGCCAAACAAGACATGGGAAAACTGCGACGTGAACGATCCGAGTGCACGTGTACTACCTAACTATGGTGCAAGCGGAGTTTAAGCCAAACCTTATTTGTTGATTCTACGCATAAGAATTGACAATGAATCCCCAATAGTGTTTAAAACAAAAAAGGCAGCCTCAACGGTTGCCTTTTTTGCTTTATATTAACCACAGCTGTACCTTTATTCATTCAAGCAAAATACATGGGAACGTATAATGTCCTCTACTCTTTCAATGACTATACCTCTACCTTATTGAATTTCCAAACCATTCAATCTTACAGTATTAAGCAATGGTGAAGTATCATCCTCTTTGAATTTTTTCATTCCAATGAGAAATGGTTCAATTTTAGTATCAATTCTCCTTGTCAATTGCCACATTTTTCCAACAGCAAAATCGTCTGTTTCATCAAACTTATCAGAAATGATCATCACATCAATATCGCTCATATCAGTTTCAGTACCGACAGAGTAACTACCAAATAAATATGCTTTTTTTACCGATAAACCTTCTGCATTAAGCAGGTCAATATATTTTTTAATTAATATTATAATTTCTTCTTTAGCCATTGTAATAATTCCTCTGTTTGTTTAAGATAATTTTGGACAATTTGTTCATCCGGAATAACAGGATTATAATCAGGATACCTTCCCTGCAGCTGATATTTCATTAGAATACCCAGGAAGATCTCTGCCTTATCCGACAATTCAAGTTTTGCTTTTTCTAACAATTGTATCAGATTATGTGTCCGCGGCGCAACCTCTTGTGATACTTTTACTACATGAGCTTTTAATCCCTTCTCAATTACCAAATGACAAAAAAACAATCCATGCAAAAATCGTTTCTTTTCTATCAGTATCCCGGCAGATTCAAAATCTTCTATGGCTCCTTTAATCCAATACTCTATTTGCTTTTGAACATTTATCATCTACTCTGTTTTAATCGAAAATACCTCTTTCTCAATAAATCCGGAAATTATGAAAAAAGCAGGTTCAATGGTTGCTTTTTTGACTATAATTCTATTTTACTGATCAATGCAACGTCAATCCTAATTTTTTACCAAGTCCAACTTCAAATATTTTAAACAAAGTAGAAATCTGGACATCAATTTTCCCATTTTCCAGTCTTGAGATATAACTTTTTTTTGTTCCTGTTTTTTTTGCCAGTTCTTCCTGGGTTAGTTTAGCCTCCCTTCTTGCTTCTTTTATCATCTCCCCGACTATGAATGCCTTTGATCTCAGTTCAAAATCTTCCCGAGCTTTTGATCCTGTTTTGCCATACTTTAACTCCAGCAACTCTTCAAATGTTTTTGCTTCTTTTAATGATTTCATTGTCTTACCCCTTTTTATCACTAAAATACTCTTCCTTTAATTTTAATGCTTTTTCAATCTCTTTCACCGGTGTTTTTCGGGTTTTCTTCTGAAAAGCATTGAACAAAACAATTATACGTCCTTCATCAAAACAACAAAAAATCCGATAAATTTCACTTTTGTATTTTATTCTGATCTCATAAAGTCCTTTCGTCCCTTCTAAATGCTTAAAAAACTTTTCAGGAATTTTATCAACAGTTCTGATCAGATTAAAAACAAAATCAATCTTCTCCTGAACTTTCACATTCTGAGAAATATAAAAGTCTATGAAATAACTTTTATAAAAAATAATTTCTCGTAACACGGCACAAAGTTAACAAATTTGTAAACACATGTCAACTGTTTCAAAAACTAAAAAAACTGTTAAAACATTTCCTGAAATTAAGACCTGTTTGAATTATTCAAAAAACAGATACAGAACGAATATTTTCAGTTCCTTTTCTTCGGTATCGGAATAACAACACCGTTCCTTTTTACATAATCATCCCAAAGCGAAAGCATCTCTTTGAATTTCTCAGGATACTGTTTCGACAGGTCTTTGCTCTCGCCGGGATCTTTCTCCAGGTCATAAAGTTCCCAGCGGTCATCTCCGTTAGGCCCGGTTATCCAAAGAATCTTCCATTTCCCCTGCCGCAGCGCCCTGTTGCCAAACATCTCCCAGCCGATATAATCTTTATCTGTTCTTATGATCTTACTTTGACCCGACAGATAAGGTTTCATTGAAACGCCCAGCATCGGCTTAATCTTTTTGCCTTTATACGTGTCAGGGTATTCAATCCCGGTAACATCAAGTATTGTGGGGGCGATATCCATTACATGAGCTATGTTCTTTGTATCAGCAGAATTTTTTGTCTCAACGCCTTTCCCCCACACTATCAGCGGAGTTCGGATTCCGCCCTCTGCCGTGTAAGTCTTGTAAAGTTTGAACGGCGACATACTTGCCTGTGCCCATCCCGGGCCCGTTGACACCCCCGAACCTTTACGTCCGATATTGTCATACGAATTGTCATACTGTTTTTTCAGCCACTCTTTGGTTGCTCCCGGGTAAAAGTTCATGCAGTGGCCGTTGGCCCCGTTATCCG
>Ga0256913_10000872_pt1 | contig 15651 bp, 14 predicted proteins | sample Axial_MatmetaG_FD_185970 | JGI IMG/M metagenome (GOLD analysis project Ga0256913, IMG submission 185970) | Deep-sea worm associated microbial mat communities from Axial Seamount, Juan de Fuca Ridge, Pacific Ocean - Axial_Mat | ecosystem: Environmental > Aquatic > Marine > Oceanic > Microbial...
ATACTCAATTGCAGGACCCACTGAAGCCCCAAAAGCAATATTCGAATATGTTGACTGGTAAGCATCTACTGACACACCGGAGCCCCAATGGTCACCCATTGACCATGTTGTCCTGTGCTCGAACGACACTCCTCTCATATATGTACTGGCAGAATAAATCAAAGAATCATTATTATTATAAAGTTTATATTGATTCTCCGAATAGTTAAAATCAAAGCTTGTTTCGTGTTTTATCTCTTCCGTTATTCTACTTGCCGATGCCGAGCCAAACACATCCATTGATTTGTACGATTTCTGCCCATTGAAATAGCCGTCGGCATTTATATTAAAAACCCAATTATTCCAGGGATCTTTCTCCTCAACCTTTTCTTTTTCTTCAGTATAGCTTATTTGCACTTTATCGGCAAACGGCGTTTTTAGAATAAAGGGTGCTAATCCTCTTTTTACAACACTTAACTGCATTTCCCTTATTTCATCGGAAGTTGCATCAGCTTTGGTGTTAAATGTAATTGTGTCGGTCATATTATCAAATTTTCCCAAGCCAACAAACTGAAACTTAAATTCGATACCTCCGCCTCCATTATCCATTGTTGTTACAATTATCTGAACATCTGCAACTTTACGATCGCGAACATAATTTATCAATGTAAAATTCTGACGGAAATATGTCATATCACAAAAATCACAATCAAAATAAACATTTAGCGCATTTTCGCGCGATACAAGGGCGGTGTCTGCTTCCTGGGCATAAGAAATGATGCAAAGAAAACCAAATGAAATTACAGCAATGAGTTTTTTCATAATAATGATGTTTGGTTTGTTTCATTTAAAAACGGAAATAAAGGAAATTTTAGTATTAAAATTTCTTTTCAAATTCTTATTTAGAAACAGTCTGGTATTCCTAATGTGCTTTTTCAATATTTGCAAAATATTCTTAATATTACTTATACATCTACCTATCAATATTATAAAGCGAACCGGCATTTTGATTCTCATAAATAACAATACATTCACGTAAAAATGTTTCATCCACCGTTTTTTTACCTAAAAAAAGCCTTGTCAGCGGAGGTCAAGCATTCACCCCCACCTTAGCCAATGCGATTCATTGGAATCGGAGAGCAAAGCATTCATAAACTTTTCCCTTCCCAAAGTAACTTTTCCGCCCCCCTCTCCGTCCTATCACAAAAATATTTAAAAACAAATAATATTTACAACTATGAAATTCACGAAAACAATCACTCTGAGCTTGGTAATTCTTCTAATGACAATAATCAGTACAAATTCCTATTCCCAGGAAAAGGGTAACGGAAACGTCGTTAAACAGACCAGGGGGATTAAGGCTTTCAGGGGAATTGAGGCAGGAGGAGCAATTGATGTAACGATAGAAAAGGGTGATTCTTTTATCGTTGTAATTGAGACTGACGAAAATTTACAGGATAATGTAAAGACAATTGTCAACGACAGCATCCTGAGGATTACAGCCAAAAACATAAAAAAATCAAAAAAGCTTGAAGCCTACGTCACACTTCCCGAGCTGTCCTATATAAAAGCTTCGGGGGCAACTGATATCAATGGTGTTTCTCTATTTGAGCCGGAAAGAATGGCAATTTTAGCAAGCGGTGCCTCCGATGTATCCCTGAATCTAAAAACCGACCGGTTAGAAACAACTATTTCGGGTGCTGCCGATGTTACATTAAACGGAAGTGCCGGCTACAACAATATAATAATAAGCGGAGCCGGGAGCCTCAATGCAAAAGGCCTTGAAACGAAAAAAGCCGATTGTCATATAACCGGGGCAGGCAGCGCAAATCTAAATGTCACAACCGAACTGCAGGGTTCCGTTAGTAATTCAGGGTCATATACAAATATCGGTGAACCGAGATTAATGTATATATCAAGGTCGGATAACGGAGAGACATACTCAAGTCGTTATTATGCAGGCGATTATCAGGACTCTGTAAAAGTCAAAGTCGGAAGGCTTGAAGTTAACTATTACGAGGATTCCGATTCGGTCAAGGTAAGGATTGGCAACAGAGAACTGAAAGTAGATGATAACGGCAACGTGAGCTTCCAACGGCATAAGCCCTCAAAATTTAACGGCCACTGGGCAGGTTTTGAAATGGGTCTTAACGGTTATGTCAATCCCGATTTTAATATGAGTTTCCCGAAAACTTCGGAGTATCTCGACCTGAATATGGCAAAATCCGTTTCAGTATACGTCAACTTTTTTGAACAAAATGTTGCGCTTTCAAAAAATCAAAAATGGGGTCTGGTAACCGGCTTCGGAACATACTGGAACAACTACCGCTTTAGCAAAGACACAAGGCTTAATTCGGATTCGTCAGCATTAATCGGGTATGTTGACCAGGGAATAAGTATCAGAAAATCGAAACTGACAACCTGGTATCTGACAGTTCCGCTTCTTCTTGAATTTCAGACAAATAACAGGATGAAGAAAAACAGTTTTCACATCGCAGTGGGGATGATTGCAGGATTGCGACTCACCTCACACACAAAAAAATATTACGATGAAAGAAACAAAGATTTCAATGTAACGCTTTATAATCCGGAAACCGACAAGTATGAAACGGTTAATACAGCCACATCTCCCGATTATTCGAAAACAAAGGACTTTGACGATTTCTTTCTGCAGCCTTTTAAATTTGACGCAACTGTAAGGATAGGCTGGGGGTTTGTCAATCTTTTTGCAACATATTCCGTTAACGAAATGTTCAGGAAGGATAAAGGGCCTGAAGTATATCCGTGGGCTGCGGGAATTACTTTTGTGAATTTCTGATAATATAAACAGTATTATTTTTACAGGGAGCAAGATGTTAATCATCTGCTCCCTGCTTCTTTTTCAACAGCTTATAAGCCCACCAACCGGCAAAGTTCCACGAAAGCAGGCTCCTCTCTGGCCACTCTTTCAGAAAATGCTCTTTGCGCCGCTGAATATGTTTGTAATATTCTTCAGGAGTCATATATCTGTTCCTGCTGAATGAAGATGAAAAAGTTTCCTGTTGCTCCTGTGATATGTTCCTGAGCTTATCCTCCGGAATATCAAGATATGGTAAGGCTTTATCGCTCAGACCGGATAAAAAGTCAAGATGAACAAAAGATGTTTTATAATGATTGAAGTTATATCGGGCAATTATCACATCCCAGATAAACAAAGTCATTGCAATAAGAATAACATAAAGCGTAAGGGAATTAACCCTGAACAGGTACCAGGATGATTTTCTAAACCTAATCTTCCGGTAAACAAACCAGATGCTGAACAAAGTTGCAATAAGGAAAAAGATAACTCCAATACGTTTATATGCCAGAGCGTAATAGTGAATATAGCGAAAATTACGGATAGCAACGGAAATAACAAGAATGGCATTTTGCAGAAGCCATATCTTTGCCTATAAAACAAGCCACCTGTTTTTCTTTAAAAAATTCAGATTGCCTCTGAAAAAATACAACGTCAGTATAAGCGACAGTAAAATTGAAAATATCAGAAGATAAGTCCCCTCGTGAACAAACTGTTTCAGATATTGCCCGTTCCATTCAAAATTGAACCAAACCCAGTAAATATCAATGGAATTAACAATTAACAGCAATAAATTTAATATTACAAAAAGGAAAACCGCTGTTCTGTATTCATTAAGCAGTCCCATAGTTTTAAAACCGATGATGCCCCTTCTTTTTCTTCTTTTCAAAAAATCACTTCCCTGGTTATCAAGATGAATAATTGCTATCACTTTTGAATTTCCTTCGGATAACTTTTTTATGAAATTACCCTGCGACTTGAATATGCTATAAGCGGTTAGAACCGGAGCATACGACAAATTTCTTAACTGCAGATATGTAATAATTCCGGCAAAAAGCAGTGCGGATATAATATTTATCGTTATGGAAAGCGCCGAATTATGTATTACAACAATCAGAGCTGTCAAAATTGTTCCCGAAAAGGTTATCAGCTCCAGCCTTCCTTCTAAATTTACCTTTTTCGTAATTAGCAGAGCCGACATAAGAAACAGTTCAAATATCAAAAGGTTAAGTCCCAAAAACTGTTTGTAAAACACTACCGTGAAAAGAATACCGGAAAAAACAACAAGCAATACGATTTTTAATCTTTGCATAATAAATTAATGAAAAATGAAAATTTACTAAAATGTAAAGATTAAATCATAAAGTTGTCTTTTGTTTATATTATAATTAAATTGATAAATACCGGTAAAACCGTTCTTTAAGTTACGCGTTCACTATAAAGTAACATAAAGCCTGTACATCTCAAACATTACAATTACTATGATGATTGATTTTGGATTTGGGTTGCGTTTGTAGAATAAAAGCTACTGATGGTCTGATATTTCTGTAACAATAAAAATATCATACATTAAATTATTTAAAATCTTACAACTCCATTTCACAAACTTTTTATAATTTTACGCTCAATTTTCAGGATAATGAAAACGGATACTAAATAATTATCAAATAATACGCACGATATGTCAGGACACAGTAAATGGTCAACCATAAAACGCAAAAAGGGAGCTGCCGATGCAAAACGCTCCAAAATATTCTCAAAAATTGTTAAAGATATTACCGTAGCAGTCAAGGAGGGAGGTTCCGACCCTGATGCCAACCCGCGTCTAAGGCTTGCGATTGCCAACGCCAAGGGTGTAAGTATGCCGAAAGATAACATTGAAAGGGCAATCAGCAAAGGAAAAGATAAAGATGCTGCAAACTTCACCGAACTGACCTACGAAGGCTATCTTTCGCACGGTATTGCGGTTTACATTGAATGCACAACCGACAATCAGCAGCGTACCGTCAGTAATATAAGGGCGATTTTCAATAAATATTCTGGTAATCTCGGAACAAACGGATCATTAAGTTTTATGTTCGATCGCAAAGGTGTTTTCTCGGTGCCAAAGGGTGAACTTGATCAGGACGAATTTGAGCTGGAAATGATTGACGGAGGTGCCGAAGATATCGAAGTAGAAGATGATTTTTTCTCTGTAACAACTGCTATGGAGGATTTCGGAACTATGCAGAAAAAACTGGAAGATATGGGCATCGAACCGGAAAGTGCAGAGCTTCAGAGAATTCCACACAATACGGTAACTCTTGAAAAGGGGGATGCTTTGAAAATATTAAAAGTCGTTGAACTTTTTGAGGACGACGATGATGTGCAGAAAGTATTCCACAACCTCGAAATAACAGATGAGGTAATGGAAGAGATGTAGATAGATATTTTGACAAGCGTGGACGCTTGTCTCATAAAAGTGGTGGACGCTTGTCTCGTGGGGTCCAAATAATCAATGTTATAATTTGAATATTCCGACACAAAAGATAAAAGCAAAAGTAAAAGAGCTTGGGTTCTACGACTGTGGGATTTCGAGAGCGGATTTATTAAAGGAGGACGCAGAAAAACTTGAAAAATGGCTCGGTAACGGAATGCAGGCGGGAATGCATTATATGGAAAATCATTTTGAAAAGAGAACCGATCCTCGCTTGCTTTTTGAAAATGCTAAATCGGTAATTTCAGTTTTGTATAATTATTACCCGAAAACGAAAATTCAGGAGGAGAATAATTACAAAATATCGAAATATGCATACGGTAAAGACTATCACCAAATTATCAAACAAAAACTAAATCAACTGATAGAGTTTATCAGGGCAGAGGCCGGCGAAATTAATGCGAGAGCCTTTACCGATTCTGCTCCCGTGCTTGACCGTGCGTGGGCGGCAAGAGCAGGTCTCGGCTGGATTGGTAAAAATACTAACCTCATAAATAGAAAGCAGGGATCATTTTTTTTTATAGGTGAAATTATTACGGATCTTGAGCTGGATTATGACGGGAAGAAAATTGAGAACTTCTGCGGAACCTGCACAAAATGTATTGATGCCTGCCCGACCGGAGCTTTAAAACCTTATGAGGTCGATGCACGCAGATGCATTTCGTATCTTACCATTGAAAATAAGGAAGAATCTATTACGGCAGAATTCAAAGGACGGTTTGAAGACTGGATTTTCGGATGCGATATTTGTCAGGATGTATGCCCCTGGAACCGTTTTTCAGAACCTCACAACGAAGCCGCTTTTAACCCTCCTGATATCTTAACCCAACTACGTAAACCTGACTGGCAAAACCTGACAGAAGACCAATTCAGAAAAATATTTAAGAAATCTGCTGTTAAACGGACAAAATATAAAGGATTGTTGAGGAATATAAATTTCATTAGGTCTGAAGAACAAGATAATAAATAATTGCGATACTTCGCTGTATTATTGCCACTAAAATACAAAAATTAATAAAAGTAGTTTATCAGCAGGCCTTTACCATTTGGCCATACCCAAGCAAGCAGTCAAAAAAATCATAATAAATTCTTTGCTATATAAAAAAATATTACGACTTTTGCACCCCCTTTTAAAAAGGCAATAATATTTTATTATAATTTTTTATTAAAAAACATTTAATCACAGATTATGCCAACAAAAATTAGATTACAGAGAAGAGGTAAGAAGAAACAAGCTTTTTACCACATAGTAATTGCGGATGGTCGTGCACCACGTGACGGGAAATACATTGAAAATATTGGCACTTATAACCCAATCACCAATCCTGCCGACATCAAACTACAATTCGACAGGGCTTTATATTGGCTTCAAACCGGCGCCCAGCCTACTGACACTGTCAGGGCTATCTTATCACACGAAGGTGTTATGTACAAAAACCATCTTCTAAAAGGAGTAAAAAAAGGAGCTTTAACCGAAGAGCAGGCGGAGGCTAAATTCCAAACCTGGCTGAAAGAAAAACAAGAGAAACTTGCTAATAAGATTAAAAACAATGTTCTCTCGGAAAAAGATGAAAAGAAAAAGCGTCTTGAAGCCGAAAGAAAAATCAATGAAGAGAGAGCTAAAGAGCTTGCAGCAAAAAGAGCTACCGAACTTGGGCTGGAAGAGAAAGAAAAAGCCGAAGCTGCTGCTGAGGAAGCAACGGAAAATGCCGAGGCTGCTACTGAAGAGGTAACTGAAAAAGCTGCTGAAGTGAAAGAAGAGGTGAAAGAAGAGGTGAAAGAAGAAACTCCTAAGGCCGAAGTTAAAGAGGAAGTAAAGGAAGAAAAAAGAGAAGAAGTACCGGCTGAAGGGGAGAAAAAGGAAGAAAAAAAGTCTGAGTAGCAAAGTTCCCGGAGAATGTTATAGAAAACTTCGGTTATGAATATTGACAATTTTTACTATCTTGGAAAGATAATTAAGACATCAGGTTACAAAGGTAATCTGGTGTTTTTTTTTGATGTTGACGACATATCCTATTACAAAGACCTTGAGGCTGTATTTGTTGATATAAACAAAGAACTGATTCCGTTTGCCATAAACAGTCTTCAGATAAAAGATAACAAGACTGCATTTGTGAAGATGGAAGATATTGACGATGAAGATCAGGCCATAGCTGTAACCGGCAAAGAGCTTTATCTGCCCCTCTCCTATCTTCCGCCATTGACAGGTAAAAAGTTTTATTACCACGAAGTTACCGGTTTTGATGTAGTAGATAGTAAATATGGCAATATTGGCAAAATAGATAGTTTTATTGACCAAGCTACTCAGGCCCTGTTTGTTATTATAAGTGATAAAAAAGAAATCCTGATTCCTGTTTCTGATAATATTATAAAAAACATTGACAGGAAAGCACGGATTATTGAAATCGAAACACCCGAAGGCCTAATTGATATATATATAAAATAAAAATGTCATCTGGCTTTTTTTACTTACCTTTGCAAAGTATTATTGCCCCCATCTCTGAAAAATCGAAATTATAACATTTGATATTATTTGTTATTAATAGTATTAGCATGCTTACACTCAAATTCGACAGCAGGAACAATATCTTAAGGACTGTAACTACAGGAGTTATCGGTGTTGAGGATATGTTAAAGCATTATAATACGATAATCGACAATGACTCCCTACCCAGAAACCTCATTGTCTTGATAAACTGTGGAGGTACAAGATGCACTACAACGACAGAGGAAATAGAAATATTTTATCGCAAAATTAAAATTGCACTACAAAAATACGAACAAATCAGGGAAGCCATATTGGTTGATCAGCCATATGAAACAGCTTTTGTAACCCTTTTTGAAAGATTAATTAATGTTGAAAAATACGAATTCAAGATATTTTATACCGAAAATGCGGCAATGAAATGGTTAAAGAGGGATTCCTGATACAATGCTGCTTCAACAAATAACTATTTCTATTAATAAGATGTGCAAGCGTAAACCTTTTATTTTTAAGCAGTTCAGCGTAACCGACAAGAATAGTGCTATGAAAGTCGGTACTGATGCTGTTCTACTTGGCTCCTGGGTTGATATTAACAAAAGAATAAATATCTTTGATATCGGAACAGGTTCCGGAGTAATTGCCCTGATGCTTGCACAACGGTCAGAGGCAGAAATTACAGGTATTGATATTCATTTTGCATCCGTTGAAGAAGCAAAGATAAATTTTGCACAAAGCAAATGGAAATCAAGATTAAAAGTGATACACTCTTCTTTTCAGGAATATGCAGCTAACTGCTCAGAAAGCTATGACCTGATAGTAAGTAATCCTCCATTTTTCACAAATAGTCTGAGATCGCCTGAAGAACTGAAAAACATCTCAAAGCACAACGACCGGCTACCTTACAGCGATTTGATTTCGGGAATTATTCAGCTCTTGACAAAAACCGGAAAGTACTGCTTAATTGTTCCGGCAAATGATGCACCATTATTAATAGAACTGTCAAACCAAAACGGGCTTTATTGTGTCAGGCAATTGACTGTTTATCCAAAACAATCTAAACCGGCATCAAGAAAAATAATTGAATTTGGGACTTCAAAACCGGAAACAATTATTAAAGAAGAAGTTATTATTCGCAATGTAGATAATTCTTATACGGCCGATTATATGAAGCTTACTAAAGATTTCTACCTGAACTTTTAAAAGTATTAAAATCTTTTTACTACTTTCGTAAACGTAAAAAGTATTTATCTCTTTGGATATGTCAACAATTGCAAATAAGGAATATAAGCTGTTTGATGATCCGCTGCAATATTATAATGCAATGCTGACAGACATACGAAAAGCTAAGAAATATATTTATCTTGAGACTTTTAGGTTTAATAATGATTCAATTGGTATAAAGTTCAGGGATTTGCTCGTGAAGAAGGGCAACGAAGGTGTAGAAATAAAATTGCTATTTGATTCATGGGGTACATCTTTACCATCAAATTTCTTTAGTGAGGTGGTTGAAAAGGGTGGAGAATTCAGATTTTTTCAGAAAATAAAATTCTTTTGGGACTTCTTCACAAAAAACCATCGCCGTAATCACAGGAAGCTTTTGATCATTGATGATGAGATAACATACATTGGCTCAGCCAATATTACTGATTATTCATTAAACTGGCGCGAGTCGGTGTTGAGAATAAGATCAGGTATTGCAGTTGAATTCAGGAGAACATTCCTGAAACAATATGCTATTTATAACAGATATGTTTTCGAGAAGTTATTAGTAGTCCGTAAGATTATTTATGATGATTGTGAGATCATCAGAGATTTTCCGTCATTGACAAAGCAGAGAATCCGCAAGAAATATCTTGAGATGATCAAATCGGCGGAGAAAGAAGTGGTGATTGAAACTCCATATTTCCTGCCCGGATATATATTAAGGAAAGCTTTGATGGATGCTGCAAAACGCGGAGTTGTAGTGAAGGTGATTATGCCAAAGCATTCCGATGTCAGATTGATTGATATTGTCCGAAACCGCTATTTGGGTCTGCTTTTCAAGAATGGAGTTAATATTTTATATTACATTTCTAATAATCTACATGCAAAATTAATACTCGTAGATGAAAATGAGTGTTCTGTTGGGTCGGCCAATTTTGATTACAGAAGCTTCAGATACCAGCATGAGATTGTTCTTACCGGTACAGACAAAAGTGTGGTAAGTCAGGTGAGCAGGCATATAAGAGCAACACTCTTGAGCTGTGAAGATTTTAATTATGATAACTGGTCGGGCAGATCTCCTGTTCAGAAACTTTTCGAGTGGATGTTACTTCCTCTCAGGCATTTGCTTTAGCTTTTGATACATCTCCGGTAGTTTTCTGATCATTACCATTTCCCTCCATTTCTTTGACGCCGGTTCAGCCGGTGCACCGAAGTATGTTATCCCTCCTTCAAGATTCTTATCAACTGCTGAAATAGCAAGAACAATTGCACCTTTCCCAATCGTAACCTCCTTGTTAACTACTACTTGCCCCCATAATATCACATCGTCATCTATATGACTAACGCCTGCAATAAGAACAGCAGAAGCAAAAAGGCAACGCTTCCCGATATATGTATCATGACCTATCTGAATATGATTGTCAAATTTTGTGTATTCATCAATGATGGTATCTCCCGAAACACCTTTGTCTATTGTGCACAATGCGCCAATCTCGACATTATCTTTGATTATTACCCTACCGCAGGATTCAAATTTTAAAGTTTTCTCCTTGCGTTTCTGAAAATAGAAGGCATCGGCTCCGATAACAGTACCCGAATGAATAATCACGTTATCGCCGATAACCGTATGGTCGTAAATACTGACATTTGCATGTATCAGGCAGTTTTTCCCAATCTTCACATTATTTCCGATAAATGCACCCGGTTGAATGACAGTACCTTCTCCAATCTCAGCACTGACGCTAACAGGTTTTGAAGCCGGTTTAAAAGGTCTGAATTTTTCAACCAGCTTCATATAATCGCTGAAAGGGTCGTCAGAGAAAAGCAGTGCTTTTCCTTCCGGCCTTTCCACTTCTTTATTAATCAGAATTGTTGTTGCTTTAGAGTTAAGAGCCTTATCATAATACTTGGTATGATCGACAAAAGTCAAGTCACCGGCTTCCACCATATGGATTTCATTTATCCCGCTGATAGGAAAGTCGGGTTCGCCGTCATATTTGGCATTTATTAAGTTGGCAATTTCCGAAAGTGTTGTGGGAGTATCAAATTTCATTTTGTTATTTTACCCTTTCCGAATATGTTCCTGTACGTGTATCAACTTTGATTTTTTCACCCTCATTAACAAAGAGAGGAACCTTCACAACAGCTCCTGTCTCAACGGTAGCATCTTTAAATGTGTTAGTTGCCGTGTTTCCTCTTTCGCCAGGTTCGGTATAGGTTATCTCCAGAACAACATAGGCAGGCAGATCGCAAGTCAATGGAGTTTCAGTATCGGCGTGGAACAGTATCTCTACTTCCTGTCCGTCTTTCAGGAATTGAGGAGCTGTGATAATCTCTTCCGGAATTGTTGTGTCTTCCCATGTATCAGTATTAAGAAAGTGGTAGCCAAAATCATCCTTATAAGAATACTGAAAAGGACGACGTTCAACGCGAGCCGTCTCAATTTTTACACCTGCTGTGAATGTATGAGGTATAACCTTTCCTGTCTTTAAACTTTTTAGCTTTGTCCTGACGAAAGCAGGTCCTTTACCCGGCTTAACATGTTGAAATTCAACAATAGTCATTAGGTCATTATTCATTACGATTGTTAATCCGTTCTTAAAATCTGATGTCGATGCCATAATTACTATATTATTAATTCAATATTTGACAATAAACTTTTATGATTAATCTATCCGTTACTCTGGACTTTGGAATACCCCTTCATCACACCCCTAGTTGATTTTGCAATAAAATACAGGATATCATCTCTTTCTTTACTTGATGGCCAGCTTGCTTCGATATATCTGACAGCTTGTGATACATTATGGCCTTTAACATAAAGCACACGGTAAATATCCTGAATTTCGTTTATTTTTTCATTTGAGAAACCCCGTCTTCTCAATCCTATTGAGTTTATTCCTGCATACGATAAGGGTTCGCGTGCAGCTTTAGTATAAGGAGGAACATCTTTTCTAACGAGTGAGCCTCCAGAGATAATAACATGTGCTCCTATTTTTACAAACTGATGTACGGCAGATAATCCTCCTACAATTGCTGCTTCACCAATTTCAATATGTCCGGCAAGGTTTACTGCATTGGCAAGAATAACATTATCGGCCAGAATACAGTCGTGTGCAATGTGGACATAAGCCATAAGAAGGCAGTTCTTGCCGATAACCGTTTTCCAGCTGGCTTTAGTACCCCTGTTTATTGTTACAAACTCCCTGATAATTGTGTTGTCTCCAATCTCAACAGTTGTATCCTCTCCTTCATATTTCAAATCCTGGGGAATGGCACCTATAACAGCTCCCGGAAATATTTTACAGTTGTTACCTATACGCACACCTTCCATAATAGTAACATTTGAACCTATCCAGGTACCTTCGCCAATCTCAACATTCCGCTCAATATTAACGAAAGGTTCGATGACGGCATTTTTGGCTACTTTCGCCTGTGGGTGTACGTATGCAAGTGGCTGATTCATTATTATAAATGTAAATTATTATTCGTTATTATTTTTAACTATCTGTGCAAGCAGCTCTCCTTCAATAACGACATTGTTCCCGACATAACCTTTTCCAAGCATATGACACAGACCCCGCCTTATCGGAGATATCAGTTCGCAAATAAATACGATTGTATCGCCAGGAACAACCTTTTTTCTAAATTTAACATTTGTAATTTTCGCGAAATATGTTGAATAATTCTCAGGATCTTCAAGTGTATTTAAAATAAAAACCCCTCCTGTCTGAGCCATAGCTTCAATTTGCAGAACACCGGGCATTACAGGTTCGTTGGGAAAATGACCTACAAAGAAATGTTCGTTCATCGTTACATTTTTTACTCCTGCAACCCTTGTCGCATCAATATCCATTATCTTGTCAATCAGGAGGAATGGGGGTCTGTGCGGCAATAATTTCTTAATCCCGTTAATATCGTATAGTGGGGTTTTGTTTAAATCGAAAGGCGGTTTAAATCTGTTCATTTTCTTGTCTTCAATGTGTTTTTTAATTATTTTAGCAAATTCAACGTTTGTTTTGTGGCCAGGCTTGCGTGCAATGACATGCCCTTTTATTGGTGTACCTATCAGCGAAAGATCGCCAATAAGATCGAGTAATTTGTGTCTGGCAGGTTCATTTTCAAAATAAAGCTCCACATTATTAAGAATTCCCTTTTTGAGAACTTTAACAGAGGGCTTGTTAAAGAGTGCTGCAAGTTCGTCAAGTTCCTCCTGCGAGATTACTTTATTGACGAATACGATAGCATTACTCAGATCGCCACCCTTGATAAGGTTGTTTTTCAACAGGTATTCAAGTTCATGCAGAAACACAAAAGTACGGCAATTGGCAATCTCCGTGTTAAAGTCCTTAATAGAGTCCAAAGAGGCATTTTGAGTGGAAAGAACTTCGGTGTCAAAATCAATCATTACGGAGAGTTTAAAATCCTTATCCGGTACAATCATCATTTCCACCTCTTTCTCCTTATCTGTGAAAGTTATTACTTCATCAATTTCAAACACTTCTTTTTCAGCCTCCTGCTCAACAACACCCGCATTTCTCAGTGCCTCGGTAAAAAACCGGGAACTACCGTCAAGAATTGGAGTTTCACTATTATCTATTTCGATTAGTGCATTATTTATTCCCATTCCTGCCAGGGCAGCCATAACATGCTCAATAGTATTAACAGAGGAGCCGTTAACGCCTATCGTCGTACCTCTGTTCGTGTCGGTAACAGAATCGCAGTTGGCATCTATAACCGGTTGCTCTTCAATATCAATCCGTTTAAATCTTATCCCATAATTTTCCGGAGCAGGATGAAAAGTGAGGTTTACCTTCATTCCGGTGTGAAGTCCTGTCCCAGTGACTTTTGCAATATTTGCTAATGTTTTTTGTCTATTTCCCATAATCAGCCCGCAAAGATAGTCATATTATAAAAACGATATAATATAATGATTAAAAAACTATTAACCGTTAACTTTCTTTTCCAATTTATTAAGCCTGTCCCATAGATTTGAAAGATTCCTGAAAATTGCATATGACTTATTGTATTTAAGAATATCAAAGGCAGGAGAGCCTTGAATAACAGTTCCATTTTTGAAACTTTTTGAAACTCCCGACTGCGCGGCTATCTTGACTTCATCACCGATTTTCAGATGACCTATAATGCCAACCTGACCGCCTATCATCATATTTCTACCGAGTTTTGTGGAGCCTGATATTCCTGTTTGAGCAGCAATTACCGTGTTTTCTCCAATCTCAACATTGTGTCCCACTTGTATCAGGTTGTCGAGTTTTGCCCCTTTACGGATTATTGTTGAACCAAGTGTGGCTCTGTCAACAGTTGTGTTTGCTCCAATATCCACATTATCTTCCAAAATAACATTCCCTATCTGAGCAATCTTCATATAGTTGCTGTCCGATTGAGGTGCAAAACCGAATCCGTCACTTCCAATGACTGCTCCCGAATGAATTGTGCAATTATTACCGATTACAGTGTCGGAATATATTTTGGCACCGGCGAAAACGGTTGTATTGTCTCCAATTGTTGTGTTGTCGCCGATTATTGCGTGCGGGTAAATTTTGGAATTGTTACCGATAGAAACATTATCTCCAATCACTGCAAATTCTCCGACATAAACATCTTTCCCAAGTACTGCAGATTCCGGAATATGTGCCTTTTCGGAAATTCCTGTTTTGTTTAGTTTAATCTGATTATAAGCATCAAGCAGTTTTGCAAACGCCTGATAGGCATCTTCAACACGAATAAGTGTGGTGCTTATCTCTTTTTCAGGCACAAAATCATTATTAACAATAACAATTGATGCTTTTGTGGTATAAATGTAGTTCGTATATTTCGGGTTTGCAAGAAAACTTAACGTCGCCTGTTTGCCCTCTTCAATTTTTGAAAGGTTATTGACCTTGACATCAGGATTGCCTTCAACTGTTCCGTTCAGTATTTCAGCTATCTGTTTTGCTGTGAATTCCATTGATTAAATTAATTTGTGATGCTGCAAAAATAGATAAAATTGTTGGAATCCGGTTTGTAATTAACAATATTCATATTTTAAATATCCTTTGGATAGCATATAAAATGCTTTGTTACAGCCTCTGACAGTACAGATATATTCAATTGGTCAGAAGCTTCGACTATATCCATCACCTTGCCCGACTTATAAAGAATATTTATTTTATCGGCTTTGATGTTGTATGCATAGTTCGAGGTCGTATTACTGTAAAAAAAGTATTCCATATCTTTTTCCGGAATATGATATTTCTCCGATATTCTGTTTTTTATCTCCTCAATATAGAAATACTCAAACGGCTCGGGTTGTATTTCGCACCTGAACAGTCTTCTGTTTACAAGCCTTTTGCTCAGCTCCGACAGGATGAAATCATCATGTCCGGCCCATACCTTTAAAGAGGCAAATATGTCGAAATCATCAATTTTTGTGTATTTTTCAAGAATTTCAGGGTTTGACTCCATATCTTTTTTGTCGACAATATTTTCAAGGAAAAAGCGAAGCGGCGGAGTGGCAAACAATTTTTCACCGTTACGTGCCAGGTATTCTGCCCGCTTCAACAGTTTGATAAGCATATTTTCGGCAGCAAGGACGGTTTTGTGAAGATATACCTGCCAGTACATCAGTCGGCGTGCGACTATGAATTTTTCAATTGAATAGATTCCCTTTGC
>Ga0256913_10000875_pt1 | contig 15612 bp, 18 predicted proteins | sample Axial_MatmetaG_FD_185970 | JGI IMG/M metagenome (GOLD analysis project Ga0256913, IMG submission 185970) | Deep-sea worm associated microbial mat communities from Axial Seamount, Juan de Fuca Ridge, Pacific Ocean - Axial_Mat | ecosystem: Environmental > Aquatic > Marine > Oceanic > Microbial...
AGCTTCTTAAAAGTGTAGCAGGGTGAAATGTCCCTGCCCCTGCTGGTATGTCGTAAGGTTGAACAATATTACATCCTTGTTCTGCCCAGTATTGTTGTAGTTTTAGTAGTATTTGGCTAAATGTTAAGCTATTATTCATTGTCTTCCTCTAATATAATGTTAAATTCTTGCTCCATGAGTTCTGCAAACTCATCACAAAATGGTGTTTTTATTTCGTCAAAATACCATGGTTTATATTTTGCAAAATCATAAAGAGTAATATCATTTCTTAGATAATTCAATATTCCAAGGGAATCTATTTTATAATTACGATACTGCTCTTGACCTACATTTTTCTCTTTGTTTGTCACAAAAATAAGATATGTTTTTAGTGACCAAAATATCTGTTTATCTATGTCTAATATTTTATTGAAAATATAAAAGCTATTCAAAAACTTCTGTTTTATTTTTGGTTTATTTTCACTCTTTATCTTTCCATTTTTAAACTCAACCAATACTATATACTCTTTGTTTAAATCAAAAAAAATCATATCAGTAGAGGGTTCATTAGCCCCATACTCTTTTGCAATATCATCAAAACTAAAAAAACTATTTTTAAATTTACATAGAATTATAGGCTTTTTTTTATTACTATCATCTAATGAAATCTGAGAGATGCTTTTTTTATATTTAGAAAACTTCTCCTCAAATAAATCATTAATATCATTTATCGTCATGAGATAGACCTAATTTCATTCTATGCAATTGCTCTAATGGCTCTGTTAGTTTTTCAAAAATTGGAGATATATCTATAGTAACATCATTTATAGTTGAAGTCTCATCTTCACTTTTTTGAGCTAAATAGAAGTTACTATTAACTTTTGATTTATCAGCATAATATTTTAGAGCATCTATCATATACGGACTATGAGAATTAACAACTATCTTAACCCCATTCTTAACAAGTTCAACAATAACTTTTGCCATCTCTAATTGCCATTTTGGGTGTAGGTGTACTTCAGGTTCGTCTAAAATAAGTATAGTATTATCTTTTAAATAATTATTTTCTAATAAAACCTGTAAAATACCAAAAGTTTTAATTCCTGTTGCAGTATTTTTAAGAGATATTTTTTTATTCTCTCTCTCAAAATAAAAATTTCCTATTTCATCTTTTTTAAATATACCCTTTATAATAGAATATATAATATCTTTTATATTAGAAGATATTATTTTTTCATTCTCATTAGCTATTGATAAATTAAAATTTAAATCTTTTAATAAAAAGGGATAATCTATTTGAGCTTGTTTCCCTAAAATATTTAAATGAGATTCAACTGTTGACATTTGATTAAAAAATTTATTAAAGTTCCAAACTAATGGTGTTTCTATAAATACAGGTAAATATACCTTATCATTATCTCTATCAAATAGAAAATCTTTTTCTGCATAAATAGTATTTTTTTCATTAATTTTAAAATTTAAATTGCTATTACCATACGAAATTTTAATATTAGAATTAGTTATTTCATTATCAAAAATTAATTTTGGCAATTTAATAGCATCAATAGATTGTTCTAACAAATTAGTTTTATGCAATACAGGCAAAGAAATAGAACCCTTTTCTTTTTTTATTTGCATTATGTGAAGAGTATGATTAATATGATATAAAAGCATAAAAAGAGCCTTCCCAACCGTACTCTTCCCAGTATCATTCTCCCCAGCAATAACAGTCAAACCATCAATCTTAACACTGGCCTCTTTTATCATTCCGATATTTTTTAACTGAAGTTCCATGATTTTCCTTGTTATAATTTTGATATTATAACAGAACCTCAACAGTTGATGAGTCCAACTCAACCTTTTTAGCTTTACTTACTCTATCCTCTTGTAATTTTACTTTTAACTCATCATCTTGTAGTGCCATAATTTGAATTGCTAAATATGCTGCATTTGTAGCTCCTGCTTTTCCTATTGCTACAGTACCTACAGGCATACCCGCTGGCATCATTACTGTACTTAGTAAGGCATCTTCGCCTCTTAGCTCTCCACTTGCCATTGGAACACCGATTACAGGTTTCGTTGTAGCTGATGCTAATGCTCCTGCTAGGTGGGCTGCCATTCCTGCTGCGGCTATAAATACTTGGGCTCCTTTGGCTTCTGCCTCTTTCATATATACTTTGGTTCTCTCTGGACTTCTGTGTGCTGATGATATAATTAACTCATATGGAACACCAAACTTTTTTAATGTACCTGAACACTCTTTCATTACTTCATAGTCGCTTTTACTACCAATTACAATTGAAACAAATTTCATAATATCTCTCCTATTTTATTAGGCGAATAATATCAATTTTTCTCTTCAATATTGATTGTATTATGTTTTAATATTACAAACTGAATTTGCTACACCTTTTAGTTCTCTGACTCTTTTTTCATCATCTAGTATATATTTTAGTAGTGATTTACAAAAATCAGAATAACAGACTAGATTTTTTTTGCCTATATCTTCACTATGTTTATATTGGAGTTGAAGATAATCTTGCTCTTTGTATTTTAATAACATCACCCCACTAAAGAAAAATAGAGCATGATTTAAAATATCTACTACCTCATCTATTTGTGAAATTTTTTCCATATTTATATCTGCATAAATCATATCACAATGTTTAGCTCTTAGCTTATCTAATTGACTATGAAAGATATAATAAAAATCATCTTTGTTATAGCTATCTATTACTATTATAGCTATATTATGGTGTGCTTCAAATATATAATAGACATTAGAATAAGCTACTTCAATATCTTTATGAGATATTTGATACTCTATATCAGCATAATTTTCATAAATTTCTACTACTTTATCTTTATAAATAGTTGGAATAAATAGATTTTTCTTTGTAAAATTTAATAATTTATAAGCAATTAGAACAGAACCTCTTTTTTCCATATCTGCAAGTACATTTCCTTTAAGTTTAACTGTATTGACTAGTTTTCCTATCTCTAATGCTGTTTCATAGAAGTGATGTTTTATATTACTCTTTTGACTATATATATGAAACATAATAGCTTCACCATATAGTGCATCTAGTGTTATCTCTTGGGCTTTAGCTAATAGCTTATCAAACATTTTATTCATTAGCCCTTTACCTTGATAAGCAGGGGAGACTACAGCAATACCAATCTCTGCTATATTGCTATTTTCTGCAAATACAAATGCAAAATGTCCTACTATCTCATAACCATTATCTACAACTATAGAGTAGAATTTTTTACCATGAAATTCCAAAATTTTACTAGGATAATAGAACATATCTTTAACATAACTTAATCCATAATTCTCATAAATTAGTCTTGATATATCATCTTCATCACCTGCTTTAAATTCTCTAATAACTAATTGGTCTATAGATACTATCTCTTTTTTATAATTATCTGATTTTTTAGGTATATCTTCTATAGAAGAGGATGAGTATTTTAAAATAGTAAATTTTTTACCTTTTGTTCCTAAATTTTTATAAGTGAATTTGTCCATTAACTTATGAATTTTTTGAAATCCTTTATGCTCTATTTTATCAAATAAATGATGAGACATAGGGATACCTCTATCTGTGACATCAATAGAAATTCCATGTAAAAAGGGATGGAAATCAATATCAATTATTCCTTCTATATTTTTATAAGCATGTTTTATACTATTGTTTATCAACTCCTTTAATGAAAAATCTATCATTTCTATATCTTTTTTATCAAAAGATTTACTCAATTCAAATAAAGCATTTTGTACAATTGAATAATACTTTATATCGCTAGGTATCTGTATAGAGATACTATTTTTCATAACTAACTCCTTATATATTCTAGTGCAGTCGCTCCCAATATCTTCATACCTATTTTGAGAGCATCATCATCCACATCAAACATTGAATTGTGTTGTGAATAGTCTGTTCCTTTTTCATGATTAGCAGTTCCAAGTCTAAAAAAGCTACCTGGTACGATTTTGAGATATTCAGAAAAATCTTCACCACCCATAACTGGGTCAAGTAGATTAACTGTATTTTTATCTCCTATAATCTTCTTTGCCTCTTTGACTAATATATCAACTATCTCATTATTGTTAATTAGTTCAGGTTGTCCAAATTGATAATTAAATTTATATTCTGCACCCATAGATTTACACACACCTTTTATGCTCTCTTCCATCATAATAGGTATTTTTTTTCTAATCTCTTCATTTATAGTTCGCACTGTACCTGTTACTATTACATCATCACAGATAATATTTGAGGCTCTCCCTCCATTAATAGTTCCCAATGATATAACAGCAGGATGAAGTGGGTCAATTCGCCTTGATACAATATGATTAAGTGAATTAACTACCATTGAAGTTACCAAAATAGCATCAATTCCTTCATGAGGTCTTGCACCATGCGCACTTTTACCATATATCTCAATACTAAATATATCAGCAGAAGCCATCATTACACCATATTTGTATCCTATTTGACCTGTTGGAAGATAAGGGTAAACATGCAGACCTAAAATCATATCTACACCATTAAGTACACCCTCTTTTATCATATCTACACTTCCACCCTCTTTACTCTCTTCGGATGGTTGGAATATAAATCTAAAATTTCCATCTAAATTATGTTTTTGACTTAAAAGCTTTAATCCAATAGCCACACCTAAAAGATTGGCTGTATGGGCATCATGACCACATGCATGCATTATCCCCTCTATTTTAGAAGCATAAGGTTTACCTGTTTTTTCAATAATAGGAAGAGCATCCATATCACCTCTAATAGCTACCATTTTAGCACTATCTTTAGTTATCAAATCAGCAGTAATTCCATAATGAGTTGGATACTCTTTGACCTTATATCCATAATGTTCTAAAATATGTTTGACCATAGCCTTAGTATTTTTCTCTTTTCCTGAAAGTTCAGGATGAGCATGAATATTATGTCGAATTTCTACAATCTCACTATCTATATTATTTATAATTTCAAAATAATCTTTTTTCAACTGTTCCATTATAATTAACCTCTTTTTTTATTGTATTCCTTTTGGGCTTAAAATATAATTGTCCTATTACCATTTATAAAAACTCTATCATTTAATACTAAATTCAAAGCACGAGATAGAACAATCTTTTCAACATCTCGTCCTGATTTTTGCATATCTCTCCACTCTAATCTATGGTTAACAGGTATTATATCTTGAGCAATAATTGGTCCTTCATCTAAATCATCTGTAACAAAATGTGCTGTTGCCCCTATGATTTTTACACCTCTTTTATGTGCTTGTTTATAAGGATTTGCACCTATAAATGCAGGTAAAAATGAGTGATGTATATTTATAATCTTTTTGTTATATTGTTTTACAAATTTTGGTGTTAATATTCTCATATATTTTGCTAAAACTATATAATCAAAATTATGTTTATTTATAATCTTCATCATTTTATCTTCATGTTCTTCTCTACTTAATCCTTCTGCACTAATATAAAAAAATGGTATATCAAACCGATTTACCAATCCCTCTAGCGTCTTATGATTAGCAATTACTGCTTCTATATGTGCATCCAACTCACCTGCTTCAAGTCGTATAAGTATATCTCCTAAGGCATGAGACTCTTTTGTAGCCAATATAATTATCTTTTTTTGTTTAGGTTTTATCACTTGAAGATTAGCTCTATTTGGGATAACCTCTTTTAGTGCATTTTCTAATTCTGTTGTATCAAAATTGCCTGTTACAACTGTTCTCATAAAAAACTTACCTTGCTCTTTGTCAACAAACTCACGATTGTTTTCGATATTTAAATCTCTATCATAAAAGACTTTTGAGATTTTATAAACCAACCCCTTTTTATCTTCGCAATCAATTAATACTCTTACTCTTAATTCCATTTTTCTCTTTACCTATTTTTATTTGTGTAGAATTATATCAATTTTTAGATACACTTTCATTATGATAAAAAAAGAAGATTATTTCAATAGACAAATTCAATTATGGGGAGAGGCAACACAAGCCTTATTACAAGATAAAAAAATCGCTATTATAGGTTCTGGTGGTTTGGGTTGTTCTCTAGCTTATGCCTTAGGAACTTCAGGTATTGGAGAGATTGATATGGTCGATTTTGATACTGTTAGTTTGCATAACATTCATAGACAAATAGCTTTTACTCTGGCAGATGAGAACTCTCCAAAAGCAGAAGTTGTAGTAGAAGTGATGAAATCCAAAAATCCTTTTGTCAAAGCCAAAGCTTACTGTATGGATTTTGAAGAGTTTAAATTATTAGGAAATAGATATGACCTTATATTAGATGCTACAGATAATCTACAAACACGAGAGTCTATAGATTATTATGCAAAACAAATTAATACTCCATGGATATATGGAAGTGTAGAGGCATTTAATGGTCAAGTATGTTTTTTTGAAAAATCATCATTTGGGATATTTAATATTAGTAACCATAAACCAGCAGGGATTACAGCACCCATTGTAATGCATATCGCTTCACTTCAAGCGAATTTGGCACTTCGTTACTTGGCAGGATTAAGTGTTGTCAAAGACAAACTATATTATTTATATTTTAATAGTGATGGAGAGCTTATAACTCAAAAATTTAATATGCCATCTTAATATTAATGTGTTAAAATATTACAATTTTTTTAAAAGGACATTTCAATGAAATTTAAACTATCTATATTAATCACCTTTATATTACTATTAGGTGGATGTACACAAGAGACACAAAATAAACTAAGTCGTTCTATTCAAAATTGGACAGGAACTAATGGAGTATTGGAAGTTTATGCAGGAGATAAATTAGTAAAACGATTTATAGATATTGATAAACTAACAACTGCTTCGGGAACTGACAATGACAAAGATAGACCATATAGATATGGTTATGGTTATAATGATAAAAACCTAAACGGCAAAAAAGATAATGGGGAGTATCGTGTATATTTTGAGTTTTCTGACTACTCAACAAGTTATATCTTTTATGAAGATAAATAGTATTGCTAACATCTTCTACAAGGAAAATAAAATATGAAATTCATCGAAACTAATCAAGCACCAATGGCTATTGGACCTTATTCCCAAGCTGTTGTAGCAAATGGTGTATTATACACATCAGGACAAATTCCAATGGATGAAAAGGGCGTAATAGTAGCTGATGATATTGTAAACCAAACACATCAAGTTCTCAAAAATCTTTTTTATATACTTGAAGCTGGTGGAGCTCATTTTAATGATGTTGTTAAAACAACAGTATATCTAACTAATATGGATAATTTCACAAAAATGAATGAGGTGTATGCTCATTATTTCGGCAAACATAAACCTGTTAGAAGTACAGTAGCTGTCAAAACTCTACCTAAAAATGTATTAGTTGAGATTGATTGTATAGCATTAGCTAATGCTAACTGTCATATCTAAAAGTAAATAGAGAGTAAACTACTTTATTACTCTTTACAACTCTTGATTAATAATACTTATACTTCTCATATTAGCTCCCTCATCCAGACAAGATATATTATGTTTATCAGGAGAGAGATAACGATATATTTTCTCTCCTGATTGTGAAATTATAGGGGTTTGATTATCGATTAGCCAATATATAGTATTATTAGAATTAAAGGAGTAACACTGTAGTGCTGTTTTTTTGAGTTTTTTTGGTAGATATTTATTAAATGTATATGTTTTATTATTAATAGGTGAAGTTATTAGTGGCTTGTAACTTGTCCATTTTTTATAACATTTATGTGTAGATAGGCGTTTGATAGACTCTATAGTTTTGCTTCTAATGAGATAAGATAACACTTCTGCTCTCATAGCTGAACATGGTGTGTGTAATTTTACTCCTTTTATGATATTATCTATAACTTTATTTTTACATTCTCCTATCTGTATAGCATCTTGGCATATCTTTTTTTTAATAATATTTTGTGGTTTGATAAACCAAGTTTTACTATTTAATATTTGAAAAATTTGAAATAAGGTAGGTGAAGCTGTATATAATCCTGTTGCATATTTATCTCTATAGAGTCTGCTTGATTTCCCTGAGAAATTACCATACCATACTCCTACAGTATATTCAGGAGTATAACCTATAGTCAACATATCTTTAGCATGGGCTGATGTCCCTGTTTTGAATGCAATTTTGGGCATATCTTTTATAAACTCCCATGATGAAGAGAACTCAACTCTTGGGGCATTGGCTAAGATATTGCTAACTAGATATGTTGATTCTATAGATAGTATTCTCTTTTTCTTATATCTCTTATTTAATATATAGCTAGATGGTTGATATACTCCTCCATTAGCCAAAGAGGCAAATAGCTCTGCATTATTGATTAATGATAAACCCCATCCACCTAAAACTAAAGCACTTCCATAATAGCTTTTGGGTCTATTTAGTAATCCTTTATTTAGCTTTTTTAGTATATTATAGAGTGAGTTATCTCCTAATAATCTATCTAGTTCAACAGCAGGTATATTTAGAGAATATTGCAAAGCCTCTGTAGCTGTTACCTCTCCTAGATATGTTTTAGAATAGTTAGTTGGTTGATAACCATTTATAAATAGTGGTACATCATAGAGTTTTTTGAGTGGAGTTATAATACCTTGTTCTAATGCTTTAGCATATATAAAAGGTTTAAGAGTAGAACCAGGTGAGACTAAGGCTCTAAGCCCATCATTTTGTCCACCATATCTATTATCATTAAAATTTTGTGAACCTATATATGCTAATATTTGCATATTTTTATTATCTATTATAATAGCACTACCATTATGGATATTATATTTTTTCAATATTTTACATCGTTGAGAAATTAGATATTGTACTTTTTTTTGTAGATTTAAATCTATAGTAGTATTTACTCTAGTTCCACTATTTATTCTTATAGATAGATGAGGTATCTCATTTGGTAGAGGAGTGATATGTATAGATATAATTTCTTCTTTTGCCCGATTGTATTTCTCCTTTTCTAGTAGGTTGAGATTATATAGTCTATCAAGCAGAGAATTTTTAATTTGATTTATATCTCTATTGGCTTTGGGTCTATTACGGTTTGGATTTTTAGGTATGCTTGTTAGATATGCAATTTGTGATAGAGACAAAGAAGATGGTGGTATATGAAAATATCTAAATGAGGCAGAAGCAAACCCTTCTATATTTCCACCATAAGGGGCATTATTGAGATAGAGTCGTAATATTTCATCTTTTGAGTAATAAAACTCCAACTGCAATGCTTGAAATATCTCTATAATCTTTTGTTTGAGAGTTCTTGATTTATGATGCATCATTCTAGCTACTTGCATAGTAATTGTAGATGCTCCAATTTTATGTTGATTGGTTATATTTGAGTATAATGCTCTTATAATAGCCAAAGGGTTTATCCCAAAATGTTTATAGAAGTATCTATCTTCATATCTTAATACAATTTTTTTTATATCATTAGTTATCTCTTCTTTTCGTATAGGGATACGCAAATATCCATCACTACTTAATTTAACTGTAAGTAGTTTTCCATTACGGTCATAGATTAGTGTTGATTTGGGTTTATTAAGTCTTTGTATATCTAATGGGTAGAGATAGTTTAGTATCAAAAGAGTTATTATAAATATAGAGAGTAGTAATATAATTTTTTTGAGGGCATTCATTATGCTATTATAGTTAAAAACAGCTTCAAAATGTTTTTGAATTTAAGGGAAAGGAGGAGAATTATATGCCTTTGAAGCTGTAATATTTAGAGAGATTTTTTTATTTTAAATAGTTTATATTTTATGAACTCTCATAAGAAAATTATACCATAAAAAATATAGATTTACTATATAAAATTAAAAATTTATTAAATATTCTTAGTAATTTCTTAAAAATATAATCAATTAAGTTTTGCTATATTTTTTTCTATTCTATTTAAAATAAACACTATTTTTTTATATTTATTTATAATACTTAATCGTAGTTTTGCTAATTTTTTGATATATTATGTAAAAACTTAAATTGGAAAAGAATGTATCAAATAGTTAGAGTAGGAGAGTAATAGATGGCAAATTTTAATACACACTTCATAGTTTCAGCTGGAGCTAGTGCTGTTGTTAGTGGTACGCTACTATCTATGGGAGTTATAGCTCCTAGCCAATCTATAATGGGATTTGCTATTGGAACTTTTGGTGGATTAATGCCTGATATAGATTCAGATAATTCTAAGGCTATTGGGATAGGTTTTACTGTTTTGTCTCTTTTGATTACCATATTATTGATTTTTTTAAATTCTTCTACTTACTCTCTTGTAGAGATGTTGATTATGGGGGCTATTGTATTTTCTACTATTCGATTAGGAGTTATAGATATATTTAGAAAAATATCAAAACATAGAGGAATGTTTCACTCTATTCCTGTAGCTTTAATTTGGGGTTTAGTTACAACTATATTGACGCATCTTTTTTTTGATTTAAACTCCTTGGTATCTTGGGTTTATGGATTTATGATGAGTTTTGGATATATTGTTCATTTGCTATTAGATGAACTCTATAGTGTGGACTTAGGGAATAGACGAATGAAAAAATCATCAGGTACTGCATTTAAATTTTATAAACTAAAAACAACAACAGACAAGATACAAAATTTATTAATATATTTAGTTTTGATAGTTCTATTTTTAATAGCACCTGATACTTCATTAGTCAAAGATGCCTTATTGACTCAAGAGGCTTGGATAAATTTCAAAGATATACTTTTACCTCATGATGGTAGATGGTTTTTTCATTGATTTATGATTTAAACTTGTTATAATACGAAAAATATTAATGGAGAAAACAATGAATATTACTATGTTATATAGTAAACTTCACAGAGCCACCGTAACCGAAGCAAATTTAGATTATGTGGGTTCTATCACAATAGACCAAGACCTTTTGGATGCAGCAAATATGCGTGTAGGTCAAAAGATAGATATTGTCAATATCAATAATGGAGAGAGGTTTTCAACCTATATTATTGCTGGAATGGCTGGTAAAAAAGAGATGTGCCTAAATGGTGCAGCGGCTAGAAAAGTACATGTGGGTGATAAGATTATTATTATTGCATATGCTAGTATGAGTGAAGATGAGGCAGATAAATATAAGCCAAAAATTGTTATCTTAAATGATGATAATAGTATAGCACAACAATTTGAAGGATTAAAATAATGTTTGAAGGATTAGATATGAGTAAAATGGGTGAGATGATGGAGCAACTTCAATCAAAAGCCAAAGATATAGAAGAACAATCTAAATCAGTTACTCTAACAGCAAAAGCAGGTGGTGGTATGATAGAAGTTACTGCAAATGGTACAGGTGAAGTTGTTGATATTACTATAGATGATAGTATATTAGAAGATAAAGAGTCTCTTCAAATTTTATTGATTTCAGTTATTAATGATGTTAATAAAATGGTAGAGGATAATAAAAAATCTCAAGCTATGGGAATGATAGGAGGATTAAATCCATTTGGTATGAAGTAATCTTAAGGAAATATTAAACATACATTATAAATAATAAGTTAAGTTTAAACTTTGTTTATATATAATTTCTAAATCATATCTTTATAAAAGAACGGAGATAATTATGAAAACAAATATTAAACCAATGATAATAATATTTCTGATTTTTACAGCAATGGCATACTCCAAGGTTATACCTTTAGAGTTAAGTATATCTCATATTAAACAAGATTTTTTTAAGACTCCTACTAAGAGTATCAATTTAAAATCTATTAATTTGATAAAACCTGTCTCTGTTTCATTAGAAGGGAATATAGATTTTAGGAAATCTTTTTCTAAGAAAAATTAGAGTTATAAATTATATTTATAATAGTTTTTTATTATCTCCTTATTTTCTATTGTAACACTTTGTTACACAGTGTTCACATCCCTTAAAACCACAATAGTTACACAATCTCTTTAATAAAAGTTCTGCTAATATAAGCCTACATATTCTTCTTATTTCTTAATATTTTGTAGAAATTTGTAACAAAGAATAATATCTTGGAAAAAGGAGTTCTAATGACTCATGTGATTAACACTCACCCCTATTTAGGTATTTTCTTCTTGTTCGTGGTAACGGTGGTTGCATTTAATGCGACACTTGCACTTGCACGATTTATAAGTAGAAAATTGGCAAAGCTTGACACTGAAAAATTAAAGCTAACAATTTATGAGTGTGGACCAGAGGTTACGAAACAACCTAACACTATTTCTATACAGTTTTACTTGATAGCACTTTTATTTATTTTGTTTGATGTCGAGATTATTTTTATGTTCCCTTGGGCAATTGATTTTAAACTACTTGGTTGGTTTGGATTTGTAGAGATGATTTTATTTATTTTACTTTTAACAATTGGATTTATTTACGCATGGAAGAAAGGAGCACTTGAATGGCACAGCATCAAGTAAATTATGCCTCAGCAGGAGGTTTACCAGTAGCATTAACAACAGTTGACCATTTAGTGAATTGGGGTCGGAGTAACTCTTTGTGGCCACTTACTTATGGTTTAGCATGTTGTGCGATTGAGATGATGGCTGCAGGAGATAGCCGTTATGACTTTGATAGATTTGGTACTATCTTTAGAGCATCTCCAAGACAAGCTGATGTTATGATATTAGCTGGTACTTTATCTAAAAAGCATTCAGAGTTTGCAAGACGACTATATGACCAGATGACAGAACCTAAATGGGTTATCTCTATGGGAAGTTGTGCAAATACAGGTGGTATGTTTAATACATATGCTACAGTTCAAGGGGTTGATAGAATTATTCCTGTTGATATTTATCTCCCTGGTTGTGCACCACGACCAGAAACACTTCAATATGCGTTGATGATGCTTCAGACGAAGATTAGAAGAGAATCAGCAAATATGAACAAGAATAGAAAACAAAATCTAAGGTTAATATAATGAGAAAATATACACCAAAAGATAATGTCCAAGCAAAAGCTTATTATACTGATAGATTTCATGTTGTTCCATCTGTTCCAACACAAGATGTAAGCACGGATGAGGTATTTGCAAAGCAGTTAGAAATTTTAAGTAGTCAAGTTGAGATTAAATCTGCTTATATTCAAGTAGGACAGATGAGAGTTGAGATTGACCACAAAGATAACTTTAAAGCTATAGAGATACTTAAAAACGAGTGTGGCTATGCGATGATGACAGATATGAGTGCTGTTGATTATTTAGCCAAAGATGGGGAGTTTGAAGTTTTTTATCAGTTTCTCAATCTCCAAGAGAGAAAAAGAGTTCGTATTGTTTGTAGAATAGAGCAAGGATTAGCAGTTGAGTCTATTGTTCCTCTATATAAATCAGCAAACTTTTCAGAACGAGAGATGTTTGACATGTTTGGAATTGTATCCAACAATCATCCATTTATGAAGAGAATTTTGATGCCTGATGATTGGGAAGGTCACCCACTTCTCAAAACTTATCCACTTCAAGGTGATGAGTTTGCATCATGGTATGAGGTTGATAAAATCTTTGGTAAAGATGCTAGAGAGGCAATTGGACCAGAAAATAGAGACCCATCTAGGATTGATAGGTATGATACTAAAAGATTTTCAAGAGTTGGTAGAGAAGTACCATTTGGTGCAGATATTAGTAAGGGTGAACCAGAGACTCCAATTGAATACAGTGAGACACTATTAGTTGATTATAATAAGTCTCAAACACAATTAGAGAATAGAAAGTAGAGGTGGAGTAGTATGCAACAACCAAATAAATTATCCCCATTTTTTGAAAATCTCAATTTTGAACGAGAAGACAATACAATGGTTATCAACTTCGGTCCACAGCACCCATCAGCTCATGGTCAATTAAGACTTGTGTTAGAACTTGATGGTGAGCAGGTGGTAAAAGCTTATCCTGATATTGGGTATCTACATCGTGGTATCGAAAAGATGGCTGAAAATATGACATATAATGAGTTCTTACCTACTACTGATAGACTCGATTATATCGCATCAACATCAAATAACTATGCTTATGCCTTAGCAGTTGAAAAACTTATTGGTCTTGAAGTTCCAAGAAGAGCCCAAGTTATCAGAACTATGCTTTTGGAAGTAAATAGACTTTTATCTCACTTATTCTTTATTGCAACACATGCACTTGATGTTGGGGCGATGAGTGTATTCCTTTATGCTTTCCGAGAGAGAGAGTTTGGAATGGATTTAATGGAAGATTATTGTGGAGCTAGACTTACTCATAGTGCTGTTAGAATTGGTGGTGTACCATTAGATATTCCTGATGGTTGGATGATAGCACTTAGAAAATGGTGTGATGGTGTTGATTATGAGTTAAAACACACATACAATGCACTTTTAGAAAAAAATAGAATTTGGAAAATGCGTTTGGAAAATGTAGGTGTAGTAACTCCAGAAGATGCTTTAAGTTGGGGTTGTACAGGTCCTATGCTAAGAGGAAGTGGAATTGCTTATGATATTAGAAAAGAAGAGCCTTATGAGTTATATAGTGAGCTTGATTTTGATATTCCTATATCTGATACCAATGATAGTTATGGTCGATATAGACTCTATATGGCAGAAATGTTAGAGTCAACTAAAATTCTTAGACAACTTATTATTAAATATGATGATACTAAGCCACAACTTATGGCTCATGCTCCACAATATATATCTGCTCCAAAAGAGGAGATTATGACACAAAATTATGCTCTTATGCAACACTTTGTGCTTGTGACCCAAGGTATGAGACCACCAAAAGGTGAAGTTTATGTTCCAACAGAATCACCAAAAGGTGAGCTTGGTTTTTATATCAAATCAGAGGGTGAACCGTATGCTTATAGACTTAAGTGTAGAGCACCTAGTTTCTTTCATACGGGTTTACTTCAAGAGCTTTTAGTAGGAACATATATAGCAGATGTCGTTACAATTATTGGTACTACCAATATTGTATTCGGTGAAGTTGATAGATAGGAGAAGATATGCAAAGATATGATTTAAGAGATTTACATGAAAACTTCTATGACAGAATGGGTGAGCTTATTGAGTCAGGTTTAAAAGTTGGCGAAGTGGGAATTTTCCTTTTTGAAGTAGGAGATTTTAATTCTATTCAGAAATCTGCTGATTTTATTAGAGATAGTGGTCATGACCTTATGAACTCATTAAAATTTAATGAGGTAGATTGGACTATTGTTGTAAAAAAAGTCAGTAATGATGAGATAGCAAAGCGAAAAGAAGCACTTCAAAAAGCAGTTAAATTAGCCGAAGAGAAGAGAATAGAAGCCCAAAGAATTGCTAAAGCCAAAGCAGAGGCTAAAGCTAAGGCTGATGCTGAAAAGAAAGAGGCTGAAGAGAAAGCCAAAGCAGAGGCTAAAGCTAAGGCTGATGCTGAAAAGAAAGAGGCTGAAGAGAAAGCCAAAGCAGAGGCTAAAGCTAAGGTTGATGCTGAAAAGAAAGAGGCTGAAGAGAAAGCTAAAGCTAAGGCTGATGCTGAAAAAAAAGAGGCTGAAGAGAAAGCAAAAATAGAGTCTGAAGTTAAAAAAGCTCCTATAAAAAAAGCTCCTGCAAAAAAAGCACCAGTTAGAAAAACAAGAGCTAAAAAAGCACCAACTAAACCAAAGGCTA
>Ga0256913_10000876_pt1 | contig 15588 bp, 12 predicted proteins | sample Axial_MatmetaG_FD_185970 | JGI IMG/M metagenome (GOLD analysis project Ga0256913, IMG submission 185970) | Deep-sea worm associated microbial mat communities from Axial Seamount, Juan de Fuca Ridge, Pacific Ocean - Axial_Mat | ecosystem: Environmental > Aquatic > Marine > Oceanic > Microbial...
AAGGTTTAAAAACTGGCAATATGGTGTGGGTGGTGTTGCAGCACTGTTCCACGATACGTTGATAACCCTCGGAATGTTCTCGCTGTTTTACGGTATTATGCCGTTTAACATGGAGGTTGACCAGGCGTTTATTGCGGCCATCCTTACCATTATCGGTTACTCCATCAACGATACCGTAATTATTTTCGACCGTATTCGTGAGTACAACACCCTCTTCCCGCGTCATTCGCTCAAACGCAATATCAATGCCGGTTTGAACAGCACTTTGGCACGTACCATGAACACCTCGGGAACAACCATTGTTGTATTGCTGATGATCTTTATCTTCGGCGGTGAGGTTATCCGTGGTTTCGTATTTGCTTTGCTGGTGGGAATTGTTGTGGGTACCTACTCATCGGTATTTACCGCGAGCCCCATTGCTTACGACCTGCTTCACGGCGACAAACAGGATAAAGAGTTGAAAGAAAAAGAAGCCAGGGTCAACAGAAAAAAGAAAAAATAACAATTGAAATTGTTGCCATAACGAAAAGTCCCGCCGTAAAAAACAGCGGGACTTTTTTTATTACATTTGCTTGTCGAATTATTAAAACATTATTCCATTGAATTTACTCTTTTTCGATCTGGGTTCCGGTGAAATTATGCTGATTGTCCTGGCAATCTTTTTGATTTTCGGGCCCGATAAAATTCCGGAAATGGCACGTAACCTCGGTAAATTCATTAACGAGGTAAAACGGGCATCGGAAGATATAAAAACCGAGATCAACAAAGAGGCCGATAAAAAAGAACGGGAAAAGAAACTTCAGGAATATAAACTACGCATGCAAAACCCGGAACCCGAACTCAAATCGCAGCCCAGAACAACTTCAACACCGGCAAACGAACCTGAAGCCAAAACCGGGAGTAAAACCGTTGTAAATGATAACAATAAAACCAATCCGGAAAATAATGCCACTCAATAATCCGTCAGGAAATACGTTTGGTATATATTTGTGAAAATAATGAATATGAAACTATCTTTAAACAGACTATTATTGCTGGTTTTTGTTTTAGTTCCGGTATTAATGTTCGGACAACGCAGAAATCCCGCTAAATCGGCCGATGAGGCTTTTGCCCGTCAGCAATATACCGTAGCCGTTGAAAAGTATAAAAAAGCTTACAAGAAAGTTAAAAAGAATAAAGAGGAAAAGAACAGAATTTCATACCAGATGGCCGAGTGTTACCGTCTTACCGGTAATTACAAACGGGCAGAAATGGCTTACAAACGTTTGGTAAAATATGAATACGACAAACGAAATCCGGAGGTATTGCTTCATCTTGCCGATATGCTTAAAATCAACCAAAAGTTTGAAGATGCCATTCAATATTACAACCGTTATGCCGAGGTAATGCCCGATGATCCGCGTGGCCCCGAAGGTGCTAAAACTGCCGCCGAAGTTCAAAGCTGGATTGAAAACCCCTCGAAATACGAAGTTACCAACGTAAAAAAAATCAATTCGCGCGAAGCCGATTTTGCACCCGCCTTTTACAACAGCACCTATCAGGAAATACTTTTTACATCTACACGCGAAGGAGCACAGGGTAAAGAAGAAGATAAATGGACAGGACAAAATTTCAGCGACCTGTTTATTGCAAAAAAAGATAAAAACGGCGAATGGTCGGCTCCCGTTTCGCTGGACGAATCGGAAACCGTTAATACCAAGGCCAACGAAGGAGCTGCCACGTTAAACGCCAAATTCAAAAAGCTATATTTTACCCGTTGCCCCAACACACAACAGGTTCAGTCGGGTTGCCAGATTTATGTAAGCATCCGCTCAGGCAGAAACTGGGGCAAAGTGTCGCTGCTCGACATCAAGGGCGTTGATACCCTTTCAACCGTAGGCCAGCCCACCATCAGCGAAAATGAGCTGATTATCTACTTTGCAGCCGACCGCAAAGGCGGCTTTGGCGGAAAAGATATCTGGGTGTCAACCCGCGACTCAAAAACAAAACCTTTCAGCCGGCCGCTGAACATAGGCCCCACTGTTAACACACCCGGCGACGAGATGTTTCCCTATTTACGCAACGACACCACTCTCTATTTTGCTTCCGACGGCCATGGCGGTATGGGCGGACTTGATATTTTTGTGGTTAAAATGGACAGCACCGGAAAATGGGGCGAACCCCAAAACCTGAAATATCCCATAAACTCTACCATGGACGATTTCGGTATTGTTTTCCACCCCGAAGAGGAATGGGGCTATCTGAGCTCAAACAGAAAAGGCACAAGAGGCAAAGAAGATATCTGGTATTTTATCGAACCGCCTTTGCTTTTTACTCTTTCGGGAACCGTAACCGACGACCGTACCCTGCTTTCGGTTGAAGATGCCACGGTCAGCCTTATAGGCTCCGACGGGGTATCGGTGGCCACCAAAACCAACGACAAAGGTTATTATGCTTTTACGGCAAGCCAGCTTAAATCGAATACCACTTACGACATCGTTGTTTCAAAACCCGACTATTTTAAAGAAAAAGCAACCATCACTACCGTGGGGGTGGAGTTTAGCAAAGATTTTGAAAAAGATTTTGTTTTACGGCCCATACCTGACGAACCCATCGTACTGCCCGACATTTTATACGACCTGGCAAAATGGGATTTAAAACCGCAATATCAGGATTCGCTTCAGGGATTAATTCAAACCCTGCGTGATAATCCCAAACTGGTTATCGAACTTGCTTCGCATACCGACTCGCGCGACAGTTACGAACGTAACGATATCCTTTCGCAAAAACGTGCCCAGTCGGTGGTTGATTACCTTATTATGAGAGGCATTAACCCCCAGCGCCTGGTTGCAAAAGGCTATGGCGAACGGGTACCCCGAACCCTTAAAAAAGATGTTATTAAAGATGGTTTTCTGTTTAAAAAGGGCACTACCCTCGACGAAGATTTTATAAACGCTTTGCCTTCAAACGCACAAAAAGAGGCTGCGCACGCTTTAAACCGTCGTACCGAATTCAGGGTGTTACGACGCGATTTTGTTCCCGACAACAATTACAATCCCGACATTACCAACATCGGCATCTCCGTCAATCCGGCCGACAATACGGTTGCCTTTACCGAACAGCCTAAAACCGGTGTTTATATGGCCGAATGCCTTGTTAACAGCTACCGCGAACAATTTGCCTTTGACCAGCATTCACCGGCCATGATTTCGCTTAATAAAGCCATGGACTTACTAAAATCGGGCGGAATCAGTAAAGAAGATTTTGAAGGCGATGTAACCAAAGTCCTTAAAAACAACACCATTGCCGACCGTGCCATCATCAACCTGAAGGAGGTACGCATTGCCAATAAGTCGGTTAATAACGTTAAAGTAAGGGTCAATTACAAGCTAAAATACGACCTTGTGTTTGGCGATGAAGTGATGAAACGTTTTGGAAAATATCGCTTTGATGTAAAATCTCACAAATTAATTATTGATCAACCCAAAACCGATAAATAACATCTAAATCCGGGATATGCCGGTTTAAATTTGATAATATTATGACCTCCAACTCCCGATACGAACAACGTGGCGTATCCGCCTCAAAGGAGGATGTTCACGCGGCCATTCAAAACCTCGATAAAGGTATTTTTCCCAATGCCTTTTGTAAGGTTATTCCCGATATCCTCGGCGGAGACAGTAAATATTGCAATGTAATGCACGCCGACGGGGCAGGCACCAAAAGTTCGCTGGCCTATATGTACTGGAAAGAAACCGGCGACCTTTCGGTTTGGAAAGGCATTGCACAGGATGCCGTTGTAATGAATACCGATGACCTGCTTTGTGTGGGTATTACCGATAATATTTTACTCTCTTCAACCATTGGCCGTAACAAAAATGTAATTCCCGGAGCGGTAATTAAAGCCGTTATTGAAGGAACGGAAGAGTTTTTGGAAAAGATGCGCAGCCTTGGGGTGGAGATGTACCTTACGGGAGGAGAAACCGCCGATGTGGGAGATTTGGTAAGAACCATTATTGTCGATTCAACCGTAACGGCACGTGTTAAACGGAGCGATATTATCGAAAACAACATTCAGCCGGGCGATGTTATTGTGGGATTGGCATCTTTCGGAAAAGCCGTTTACGAAGATGAATACAACGGAGGTATGGGCAGCAACGGACTCACTTCGGCACGCCACGATGTTTTCAGCCACGAACTGGCCAAAAAATATCCTGCCAGTTTCGACCCTGCCGTGCCCAAAGAACTGGTCTATTCCGGAAAATTAAAATTAACAGGGCCCGGCCCTGTTGAAGGTATCGACGTGGGAAAACTGGTGCTGTCGCCCACCAGAACCTATGCTCCGGTTATTAAAAAAATACTCGGCAAACACCGGAAAGATATCAACGGCATGATTCATTGCAGCGGAGGCGCACAAACCAAAGTGCTTCATTTTATCGATAACCTTCACGTGATTAAAGACAACCTTTTCGACACCCCTCCGCTGTTCGAGATGATTCAGGCACAGTCGGGTACCCAATGGAAAGAGATGTACAAAGTATTTAACATGGGGCACCGGATGGAATTGTATGTTCCCCGAAAAAGTGCTTCGTCAATCATTGAAATTTCCGAAAGTTTCGGCATTGAAGCCCGTATAGTGGGACATGTTGAAACATCTGCCGAAAAAAAACTTACCATCCGCTCGCAGTATGGCGAATTTGTATATTAAGCCTGAAGCCCGTTTTAAAAACTTGAGCGCATGGCCTCCACGGGGTCAAGTCGCGATGCGGACCACGAAGGAATAAACCCCGAAACAAACCCGATAAGTGCCGAAACCGTTAATCCCAACACAATGTTTTTAACCGACAGGGTCATGGCAAAATCAAAAAAGCCGCTCATTATCCAGGTTAATATCAGCACAAGCAGCAAACCTACAATACCCCCCAAAAGCGATAAAAAAACGGCTTCAAACAAAAACTGCAATAAAATAAAATAGTTTCTTGCACCCAGTGCTTTTTGTATGCCTATCTGATTGGTTCGTTCCTTTACCGAAACAAACATAATATTGGCAATACCGAAACCGCCCACAAGCAACGAAAATCCGCCGATTATCCACCCTACAATACCGATAATCCCAAACAACTGGTCGAACCCTTTTGATATCACATCCGTTTGGTTTAAGGCAAAATTATCGTCGGCGGCAGGTTTAAGCTTACGGATTGAACGCATGATACCCGTCAGTTCGTCTTTCATCTCATCAAGGCTTACATTGGGTTTAGCCTTAACAATAATGGTGGTTCCTATATGCCTGTAATCCACCAGACTTTTGGCAAACACTGCCGGCACATAAACCAGTTTATCGGGTGAGTTACCAAAAATATCATCCCCCTTTCGTTTTACAACCCCTATCACATTCAGTTTTCGTCCCAGTATTTTCACCCGTTTACCAATGGCATCGGAATTTCCGAAAAGGTTTTTGGCAATATCATATCCTAAAATTGCAACATTGCCTCCGCTATACGATTCCATTTCGGTAAAAAACCTCCCCTCACCTATTTCCAGCGAAAGCACATTGATGTAATCGTGCGAAACGGCCATCACCTGTGTATTTTCAACCACATTATTCCGGTAATAAACATTGCGCGAAACCGAAAACATAAAGGCTGCTTTATCAACCGTATTGCTTCTTTTAACAATTTGTTTCATCTCGTGCAGGCGCGGCTCGGGACGCTGCCAGTATTTCCACCAGGGATAATCGCCACCCATGGCCCAGGGCCATTTTTGAATGAACAGCACATCGTTTCCAAGCGAATTTATCTCCGACATAATGGAATTTTCCAGATTGTCAAACACCGTAAAAACAGCAATGATGGAAAAAATTCCAATGGTGATGCCCAACAGCGACAATATTGTGCGTACCTTATTTACCACCAGCGAGCCAATGGCAAATAAAAAACTTTCGTGTATCAGTTTAAATAAAATCATAAACCCAAAGCATTATCTGCAGGTTTTAAACCGTTGCTGTTTTTTTCTTAAAAATTATTGTAAAAGTATAATAACTTTTGATTAAAACTTGTTATTTTGCAGTACCTTTTAGGAAACAGGGTTTTTGTCTCATTATTAATATTTTACTGTTTTGAAAAAAATTAAATCGGCCTTAATTTCTGTTTTTTACAAAGACGGGCTCGAGCCTGTTGTAAAAAAATTAAATCAGCTCGGTGTTAGTATTTACTCCACCGGGGGAACACAAAAATTTATTGAAGCGCTGGGTATTGATGTTACGCCGGTTGAATCGCTTACATCCTATCCGGCCATTTTGGGCGGCAGGGTAAAAACACTTCATCCGAAAATTTTCGGAGGAATCCTTGCCCGGCGCGACGACCGGGACGACAAAGCTCAACTTTCAACGTACGAAATTCCGGAAATAGACCTCGTAATTGTTGATTTGTATCCCTTTGAAGAAACACTGGCAAAAACCTCCGACACACAACAGATTATTGAAAAAATTGACATCGGAGGAATTTCGCTTATCAGGGCTGCCGCCAAAAATTATAACGATGTTCTGGTTGTTCCTTCGTCAAATTACTATAACGATTTGATAAAGCTGCTGGAAGAAAAAAACGGCTCCTCCGAAATTGACGATCGCCGGTGGTTTGCCGCGCAGGCATTCAACGTAAGTTCGCATTACGACACCCAAATTTTTAACTGGATAAATCCCGGCAGTATAAAAGCCTTTAAAGAGAGCAGAACCGACGGCCATATATTACGCTACGGCGAAAACCCGCATCAGGAAGGTATTTTTTACGGCGATATGGATGCCGTTTTTGAACAGCTGCACGGCAAGGCCATTTCGTACAACAACCTGGTTGATATGGAATCGGCCATTAACCTGATTGACGATTTCGACGAAACCACTTTTGCCGTAATAAAACACACCAACGCATGCGGACTGGCTTCGCGCGAAACATTGTTACAGGCATGGAAAGATGCTCTGGCAGGCGATCCGGTTTCGGCATTCGGAGGTGTGCTCATTACCAACCAAACCGTTGACAAAGCCACGGCCGAAGAGATAAACAAAATATTTTTTGAAATCATCATGGCACCGGGATACGACGATGATGCGCTCGACATTTTAAAAACCAAAAAAAACCGCATCATATTAAAACGAAAATCAACCCGTTTCCCCCAAAAGCAGTTTAAATCGTTGTTAAACGGTGTGATTTTACAGGACAGAGATACAAAAGTTGAAACCGCAGAAGCGCTTAAAGTGGTAACCAACACCGCGCCTTCGGCAAGCGAAACCGAAGACCTGCTGTTTGCCAACAAACTGGTTAAACATACCAAATCGAACACCATCGTTTTGGCAAAGAACAAACAGCTGGTGGGCTCGGGAACCGGTCAAACATCAAGAGTTGACGCATTAAAACAGGCCATCGAAAAGGCAAAGAATTTTAACTTACCTTTGGAGGGTGCCGTAATGGCCTCCGATGCCTTTTTCCCGTTTGCCGACTCGGTGGAAATTGCCCATAAAGCAGGAATAAAAGCCGTTATTCAGCCGGGAGGCTCCATCCGCGATAAAGATTCCGTTGAATATTGTAATAAAAACGGAATTTCGATGGTTTTTACAGGCATCAGACATTTTAAACATTAAGAAAGAAGAAAAGGAGAAATTGAGATGGGATTGTTTTCATTTTTATCTAAAGAGATTGCTATTGACCTGGGAACGGCCAACACCATTATCATCTACAACGACAAAGTTGTGGTTGACGAACCTTCCATAGTTGCCATTGAACGTAGCTCGGGAAAAATTATTGCCGTGGGAAAACGGGCCATGATGATGCACGGTAAAACCCACGAAAACATAAAAACCATACGTCCGTTAAGAGACGGTGTTATTGCCGATTTCCAGTCGTCGGAATATATGATCAGGGAAATGATCAAAATGATCGGAATAAAAAATTCTTTTTTCCAGCCTGCTTTAAAAATGGTTATCTGTATCCCGTCAGGAATTACCGAAGTGGAAGAAAGAGCGGTTAAAGACTCGGCAGAACAGGCAGGTGCCAAAGAGATAAGGCTTATTCACGAACCCATGGCCGCCGCCATCGGTATCGGTATCGATGTACTGGAGCCTACCGGGAATATGATTATTGATATTGGAGGCGGAACCTCCGAAATTGCCGTAATTGCTTTGGGCGGTATTGTTAACAACAAATCTATCAGGGTTGCCGGCGACGACTTTAACGCCGATATTAAAGAGTATATGCGCAAGCAGCACAACATCTCAATTGGTGACCGCACCGCCGAACGAATTAAAATTGAAGTGGGTGCCGCCGTTACCGAACTTGATAACCCTCCGGATGATTATGCCGTTCACGGCCGCGACCTGCTAACCGGTATCCCCCGCGAAATAAAAGTAAACTACAAAGAGATTGCCACCTGCCTCGACAAATCAATTTCAAAAATTGAAACCGCCGTTTTACAGGCACTTGAACAAACTCCTCCGGAGCTTTCGGCCGATATTTACCGTACGGGCATTTACCTTGCCGGCGGAGGATCGTTATTGCGCGGGCTTGATAAACGTTTACATTCAAAGGTGAAACTTAACATACATGTTGCCGAAGATCCGCTGCGTGCCGTTGCCCGTGGTACGGGTATTGCCCTAAAGAACTTTGAAAAATTCACCTTCCTTATCAAATAAGGGTGCTGAATTATGCACAGCCTGTTGAATTTTATTAGAAAGCACTGGTTTGTGGTGTTGTTTCTGCTGTTGGAAGTTGTTTCAATGGTGATGATATCCAACAGCTATTCCTATCATCGTTCCCTCTCTTTTAACACCGTAAACGATTTAACGGGAAATGTTTTTTCGGCATATTCAAATGTTACGGAATATTTTGCACTGAAAAAAGCCAACGAAAGCCTGCTTGAAGAAAATGCACGGTTGATGAGCCGGCTTAAAGAATCGTTTTTAACCACCGACACGGGCTTTACCTACAAAGATACATTATACCGCTACATTCCGGCCCACGTGGTAAGCATCTCCATCAATCATCCCGCCAACTTTATTATGCTCAACAAAGGATTGTTGCACGGTGTAAAAAAAGAGATGGGAGTTATTTCGGGTAACGGAGTTGCCGGTATCATCATCGGTGTATCAAACCATTATTCGCTGGCCATGTCGCTGCTGCATCATAACAGCAAACTTAGCGGACGAATAAAAAACAACAATATTTTGGTTAACGTAATTTGGGACACCGGTGATTACCGGTTTGGTAAAATACAGGATATTCCTTCGCATGTACAACTGGTTAAAGGCGATACCATTGTTACCAGCGGTAACTCGCTGATATTTCCCGAAGGCATTGTGATAGGAACCGTAGAAAAATACGAAAACAATCCCAATCTGGCATTTAACGAAGCTACCATGCGTTTTGCAACAAACTTTAAAAACCTGCAAAATGTTATTATTATTGATAACCTGATGAAAGAAGAACAACAATCGTTATTAAAACAGGAAAATGAATAGCCGCCTTATTAAAAATATTATCAGGTTTGTATTACTGATTGCGGTACAGGTACTAATTTTTAACAATATGCACCTGTGGGGATATATAACGCTATACCCTTATCTGCTGTTTTTGTTGCTGCTTCGTTTCGATATAAACAAAACCAATCTGCTGTTAATAGGTTTCTTTACCGGATTAACGGTCGATTTTTTTCAAAATACCATGGGTATGCAGGCAGCGGCATCCACACTTCTTGTATTTGTCAGGCCGGCAATTATCAAATTCTATTTTAAAACGGTTGAGTTTGCTCCGCGTGAAGAACCGGGCATTAGCAAACTGGGATTTACCGGATTTTTAAAATACGCTTTCACCCTTGTTTTTGTACACAACCTGTTATTGTTTGTTACCGAAGCCTTTACCTTTTCGGGTATTGTTAACACCATTGAACAGGCCCTGATAAATTCGATGGCCACAACAGCGGTTATTATGATTATTGAAATGCTTTTCAGCAAAAAGAAAAAAGGATTGTAAAATATTTTACTCTTTATACCAAATCCATTTCCACAATTCGGCGTAGCTTACTTTTTTACCGTACATTAAAATACCCACTCTGTAAATTTTTGCAGCAATCCAGGTTGTAAATACAAACCCTGCCACCAGCAATCCGAATGAGAGCGCTATTTGCCAATAAGGTACACCAAAAGGAATACGCATCATCATAATGATGGGTGAGGTAAGCGGAATCATCGACATCCAGACGGAGAAAGCGCTGTCGGGCTGCTGAATAACCACCGACGAAGCAATTACCGCAAAAATCAACGGTAGCGAAACGGGCATCATAAACTGTTGTGTATCGGCCTGCTGGTCAACGGCACCGCCAATGGCTGCAAAAAGTGACGAGTAGAGCAAATAGCCGCCGAGAAAGTAAAACAGAAACGAAAATATCATTACCTTAAAGTTGATGCCGTTCAGCACATCGCTTACCTGACTAAATGCGGCGGCATCCATACCTCCGGCCGGTGAGCCGGTTGTCATCTGTGCCTGTTGCGACTGAAATACCGAAGCCATATCGCTGTTAAGCAACCCCGACTGAATAGCACCCACAAAAATAAAGGTAAGAACAATCCAGAGCATAAACTGGGTAAGGCCCACCAGAGCCACGCCAATAATTTTACCCATCATCAGCTGAAACGGTTTTACCGAAGAGATGATAACCTCCACAATGCGGTTGCTCTTTTCTTCCGACACCCCTTTCATCACCTGGGCACCAAACATAAAAATAAAGAAATAGATCATAAATCCCGCAAGGTATGCCAACCCCACTTCTACCTCGGTGTTGCTTTTTTGTTCTTCTCCCGTTTCGTCAACCTTTATGGTTACAAGATTTATTTCGGTTTTAATATCTTTAATCACTTCCGGATCGATGCCCCTTGCCATAAGGCGTTTGGTTTCAACAATATTTTTCATCACCGACTTAATGTAAGCCCGCACATTAAGCCCCGGCTGACCGGTACCAAACAGCTCGGCATTTACGGGAACATTTAATTCGGGCAGGGGGATGTACAGCAAAAAATCGTCTTTTGCCAGCGCTTTGCTTTTTTCCGAAGCCAAATCGCCCTGAACGTAGTAAAAGTCTATCTTATCCTGATCTTTAAACTTTTCAAAAAACCATCCGGTTTCATCCAGCACCGCCACTTTGGTTGCTTTTCCCGATGCCAGTTCGCCAAGATAAACGGGAGCCAGAATCATGGCAGCCATCAGTACCGGTCCCACCAGCGTCATAACAATAAAGCTCTTTTTTCTGACGCGGGTAAGGTATTCGCGTTGTATGATCAGTAATATTTTGTCCATCTTACCTTACGGGATTTTCGTTCACTACTTTAATAAAGATATCGTTTAACGACGGGAGCACTTCCTGCATGGCCACCACTTCCACATGCGGCAAAAGTTTTAACAGCAGGTCGTTGGGTGTTTTTCCGTTCAGCAGTTGTATATCGGCTTTGTTAACATCACGCTGTTTTTTATTTTCGGTAACCCTGAAATCATCCGTTCCTATTATCGCGGCAATATCATGGGTACCCCGGTAAGCCACATTGAATATGTGGGTTTTAAACTGTTCTTTTATTGAATGAATTTCGCCGCTTAACACATTTCGGCTATTGTCAATAAGGGTGATGTGATCGCAAATTTCCTCCACCGAAGCCATGTTGTGAGTTGAAAATATGATGGTGGCACCCTGTTGGTTCAAATAGCGAATCTCATCCTTCAGAATATTAACATTAATGGGATCGAAACCGCTGAAGGGTTCATCAAAAATAAGCAGTTTGGGTTGATGCAACACGGTAACGATAAACTGCACCTTTTGCTGCATTCCTTTCGAGAGTTCTTCCACCTTCCGGTTCCACCACGAGCCCATCTCCAGCCTGTCGAACCAGAATTTCAGTTTTTTATAGGCATCGGCTCTTGAAAGACCTTTTAAACGGGCAAGATAAATGGCCTGTTCGCCCACCTTCATTTTTTTATAAATGCCGCGTTCCTCCGGCATATATCCTATGTTTCCTATGTCGTTACGCGAAATGGGATGGCCGTCAATAAACACCTCACCCTCGTCGGGGCGGGTTATCATATTGATGATACGGATCAGGGTGGTTTTTCCGGCACCGTTGGGCCCGAGCAAACCGTATATGCTCTGTTTGGGTACCTCAATGGTTACTTTATCAAGTGCCTTGTGGCCGGTGTAGGTTTTTGTTATTTCTGAAGCACGTAAATAAAAATCCATAATTCAATGATCATTAAAATCGCAGGGCTAAAATAACAAAAGTACAACGCCTCCGGTTAGCCTATCCGTAACCGTTTACCTTTTTACTTAGTCGTTTATCTAAAATACTCTTTCATCCTTTCAAACCAGCTTTTATCTTTTGAGGTGGGATTGGGTTTAAAGTTATCCGACCCCCTGAGCTTTTCAAGGATAGCCTGCTCCTCTTTCGAGAGTTTTTGCGGTGTCCATACGTTTATGTTTACCAACAGGTCGCCATGTCCGTATCCATTAACATCCGGCAGGCCTTTTCCCCGCAGGCGGAGCACTTTTCCGCCCTGTGTACCCGGTGGTATTTTTATCCTTACTTTTTTACTAACGGTAGGGATATCCACATCGGTTCCCAGGGCAGCATCTGCGAAGTTAAGATATAAATCGTAAATAAGATTGTTACCGTCGCGTTTTAAATTTTCGTGCGGTTCCTCCTCGATAAGGATGATTAAGTCGCCGTTAATACCACCGCGGGCACCAGCATTACCCTTACCGCTCATGGTAAGCTGCATGCCGTTGTTAACGCCGGGCGGAATATTGATGGTAACCACCTCTTCATCCTTAACAATTCCGTTACCATGACAAACATGACAGTGTTTGGTTATGATGCGTCCTTCGCCGCCACATTGCGGACAGGTTGATGTGGTTTGCATCTGGCCCAAAAAGGTGTTGGTAACACGGGTTACCTGACCTGTACCGTGACAGGTGGGACAGGTTTGGCGCGAGCTTCCATCTTCGGCACCAGTACCGTTACAGGCGGTACAGGCAACATATTTTTTCAGCTTAATCTTTTTTTCAACGCCATTTGACATCTCCTCGAGGGTAAGTTTTACCTTAACCCTCAGGTTCGATCCGCGGTTAACCCTTCGGCGACTTCCGCCACCGCCGAATCCACCGCCAAAAGCTCCGCCGAAAATATCGCCGAAGTGGCTGAAGATATCATCCATCGACATGCCGCCACCGCCAAATCCGCCACCGGCAGCACCTCCAACACCTGCATGGCCAAACTGGTCGTAACGCTGCCGTTTATCAGGATCACTAAGTACTTCGTAAGCTTCGGCAGCCTCTTTAAATTTATCTTCGGCCTCTTTGTTATCGGGGTTTTTATCGGGGTGATATTTTAAAGCCATCTTACGGTACGCTTTTTTAATCTCTATCTCCGTGGCTGTTTTAGTCACCCCAAGGATGTCATAATAATCTCGCTTGCTCATCTTTATCAGATATATAACCGCAACATTTTGCGCACGGCTTAAGCCGTGCGCAAAATGTTACCAATAAATTACTTACCAACTACCACTTTAGCGTACCGGATAACCTTGTCGTTCAACAGGTATCCTTTTTGGATAACATCCACCACTTTGCCTTTCAAATCTTCCGAAGGGGCCGGAATATTTGTGATGGCTTCATGCCAGTCGGTATTAAACTCTTTCCCCATGGAATCCATCGATTTTAATCCCTTTTGCTTTAAAATATTATAGAACTTGTTATATATAAGCTCCATACCTTTAATCAGCTCGGGGTCGGCATGATGGTCTTCAAAGGCTTTTAACCCTCTTTCAAAATCATCCAAAACAGGCAACAGGTCAACAATCAGTTTTTCCGAAGCGGTTTTAATCAGCTCAAGTTTTTCTTTGGCCGTACGTTTTCTGAAATTATCAAACTCCGAATAGAGCCTTAAAAAACGATCGTTTAAATCATCGTACTTTTCTTTAAGCTCTTCGTATTCGGCCGCCTGTTTATCCTCTTTTTTTCCTTTTCTTTTTTTGTGACCTTTCCCTTTGGGTTTTTGTTCTTCTTTATGTTGTTCTTCAAACTGAACATCATCCATTTCGTTGTTCAGTTCTTTCTCTTTATTATCTTTCATTTTTGTTTTTTCCTCCTTTTTACTCATAATCTTACCTTTTTTATAAGCTGCTGTTCCTCCACAAAATATTTGCCATTTAATTTTTCGGTCAAATTGGCAGCAACAAATCAACAAGGTGTAAACGGCCGGCAAAGATAACGGATTTATCGGTTATAATATGAGTTTGTTACCGTAATGGATTAAACCGCAGGTATATTTAATAAACACAATTTAGTAATTACAGGAATCTGTCGGATTAACCTCCGTCAATGTGAATCAGTCTGGCACGTTCAATCGGGCATCACAGACTAATGTTCATGTTCTGTTTCCTCTTTTTTCATGTCGGCAAGAAGGTAATAAGCAGCGTTTAGCACTATTTTCACACTGTCGGAAAGAGGTTCTGCCGGAGTTACCTCCGTAAAGCCGCCATCCTGTTTGCCGGCCAAAACAAAAAATATTGTTATAAACCCTTAATCAATACGTTCAATTTGAGCGCCGAGCGCCCGCAGTCGTTTATCAATATTCTGGTAACCACGGTCAATTTGTTCAATATTATCGATGATGCTTGTACCGTTGGCCGACAGTGCCGCAATCAGCAAAGCAACTCCGGCCCTAATATCAGGCGATGTCATTTTTATACCGCGCAAAGCAGGTGTCCGGTCGAGGCCGATAACCGTAGCCCTGTGCGGATCGCACAAAATAATACGGGCTCCCATGTCGATGAGCTTATCTACAAAAAAGAGACGGCTTTCAAACATCTTTTGATGGATTAATACGCTCCCTTTTGCCTGAGTTGCCACCACCAGCACAATGCTTATGAGGTCGGGAGTAAAGCCGGGCCATGGTGCATCCGATATGTTCATTATTGATCCGTCGATAAAGGTCTGGATTGAATAGTGTTCATATTTCGGGATATAAATATCCGCTCCTTTTTGATAAACTTTAACACCGATACGCTCAAACACATCGGGGATAATACCTAAATCGGAAAGGTTTACCCCTTTTATGGTCAGCTCCGAAGCGGTCATGGCTGCCAGCCCCATAAAAGATCCCACCTCAATCATATCGGCCAAAAGGGTATGTTCCGTACCGTGCAATTGTTTTACGCCCCGTACCACCAAACGATTAGAACCTATCCCGCTTATGTTGGCCCCCATGCGGTTGAGCATCTTACTTAACTGAACAAGATAGGGTTCGCAGGCAGCATTAAAGATGGTTGTTTCACCTTCGGCCAGCACCGCCGCCATTAAAATATTGGCGGTTCCCGTAACCGATGCTTCATCAAGCAGCATAAAAGAGCCTGTCAGCTTACGGGCTGTAACCCTGTATAACTGATCCTTTTCGTCGTAAAAGAAATCAACCCCCAGCTTTTTTAATCCGTTAAAATGGGTATCAAGGCGACGACGGCCGATTTTATCACCTCCCGGTTGCGGAATAATACCCTTTCCAAATCTGGCCAGCAAAGGCCCCAGAATCAT
>Ga0256913_10000877_pt1 | contig 15573 bp, 14 predicted proteins | sample Axial_MatmetaG_FD_185970 | JGI IMG/M metagenome (GOLD analysis project Ga0256913, IMG submission 185970) | Deep-sea worm associated microbial mat communities from Axial Seamount, Juan de Fuca Ridge, Pacific Ocean - Axial_Mat | ecosystem: Environmental > Aquatic > Marine > Oceanic > Microbial...
TATTTCTACTCCTCCTCTTCTAGTTGTTTGAATTTAAACTTTAACTCTTCGACACTTTCAACATTATCAGGATCAGAAGTAATACAATCAACAGGACATACAGCGATACATTGAGGTTCATCATAATAACCAACGCACTCTGTACATCTATCTGAATCGATAATATATATTGGGTCGTTCTCCTCTATTGCCCCATTAGGACACTCTTCTCTACATGCATCACATGCAATACAATCATCTGAAATTTTTAAAGCCATATTTTCTCACTTATATTGATATTATTTTTAGCACTCCTAAGTACTTAAATAGGTTTATAACTTATAAAAGCTTAGAAATAATTTAAATTATTAGTGATTATGCAAAAAACGCTCAAAAGGAAATATAATACTTGCAATTGCTCCTTGTGTATTATCAGTTCTATTTTTGAGAGAAATAGTAACACCCATAGATTCTGCTGCATTTTGTGCCAAAAATAGTCCAAGTCCTGCTCCTGTTGACTCTGTAGAGCGTTTAAATGGTGCAAAAAGATTTTCTGACTCATCAATACCTTTTCCTTCATCTATAATCTCTATAATAAAATTTATCTCATCAGTACGAACAGTAACTTTTACTAATCCATTCTCTGGTGTAAATTTTAAAGCATTTTGCACAAAATTTTGAAAAATATGCATAAAAAGTAGAGGCTGAATACTTATTACAAATCTCTCTATATCAAAATTATAAATAAAATCTCGATTTTGAGAATGGGCTAAAAGTTCATACTCTTCACATTTTTGTGCCAAAAATCGTATAATATTAAACCGTTGTGTTTTTTCAAACTGTTGACCCTCTGCTCTACCATACTCTAAGATATTATGTATCATACTATTTAGTGTATCTATTGATTTTATATTTTGTTCCATTGTTTCTTTGTTTTCTAGTAAAAACTCTTTTGGATTATATTTTCTTTTATACTTCATTAGTGTTATCTGATTTTTTAATCGCATTACTGCTAGAGGTGTTTTGAGTTCATGTGCTGTTCCTACATATAACTCTTTTCGATATTTGATAGAAGTTTTAATCTTTTTGATTAAATCATTAAAGGCATCTCCTAGCTGTTTGAACTCAGGAGGTAACTGCTCTGTCTTGATTGGATTTAATAAACTATCACTCATTTTGTCAAACTTATTAGTAATTGTATGTAAAGGTTGCATAATCTGTTTTGATAATTTAGAAGCAAAGTATATAATAAAAAGAAAACCTACAAGTGTTACGAAAAGCATAACTAAATAGATATTCATTAATATATCTTTTTCATTACTTATATTTTTGGTTAATATAATTACTTTGTTAGAGTTGGGATATGGGTAGGTAACTTTTAGATAATAGTTATTATCTATAAATAGTCGTTTAACAGGTATTTGATTTGTAGAATTTTCAATACTAACTTCTATATCAAATAATTTTTTGAGATTAAGTGAGTCAAAATCTTTTATTAAATTTTCTTTATAGGGAAAGTATTGTACTATAGTCACAGCTTGTTTTTGAAGTGTTCTTTCTATGTTATTATTTATATAAGATGATAACATATATGATATAAATATCATTACTGCTATGAGCATTGCTGTCATTACGACAACAATCTCAATAAAAAAACTACTACCTAAGCTCCTTTTGGAAAGCAAAATCTATAACCTCTTCTTCTCACTGTTTCAATTGTTGTAATATTTAATGGTTTATCCATTTTTTGTCTAATCTGATTAATAGCAACTTCAATTACATTTGGTGTCACTAATTCAGGCTCTTCCCAAATAGCATCTAGTAGTTGCTCTTTGGATACAATTTGGTCTTTGTGCATAGCTAAATGAGTTAGTACCTCAAAAGGTTTACCTTTGAGTTCAATCTCCTCACCATCATAGATAATTCTCTCTTCTTCAGGATTGATAATAAGATTTTCAACCTCAATAATATTTGAACCACCAAATCTAAGTTTCGCTTCAATCCGTGTTGTCAATACTTCAAAATCAAATGGTTTTCTAATAAAATCATCAGCACCTGCTTTTAGAGCTTCTATCTCACTCTCTCTATCATCTCTAGCTGATAACACTATAACAGAAGTTTTTGGTGCTTTCTCTTTTAATTTAACAATTATATCAATTCCATTACCATCTGGTAACATCCAATCCAATAAAACTAAATCATAATTTCTAATTCCTAAATAGTATTCACCATCTTTGATATTTGATGCTACATCATTTTGAAATCCAAACTCTTTAAGTCCATCTGAAAGTGTCTTGCTTAATGTTACTTCATCTTCTATAATTAATATTCGCATTTTATTTAAGGCTCCTAATTTAATAAATTTTTAATATTATAACACAAATATATTATAGTTTAAAGTTTTTTTAAATATTTTTCGTTAAATTTTTAATTTTTTTCTATTATTAGCTGTTAATAGTGGTTATTTCCACTCTTTTGAGAGTGCAACAGAGGCATTTGGGATAATATTAGGTTTTGAAATTTTTAAATAAAGAGAGATAATTTGAGGATAATCCCTCAATATAGTTCTACCTATCTCTTCGATTGCATCTTCTATAAGTTTATATTTTTTCTCAATTAAAAGCTTTTCTATTATCTTTAGTATGATAGAGTAGTCGATAAAACAATTTTTTGTATAATTATAGTTAATTTTTGTCTCAACTACAACTGTCTGTTTGGAAGTACGCTCAAAATCTAAGATACCAATGATAACATCAATTGCTAATGAGCAGTGAATAGTAAATAATGAACCTTTTACTCCCATCTTAGATTACTGCTGTCTCTTCTTTTTTAAATACTCTTACTATATTCGGTATATGTTTATAAAATATAATAAAAGCTATAATCCAAATAGGTGCATGAGTATGAATGATTGGCATATCAGGGTGTATAATATATGATGCTAGTAATAAAGCTACTAAACCTATTAATGAAGATAGTGAAGATATTTTCAATAATTTACCTGCTATAAACCACACAGCAATAGCAATAATTGCTTCAAAAGGCACCATAACTAGTAGTACCCCAAATCCAGTCGCTACCCCTTTTCCTCCCTCAAAGCCCAAAAATGGACTAAAACAGTGACCCATAACACTTAAAACAGCTAATGTCCATAAAACACTATCATCTACACCTAATAATTTAGCAATTAATATAACTACAGCACCTTTGAGAACATCTAACGCAAATGTTGCTATAGTTAATTTTTTTGCCAATTTTGGGTCTTTGGCTTTAACCACTCTAAGTACATTTGTTGCACCTATATTTCCACTTCCTTCTCGTCTAACATCTACCTTGGCAAAAACTTTTGCTAGTATAAAACCAAATGGTATTGATGCTAATAGATAGGCTGTTATGTAAAGTATGATATTTAAATCCATAAAATCTCCATTATTTATAAATAGTTATCGAATTTTAACTAAAAATATGGTACTTTTACCTAAAAAAAAAGGCATATTATCGTGAGTATTGATTATAGAGCAGAAATCAAAAGATTAAAAGAGAAGCTACCAGTAACAGTTGTAGGACACTATTATCAAAGAGATGAAGTATTTGAGATGGCTGATATTATTGGTGATAGTTTAGAGTTAGCAAGAAAATGTAAAGAGGATAACAACCCATGGGTAATATTTTGTGGTGTAGGATTTATGGGACAGAGTGTCAAAATAATTGCACCTCAAAAACGAGTACTTATGCCAAAAGTAGCATGTTGTGCAATGGCAAGAATGATAGATGCGAGTTATTTTGATGATAGTGTCAAATATATGACTGATAGAGGTATAGCAAAAGAGAATATACTACCAATTACTTACATCAATAGTGATGCTACAGTAAAAGCTAAAGTAGGAGAGATGGGTGGAATGGTATGTACCTCATCAAATGCTTATAAAATAATAGAAAAAGGTTTAGAGAGTGGCAAAAAGATACTTTTTGTTCCAGATAGATGTCTAGGGCAAAACTTTGCAAACTCTATGGGACTCAAATCATGTGTAATAGGAGAAGGAGAGTGTGACCCACAAGAGGCAGATATAATCTGTTTCAATGGTTTCTGTTCTGTTCACCAACTTTTTACACTAGATGATATAGAGTTCTATCGTAATAAATATCCTGATATTCTAATAGCTGTTCACCCAGAGTGTGACCCCAAAATAGTAGAAGCATCAGATTTCGCAGGTTCAACCTCTCAACTCATTAAATTTGTAAATGAACTAGATGATAGCCAAAAAGTAGCAGTAGGAACAGAGTATAATTTAGTAAATAGAATGCGTCCAAATGGAAATACATTTGTACTCTCATCTACCAAACCAGAGTGTCCAACTATGAATGAGACTACACTAGAGGATTTATATTTAACTCTTAAATCTATAGAAGATAATAAGCCTATTAATGAAATTCAAGTAGATAAACATACTATTAAATATGCCAATCTAGCACTTGAAAGAATGTTAGCTCTAAATTAATTTATCGTGGGTTATAAAACTCACACTAGATTTTAAAACTCTGTACCTAATAAAACCCTAAACATAGTTTGGTCTTTAACCTTTTTATTTAAGAGTAGTTCAAATTTGATAGGAACTACAAAATTATTCAAAAATACAAAATCACTCTCTAATCCAACTGTAGTCTCATTATATATTTTATTTTCATTTGCGAAATCTATATTATAGAGTTTCTGCTTGATATATAGTGACTCTCTCTGTAGAGATAATGGAAAAGAGAAAAAATATAATGGAGTATCAATAGTTTTATATAAAGCAATTTCACCTACTTTTATCTCTTTGGCATATCTACTATTTTCAATCGTTGGCATAGATATAGATGCTTTTTCTGTCTGTATATCTCCAAAGTTATGATTAATCTCTATCCCTTTTTCTCTATTTTCATCTACTAAATTACTTTTCATATAAGTTCCATCCAAACTAACAAAACTCTGCCAAGGTAATCCATACCTCCATGAATATGAACCTCCATAACTATTTTCACCTCTATCTTGAGATATAAATATATCAAAAGTATTTAAACTATTGGGATATTTACTAATTCCAAACTGCTTACTATTAGCTATATCTAGTGAGAGTGATAAAGGTTTCCTATATATATTTTCAAAATCTTTAGTATAATCTAGTGTAGTAGAAGCTCTCCAATAACCTGTTGATACTAGAGGTAACTTCATATATGCAGAGTATCCATTATCTCTCTCATCAGAACTATTATAATCACTATTATGAGTTACCATATAACCTATTCCACCAAACTCTAATTGATGGGCTGTATTGTTATATCCTATTCCTCCTACAGTTCGTTGTTTATCTGTAGATAATATAAACCTCATAGCATTTTGCATAAGTGGGTCAGAGAAATTAGCTTGTAAATTGAGTATAAAACCCTCATAATTACCATACCCCATAGCTTGGTCTAGTGAACTATACTCCAAATTGGTTAGAGGATAGTACTCTTTTGAGTTTAATTTACTATTTTGTGGTTTAAATGGAAAGTTTGATTGAGTAATTTTGCTATTTGACTCTTCCAAAGAGTAATCTGGTGATGGAATAGTTGCAATAGTTGGGTGTAGTTTTACTATCTGATATTTATACTCATCTGCTCCAATTGTAGCTACCAATGCCTCTTGTGGATTTATAAGTTTGAACTCTATAACATCATCTCCTTGTGTAACTCTTTTGATTTGACCATTTTGATAGCTATATGCTGTACTCCCATTTGCACTTAGAGATATAAAATATATCTCTTCATTATCTCCAATATCTGTTACAAAGCCATAATAACCACTATAATCAAATATAGCCTTCTTATTTTTATATAAAGTTCGTTTATGTCCATTTTGTTTGAAATAGTATAAATTATCCCCTTTTACCAAAACAGAAGAGCTACTATTATCATAAAACTCACCATCTATATAAATATGAGGAGTATCAAGAGATTTTTCTATATCAAAATATACTGCTTTGCCATTAGATAAAAATCCTTGTATAGCTTTACCCTCACTGCTCTTTTGCATATATGCACCATTATTGACAAGCCCTATTTTAATTTTGGTTGGAGATATTTTAACTGAACTAGTAGTATAATATCTCTTATTTATCTTAAATGGTTCACCAGTTCTATATGCACCTCTATCAAACTTTATCTTTTTGCTTTTTTTGTCAAATTGTAATATCTGAGGATAACTTTTATAATCACCAATTAGAGTATATATCTCGTTGCTTGTTGTATTCATAGGTACAAATAATGAACTAGTAGCCACCACTCTACCTTGTGTAGTATAAAAATTAGAATATTTACTCTTTATATCTTCTACAAATTCAGCCAATAAAAGTTCAAAACTCTTACCAAATGTATTTCTAAATGCACTATTAGTAAAAAATGGGAAAAGCTGATTGGAGTAGATTTTGAAATATTTATTTACCTTTTTAGCTCCATATTTTTCTGCTAAAAATTTTTGAAAAAATCCACCAATTAGATAATAACTCTCTCCATAAGGAAAATCAAGCGTACTATTATACATTCGTTCAGGTCGAATTTTTCCTGCTTTTGCCATAGATACTACTTCAGCCAAAGCATATCCACTATATAGCCGTCCACCTATACCAAATCGAGACTCATTTAGTACTGCATTACCTTCAAGAATGAAACTATTTATCATTATATTTGGTATAGGAAATAGTGGTAATAGTCCTAAAAAAGTGACAGGTGTGTTACCCACAACTTTATGACTAAGCCAAGAAAATTTATTCTCTTTTGGATTGAGTTGAAAGTTATGAGCACTCTCATGCAATATTAGCATTTTAAGCCAAGAGTTAGTACAAAAGTAATCAATCTCACTAGCCCCAGCTCCATAGAATAGTTGAGAATTAAAAGGAATTTGAGTAGAAAAAGCATTAGCTATTTGATTATTATTAGAAGCCAAACCTGTACGCAATTTAGTATCAAGTCTAAATCCAAATTCACTATTATATTGCTCTATTACTTTATGCTGATATGATTTTATATCAGGTAAAATAGGAGAATATTCACTAGAGTATATATAACTATTATTTTTGTCTTGTGTAATCTGATAATCATCAGGAACAACTACTATTTGAGCATATAAGATAAATGGTAACAAGAGAGATAATAATATTTTTGACATTATATTCTAAATCCCATACTCTTATCACCATCAAAACTACTACCTATCTCTTTTTCTATCTCTTCTACAAAATCTTGCACAGAAAAGAGACTCTCCTCTCTAATAGCAACTTTATAAGCAGTATTACGGATAATAAGGTTAATTTGTCCTCCTGTTAACTCATATTTAGAGAGTTCCTCAACACTAAATTTCTCATTATAGTCTGCATTTTCAGGTAACATAAAGTGCCATAATCTTTTTCTCTCTTTTTTATTAGGTTTTTTGAACTCTATTTTATAGTTAAATCTTCGGGAAAAGGCTTTATCTATATTATCCAATAGATTAGTAGTAGCTATTAAAATCCCCTCAAACTTCTCTATCTGTTCAAGGAATATATTTTGCATTTGATTATGCATCTTATCAGCACCACTTCCAGCACCCTCTGTTCTACTACTTAGAAATTGGTCTGCTTCATTGAGTAGTAATATTGGATTAACTTTGGCTTTTTTGCTAAGTATTTTGAAATCATCAAAAATTTTGCGTACATTTTTTTCACTCTCTCCTACATACATAGATAAAATCTTAGAACAATCAAAGCTTAAAATTGGTCGTTTGAGTGTTTTGGCTAGACTTACAGCTGTCATAGTTTTACCTGTTCCTGGACTTCCATAAAATATAATCCGAGCATCTATCCCTTTTCGTTTATCCTTTATACCCCACTCTTTTAGTTTAGCAAATACGACTTTATCAACCTGTTTTATAATAGTCTCCAAAGTATCTCTAGTTTTGGGATGCAACACAACATCACTTAAATCAGTAGTAGGTTTGAGAAATTCAAAAATCTCTTGCTCCTCTACCAATTTATCTAGTTTGAGTTTGGTAACCTTTTTCTTTTTGTTTGGGTGAATTATCTTTTGTAATATATCATCTTGAAGATAAAATGAACGACTAATCCCTCCAAACATATTAAGTATCTCTTCATAATCTATAATCTCTTCACTAATTAGTTTAGAGCCATCTTCAAGCAATGCACGGTTACGAATTTTGTCATACTCATCTATAGAGATAAGCTCTATGAGTGTATTCATATCACGAAACTGACCCTCACCTCCTGAATACTCCTCTTTGAGTAGTGCCAAAAATATTTTCTGCTCTTTTTCATCAAATTCATTCTCTTTAAAAAATGTTTCTACTACAATAGGCTCATCAGTAATTTTCACTCTCTCCTCAATTCTCTGACTTAATAGTACTAGTTTATTTTTAATTCGTCCAAGACTTAGAGAGCTATCTGTAGAACCTTGTTTAGATATAGACATTTTGTGTAATAACTCTATTACATCAAATTGGTCTTGGAGATACTCTAAGTGGTCTGTATATGGTTTAATATCAGGTAAATCAACCTCCATAGAACCCTCTTCCAATAGTCGAAGAAGTCCAATACTAGGAGCTATAGAGGCATTGAGTATCTCTAACTTGGATACCTCTTGAATTTTGATTTGACCAAAGCTCATCTGTACAATCCACCCCAAATCCATTAAGTGTTTAACCGTAGAGAGATGATTTAAATAAGAGTAGCCCTTGGGTTCAAAAATCTCTTGCAAAATATCTAATACAGGTGTCTCTTCTATCCCTTTGACAAAATTTTGACAAATGAATTGTAATATCTTTGCTTCGATAGGTGAGCATTTTAAATCTGGATATATATGAGTTTTCTCTATCTGTTTGGTTTCTATAAAATCTATAAGGTATTTCAATATACTATCCTAAAGTTTTTATATAAATTATACCTAAATATTTGAAGAGGTAACTTTTATAATATATCTCTAATATATATTTCTAAAAGTAGTTTGAGGTGATATATAGGTTGTTTATCACCATTTTTATATGTTAGCAATACTTTTTTTCTTAAAGTAAAATTGCTTTGGGCTTACCAATAAAATATCCTTGAGAATAGTCAGCACCAAGAGAGACAACCTCATTTTGAACCTCTTGATTACAAACAAATTCAACTATAGTTTTAGCTCCTAACTTCTTGGTAAAAGCTATAATGGCTTCTACCATAATATGTGAGTCTTTATCTGTATCTATATTTTTAATTAAACCACCATCAATTTTGATATAATCAACATCTAAACTCAATATATATGCAAAATTTGCATAACCTGTACCAAAATCATCTATTGATATTTTAACCCCATACTCTCTAACTTTTTTTATAAACAAGTTAACTGTTTTAAAATCGGTAATCTCTTCAGATTCTGTAATCTCAAATACAATATTTTGAGGATACGGATAATCTGCCATCTTTTTATAAATATATTCTCTAGTCTCACTACTCATAATATCATCTGTACTAAGATTTATAGAACATGAGTGGTTTGGATAATTTACAAATAGATTTAATGTTTTATCTATTACTATACTAGTAATTTTAGGATATAGTTTTGCTTTTTTAGCAATATTCAAAAAGAAAGATGGAGATACTATATTATCTTGTTCATCTATCATCCTAACTAATGCCTCATATTTATTAACTTTACCTGATTTATTATCTATAATGGGTTGAAAATATGGCACAAATCTATCTTCTTTTATTGCTTTTTTTATACTTTTAATCCAAGCAATATTTTTAGCATAATCCTCTTCTCTTTGCATTGTATGGTTATATAGTAGAAATTTTTTCCGTTTTACTTTGGCAATACTTCGTGCCATACTTGCATATATTGATAAATTTTCATAATTTTTATCCTGTGCATAATATGAAACTCCTGCACTTAAAGTAAAACTAATACATTCAGGAGCATTACAATTAATAGTACTACTCTCAATATTATTTATTAATTTCAATAAAAACTCTTTATAATTATCCATATTTACCATACCCTCTTCACAAAGGATTAAAAACTCATCATTATATACTTTGTAAATATTACACTCTATACGAGGGACTATCTCTCTTAGAAGTTTTGCCATATGTACTAAAACTTTATCACCTATCTTATTACCGTATAGATTATTTAGACTCATAAAATCATCAATATTTAAATAAAACAAAATTGGTTTTCGAAAAGATATTATATCGTCCATAAATCTATTTTTATTAGGTAATTTTGTCAAAATATCAATTTTCTGTTTAGCTAACTGCTCTTTAGTCTTCATTAGTTCAGTAATATCATGTCTAACAGCAATATACTCTATGATTTTACCATTATTATTAATTATAGGCATAATCGTAGCATCTACAATATAATAATCCCCATTTTTTTTTCTATTTTTAACTACACCTCGCCATATTTTATTATCTTGAATAGTTTTCCACATATAAGCAAAAGTCTTTTTTCTCATATCTGGATGACGGACAATATTATGAGCAGAGCCTATAAGCTCATCTTGGCTATATCCAGAAATTTCACAAAACTGCCTATTCACATAAGTTATAATACCTTTTAAGTCTGTTTTAGAGACAATGCTTGTCTCATCTATTGCCATTTTATATGCATTTAAAAATGCATCATTTTTATCAGTATTATCACTAGATATATTCAAAGGTAACATACTTGATATAAACGATGCAGGATAAAATATTTTCTCAATAAACATTTAGCTACCTTAATTATAGATTATTAATTATAGTGTAATAATTGTGAAATATCTATTAAAAAACTACTTTAAATAGTTTTTTTATATTCAAAATAGTTAAATTGTAACTAATTTTTATTATATGATGAGTATATCTCCACAAGATGTGAAACTTGTAGAGATTTGAGAAAATGTGAAAATTACAAAGCAGTTTAGTGACATACCTAAGGTCAAATAAATTTAAAAGGTATATGTACCAATAATCTCTAATGCATTTTCTGCATCACTATCTTCACCATATTTGGTATTGGTAAATATTGCGTCTAATGATTTATTATCTGCTATTTTATATCCTAATATTAGGTCAAATTCATTACCAACAGTCTCATAATCAGCATAACTCATAGTAGCACTAACCCCTGAAAATTCTTTTGAACCCTCTACTTTCCATGAACTACCTATATCTTGTGAAGCAAATATATTCCAAGAACTTGTATATATAGAATCAACCTCTACCATACCTGCTACTCTATCTGATATATCATTATATGCTACACTCAACTCTGTATCATCTATTTTGGTAGATATTTTAGCACCATAACCAGTTGAATCATCACCTCTATCATAGTCAGTAGATACACCTTGTACAGAGAAAGTTATATTATTTACTTTACCTGATATATCACCATAAACCTCTGTATAGTCTGCTTGGTCAATATTATAATACCATAGATTAGCACTAATAGCATCACTATAAGCTAAACCAAAAGCATAATTATCATCTTTTAATTTTACAAAATTATCTCCACTATTATTTCCTCTAAGTTTATTAACATAAGAAGCTATCAAAGTCACTTTATCAATAGATTTATTGGCTATAGTATAAGCCTCAAATCCACTTGGTGCTAATAACCAATCAAAACTTCCCAACATAGGAGTATCTAAAAGTTGACGACCTGCGATTAGAGTTGTATCTCCTAATATTCCTGTAAGATTAGCTACATTAAAGTATGTACCAGTATGTTTTCCTTCCATTTTATTTTCACCTAAACTATCCCCAAGATGAGAATAACCAATAGCTGTAAAATTAGCACTAATATTATTCGTAACCTTATGTGTTACATCAAGTGTAATAGCACCAGAAGAAGCTGTACTCTGATTATCAAACAAATCTCCATTTCCTCCATTATCGGTTGTATAATAATAGAGTTGTCCTTTTCCTGCTACTGTGGTATCACTATTTACTTCTCCTGCAAATGCTCCACTTACAGCCAATACTGCAATCAAACTTAATTTCGTAAACTTCATATTTACTCCTTTGAATTATTGTAATACCATTGTAATCAAAAATATAGAGTTTATATAGTTATTTAATGATTAATTTTTAAGCAATTCTATAAAAAAGATAAATTTTAATATCTATTTCTCTTATAATATTTACTTCTGCAAATATATTTACTAAAAAAATGATTATTTTTTATACAAAATATAGAGACTCTATTCTTAAAATTTAAGTTATACTACCCCAAATCAAAATTTTAAAGGAGTAAATTTATGAAAAATAAATTTCTAGCATTGATAGGTATGCTATCTCTACCAATATTAGCTTCAGCAGAAGATATATTAAATGGTGCTGATACAGCATGGATGATAGTAGCAACTGCATTCGTAATGCTTATGACACCAGCAGGTTTAGCACTATTTTATGGTGGTATGACTCGAAGTAAAAATGTTTTGAATACTATGGGTATGAGTTTAATAGCTTTTGCAGTAGGTACACTTGTTTGGGTAGTTGCTGGTTATAGTATTGCATTTGGTGATGGAGATATAATTGGTACAGGTAAACTACTTTTGGCAGGTATCACAGATAAGAGTTTAACAGGAACAATTCCAGAACTCTTATTTGTTGCATTTCAAGGTACATTTGCATCTATTGCTGTTGCAATTGCTAGTGGTTCTATGATAGAGAGAGTTAAATTTTCTACATTTACAATCTTTGCAGCTCTATGGATTTTAGTTGTTTATGCTCCTGTAACTCACTGGGCATGGGGTGGTGGTACAACACTTAATTTTGGTGAGATGGATTTTGCTGGTGGAACAGTTGTTCATATCAATGCAGGTATTGCAGGTTTTGTAGTAGCTATGATTTTAGGTAAAAGAAAAGGTTATGGTACAAGTGCTATGAAACCATTCTCTCCTGTATTTGCTGTACTTGGTGCTGCTCTATTATGGTTTGGTTGGTTTGGATTTAATGCAGGAAGTGAAGTAGCTGCTGATGGTATTGCAGGTAATGCTTTCTTGGTTACAAATGTTGCTGCATCTCTTGGAGTTATAGGTTGGTTAATTGCTGAATATATTGTATATAAGACTCCTACACTAATTGGTGGTGCTTCTGGTGCTGTTGCTGGTTTGGTTGCAATTACTCCTGCTAGTGGTAGTGCTGGAGTTATTGGAGCTATTATTATTGGTCTTGTTGGTGGTATGCTTGGATTTATTGGTGTATCAAAATTTAAAAAAATATTTAAAGTAGATGATAGTTTGGATGCATTTTGGGTACATGGATTAGTTGGTATTTGGGGTTCAATTGCAACAGCACTATTTATTGCTCCATATCTAAAAGCTGACGATTATGTTTTAGGTACGCAGATGATAGCACAACTCAAAGCAATTGGTTTAACAGTTATTTATAGTGGAATTATGACAGCTGTAGTATTTTTTATCTCATCAGCATTAACAGGTGGTGGAAGAGTAGATGAAGAGACTGAATTTAAAGGTCTTGATGAAGCAACTCATGGAGAAAAAGGAATGAACCTTTAATAGGTTCTTTGCTAAATTTCATAAAGGATTAAATAATGAAAAAAATTGAAGCAATAGTTAAACCATTCAAACTAGAAGATGTAAAAGAGGCACTAGTAGAAGTAGGTATCGAGGGGATGACAATCTCTGAAGTAAAAGGATATGGACGACAACAAGGTCACTCTGAACTATATAGAGGGGCTGAATATGTAGTTGAGTTTATTCCAAAAGTAAAAATAGAGATAGTAGTAAGTGGAGAAGATTTTGCAAACAAAGCTATCCATGCAATCAAAGAGGCTGCATACACTGGTAAAATCGGTGATGGAAAAATCTTTGTTAGTGATATTTCTAATGTTATTAGAGTTCGTACTGGTGAAGAGGATGAAGAGGCTCTATAATTGAGTAAGCAATTTTAGGCTTATCAAAGTTAATTATGAAGAATAGAACTGAGATATTTTAGTTTTTTAAAAAAATAACCAATTTTTATTCTTCTTATCTAGCTCGAAATGCTACTATTTAAGCTCTTAATAAATTTCATTTAAAAAGTTCTTACTTTTATTTGTATAATAGTTATATTATTTTCATCTTTTACAAAAATATCATGATTATCTTGAAGTTTAAATTTTAGTTCTGAGGTTCTTATTACATACTCTTTTCCACTAAATGCAACCTCATCATTTTCACCAACTCTTATCTTCTTAGCTCTTTTTAGAACTTCTCCTTTCAATATTATTTCATCGTTATCATTTTTTTTACCAATAAATATTGGAATTATTTTTTCACTATCCCCTCTCAAACCACCTTTTGAGTAATCTTTTTTGAGTTCCTTATCTAAATCTATAGTGATTACTTTTTTTGTACTATTAATATCTTCTATTGTTTTATTGCTATCTTTAGCTTTTTCATTATTATTTGCAGAAATAATAGTACACCCCACCAATCCAACCATAATCAATCCCAAAATCAAGTTTTTTTTTATCATCCTACCATCTCCACACAACTATTAAGTCTCTCTAACATATTATAGTTAATCTTTAGTTGAACCTCTTTTATCGTTCCTAAAATCTCTGTCGCCTTATCTAACTCTACTCTATCCCTAGAGAAAAATCCGAAATTAAACAGTTCCTTATTAATACCATTTGATTTTGATACCCGAGAGAATGGAAACTTACCATAAGCAACCCGATTATTATCAAAGGTTATAGAGGTGATATTTTTACTATTGCTACTCTCTTTTAATATAATAGATTGATTTTTCCCTATCAAAAGCCTACCTCTATTTCCATGCATATCCTCAACAAAAAAATCTTCATATATAGTAGTCTCTGTCTCCCATACCTTTGCAAAAGCAGAGTTACTTGGATAACCATACAGATACCAGTTTCCTTTTAGTTTATCCAACAGTTCATAATCTTTATGAAAAATATCATCTCGATTCATCAATATCATCTCAACCTTATCTTTTGAGTTAATCGACTCATCTTCAAAAATCTCCATAGGAATATTATATGCACTACAGATAGCATAGAGATGATGTTTTCGTAATCTATTTTGATGGTAGCTCTGAATATTAGCAACTGTAGTCCGTCCAAGCTCTAATTTTTCTGAAATCTCTTTGTTTTGTAGATTTAAAATCTTAAACACATATTTGAGTTTCTCCTCTTTGTAATAAAAGTATTCCATAAAATTCCTTTTTATATATTATTTTTAACAGAAATAAACCGATTACATTAAATTTACGAAATATGCATAAAAATTTACATAAAAATCCTAAAATTAACGCATAAACATATTATATAATATTTTTTGAAGTTTCTAATTAGAAATTGTTATTAATATAATCTTTTAAAGTTATTAAACTTCAAAAACTATTAACAAAAGAGTGAAAAATGAAAGGCAGAGTTCTACTATTTGACATCAATACACGAAAAGGTGTTATTGAGGATAAAAATAGAAACAGGTACAACTTTCATATTGGAGAGTGGTTGAGTGAGCAACCTATTGTAGTAGGAGATGAAGTGACTTTTGAGATACCTAAAGAGGAGGCTTTGAAT